>ENA-OPDF01001836-OPDF01001836.1-human-gut-metagenome-genome-assembly--contig:-NODE-1836-length-11737-cov-2.573960_pt1 | contig 11737 bp, 10 predicted proteins | sample MGYA00241575_ERZ501501 | MGnify/ENA primary metagenome ERZ501501 (study PRJEB25962, sample SAMEA1972229) | human gut metagenome | biome: human gut; feature: human-associated habitat; material: faeces... | reverse complement strand
AAACAGCAGGTATTTGAAACATAATGAATTACCCGTAACAGGCGATGTGCTGGTGCTGGCCGGGGATATTTTCTATCTCAGGGATAAGGTTGCTCCGTTGACGAAGTTCTGGAAATGGGCTTCAGAGAACTACCGACAGGTGCTGATTGTCCCCGGCAACCATGAATATTACAACTATTCGGACGTGGTGGAACGAGGTCTGCAATGGCGGTGGATGTTCCGGGCAAATGTCGGCTACTATCAAAATCAAGTTGTCCGTATCGATGACATCGACTTTGTTCTGAGCACGCTGTGGTCACGGATCAATCCGAACGATGAGTATTTCGTATGGAAAGGCATGAATGACTTCCGCCAGATCAAGTTCGAAGGGAAACTGCTGCAGGTGGAGGAATTCAACTGGATGCACGAGACCTGTATTGACTTTATTCGGAAAAGTATCAAGGAAAGTACGGCGGCCCATATTGTTGTGGTTACACACCATTTGCCGACACTTCAGGTAGTGGCTTTGCATCATAAGGGTTCCGTGCTGAATAGCGCCTTTGCCAGTGAATACGGAGACCTGATTGCCGGTAGCCGGATTGATGCCTGGATTTATGGGCATTCGCATACTAACATCGACACTGTGATTAGCGGTACCCGCATAATCTGTAACCAGATGGGATATGTTTTTGAAGATGAACACCTGATGAATGGATTTGATCCGACCAAGTTTATTGAAATTTAATGGACATACAGAAATGAACGAAATAAAAATCATAGATAGAAAGCTCCTTACCGATTTGGCGAAGGAGGTTGGCCTGAACGCCTCGCATTTGGAGGCGTTGGGCGAAAGTCGCCATTGGGAGATTGTTATTGATGGCGATATGTTGGAACGGCTGGTTGAGATTCAACATCGGTTCGAGCGGTTGGCCGCAATGGGTGACGATGAGTATCGGGGTTTCTATATCGAGGTACCACGATCTACGCCGGAAGAGTGGGGCGATGCAGAGGAATTGATTGCATCTGGAGAATATGACTGTCAGGAAGCATTCTTAGCTGACTGGCTTGCATTCAACCCGATGAAGACCAGGTGGTTCCATGTTGCTTCGAGCCGATACGGGGATTCCCGGTCAATCCGTGTTACGGACCGGAAGCGGACCCGCTTTATCATTACGAATGACTCCAAGTGTGCGGATGTAGAGCCAGATGATACGTGGTGCAGAGAGAACTTGACCCGCCTCTTCGACTATCTGCAACGGGTGATTGATGTCGTTGTCGCGAATCCAGACGGGTTCAACGACTATGTGGCGCACCACCTGCCGTACCAGCAGCGTACAGGACGGATTGCACAAAGGGAGTTTAACCGCATTGTGCCGAAATTCAAAATTGAGGTGGAAGATCGGGAAACGGCCATCAAGGCATTGGAGAACTCGGTGCACGGGCATTCTTCCCCTCTTTTGGAAACCATGACTATACGAAAGTATTGCACCTATTTCCGCATTGCCAATGAGGTATATGAGGCTTATCACCGGAAGCGGGGATTCAGAGGACACATCTATACAAATCCGCAGGATGTTCCTGAAGAACTGCGTGATGTGGTCTACTACAAGCGGAAGAAGTTCGTGGATGTGACGGAAATATACGACATTGACAATCCGGAGGATTTCATGCGATTTGCAACTGACCATTACGGAGAACTGGGCCTTTCACGCCTGAATATCTTCGCCTCGAATGACCGGCAGCAGGGATGGAAAATTGTTGTTTCCAACAGTTACTCGTCCAATGTCGGGCTGGCCATTGAGGTGGCTACGGCTCTGTATAAGGCCGGGGCACCGCTGCTGATATACGATGCAAAAAAGCTCCTAAGAATTCTGCTTGAAGAAGATTATGTGCGGCTGGTTCCCGACTCCTTTCACAACTATATGGGTTACCAGGAAGAGGGCACTGTCTATGAACTGCTGTGGGAATATGAATGCTCGGACGATACTAATTCGGTTTTGACTAAGGAGCAATACCAAGCGATTGTCTCTCTTGCAGAATGGCAGGAAGTGGAGAAGATTAGGGCTACTTAACTTCCGATCTGGCTGACGTACATCGGCAATCTATTTGAAAATCGGTAGTATGCAAATTATCGGCACTGATTCGAAATAGTGCTGATAATTTGCTTGATTCTGATATTTGATAATATGATTCTTGATAACTTTCAACAGCCAGGCATTATCCTATTCGACAGAATTGTCCACAACCATATGGTTTATCAGGAGGAAGAAGCTGTTAATGGGCTATCATGTGAATATACATGTAGTGACAGACGGCAGACGTTTAAGTGATGAGGATGTTTTTATAATATTCCAATCAGAATATCATTTGTTATAACTTCATTTATGATGCATCACATTTGTATGTCAATATTATAATATATGCTTGTATATCTATATGTTGGATAGTTTTAGAGAATTATAATTGTCCATGGCGTTACCTGAGTAGATAGTGATGATAATATTTCTTGGACATTCCCAACTGAATACCATTTGCTGTAACTTCTGCTACAATATGTTTGAATTGTAGTGTATTATATATCAATGCTGTAATGTGTTTATGTATTTTGCCAATATGAAATCCCAATTGTTTCGAATAATTAACTTTTTACCAGTTTTTTAAGTTGTATGTGTCCAAAATATGTCAGGGGACAGAATTTTGTCCCTCGAAGCCTCACTTGGGAACAACTGGGGGACAAAAATACGGTAATAATAAGCAAACAAGAGAAAATATGACTTCTAGAACATCCTATTTTATCCCTATTTAAGTGGTTTTTCGTCAGCATTTTAGTTTTATTATTAATATAACTAATTGATAATCATGCGATTGCGTTAATTGTGTGATACTATTTGCCGATGCAGAAAATGTTTTGTATCATTTTTGACTTGTAATAAATTAATATTTAATATATTATGTTTTTATGAAATACTTCGGGGACAAAGTGGGGACAAAAATTTGCTGTCCAAAAGATAAAAAGAGCAAATATAAGGTCTATCCCTTGATGTTTTTTAGGCCAATTTTTTTGTCCCTCAGAAAGAAAAACAATCCCGTTCTCATCATACGATGATATTCGAAGCACACTGCAAATATAATAAAGTTTAGTCTGTTTTTTGTATATCTCTTCAAATTCTAAACTAAACGGCTTTTATAAGCTCCCAAAGCCATACCTATTTTTCTTTTGGCCAGTAAAATTGTTAAAGGGGGACATCACTTTGTCTTTCTAGCTCTATCTCTTTTTGCCAGTCGTTGTTTGAGCTATGTGCTTTGGCGGCATATCCTCGGTTTTACCTTTCCCTGTTTTAGCCTTCTTCTTACTTCCTCCATTATTCCGCATATCCCTTTCGGGCTACCTGATGTGAATTGTGTGGCAAAGGTATTTGTCACGCCTTTTTTGCCTGCAAAGTCATAGCCTTTGAGTTCACAACCAAATCTTCACCTTCTGCTATGCAAATAAAACAGCTGGTAATATAGAATCGCGTAGATGCTTATGTACAACCTCTGTTTTTACAAGTACACAGAATGTAGGGATAAATGCAAGTTGTTGTATCTCATTGTTTTGCATATACGTGTTGTACTGCATCTTTCCAGCCTTTTTGCAAAATATCTGCTATCAGATACAACGCACTGAGTGATAGGGCGTTTCCGCATGGATGTTACAGAATGTTTGTTGAATCCAAAGATTGTGGCTTTCTTGGAATTTCTTTGGTATCATTATGTTTTTTGTGCCACAGGCTCTCTTTTAGGCGTGAAAGGATACGGTAAAAGTAAGAAGAAAAAGGAAGGGGAGGAAGGACAAGATTCTGTTCCCGTAGGGTATGAGACCGTGATTGATATGTATCCATTGGACTTTGAGGAATTTTTATGGGCAAACGGAATTAGTGATATGGTTATTGATTCCGTTAAATCATGTTTTGAGAACGAAAGTGCTGTTCCTGATGGGATTCATAAGGCAATGATGGAACTGTTGTACAGATATGTCATTGTCGGAGGTCTCCCGGAAGTAGTGAACTGTTTCCTTGAAACTAAGAATATCGAGCTTATATATAAGGTGCAACGCAACCTTATAGTTGAATACGAAGAGGATATGGTTAAATATGCGGATGATGCAGACAAACCTAATATTCGTGAGTGTTTTGAGTCCATCCCGAAACAATTGGCTAAGGAGAATAAGAAATTTCAGTACTCCATAGTTAAGAAGGGAGGACGGGCTTCACAATACATTGGTAGTATCCAATGGTTGGAGGATGCAGGGATAGTACGGAGATGCTATAACACACAGATAACAGAACTGCCGTTAGAGGGTAATTCTATTAAAGACTGCTTCAAGGTGTATACTACTGATATTGGTATCCTTATGGCAATGTTGGATTATGGTACTCAGGCAGATATCTTAAAGGGTAATCTTCTTGGATACAAGGGAGCTATCTTCGAGAATCTCATGGCTGATTTTTTATGTAAGTCCGGGCAAAAGCTATATTATTTCCATAAGGATAGCGGCCTTGAGTTGGACTTCTTGGTAAGATTCAAGGGTGAATGTGTTATACTTGAAGTTAAGGCAAAGACCGGTAAGGCAAAAAGCATGACTACGGTTCTTAAGAATAAGGATGTATATCATGTCAACAACGCAATCAAGCTCGGCCAATACAATGTAGGACGCGAGGGAGAGGTACTTACAATTCCTCTTTACATGGGATTCCTTGTCGAAGACAAGCTTGCAGACGTTATCATTCCCGATATTGATCTAAGTTTATTGACTACGACTTAAGAATAGCTGAATGAAGTGAAAATTAAAATTTGAATCTATAAATTAATCATTATGGCAAAACAGATATTGATTGGTATCGAGGAACAGAATTTGAATGAGGTGGCTCACTACCTTATGATCTACTTTCCATACAATGAGGAAATGTGTAGTTATACTGATACATGGATGGATGAACTATACGAAAACGAGTATCCATTAGTTTCTAAAGGGATATGGTCAGGAATAATCAATTTGAAAACTCATAAACTTCTGAATTCGAAGCCCGAATATGGTAGTTTGTATTTGCAAGCCAAGGTATGTGATAGTGGGACCTATTTCTTGCTTGACAAAGACAAAAAGACAATATGCAAAATTGCAGATAATGTTCCTAACGGTTTAATTCCGGAGGTAGATGATTGTGGCGATTATATCCGTCTAAGAATCAATGAGGATGGCACGATAGAGAATTGGTTTGAAGAACCGGACTTTTCTGATTTTATGGAAGACTCTGAGGTTGTTGAGAAAATTGATACGAGCGTTGAAGAAGAACCTATATTGGATACCAAAGTCGAGTTTACTTATAGCCAGCTTATGGCAAAATTGTTTCGATTGCCTAAATTCATACAGATGGAAATAGGAAAGGCGTTGATAGCAAATGCTTCGGAAGAATTTGAAAAGGAAGAGTGAGAACATCCTTTTCGAGTTGCGTAGTTTATAGTAATGATTATACCTGATAGAGTATAATTTAGTAATAAAACAAAAGATTATACCTTCACTGATATAATATCTATATTCATATAGACTCGGTTTCTTGTTCTGTCATGCGGTATATGGAATTTATTTACTAATTTTGCACTGATTTTGAAATAACATAAAACTAACAATGCAGAGAATTTGGATGGACATACTATCAATCACCACAATTCAGGGTAATCGCTCGGAATGTGTGTTGAATGTTCATGTCTCCGGTATTGAACCTCGTATTGTAAATACTTTCCAACGAACATAATAAAGTACATTTTACTGTACTTTGATTTAGAATAGAAACTGAATAGTTGGAGAGTCTTTACCAAACTTTTCAACTATTTTGTTTTATACCCATTTATGGCAGTTACTTTTGTGATACTTCTCTGTCATTTCCGTTTGATGGGTGATTGATAACTTGATTATTAACGTGCAGTGATGCACATAAATTGAGAAGAAATGAATTATAAATTTGATGGCAGCAAGGTGTTCTTTACATCTGATACCCACTTTTATCACGGAAATAAACACTGTCTGGAATTTTGTGTAAATGGAAACAGGATTCACTTGTAAGTTCTCTTATATCTGGATTCTGTTTTCAAATATAAGCATAAATTGGTTCATAATTTGAATCCCGTATTTTCCATTTACACAAAATATTCTATAGTGCCGAATTATACAATTTATTAGTGCTTCTCGTATAGCACATGAGCAGGTGTTTCTTCTTGTCGTATACCATCTTTTATCATAATAGGACGTGGTAAAACCTGTATCAATCTATTATATACTTTTATATAGAAATGATAGAGGTTTGCTTCCCACATTCTGTCCGGATAGATACGGTGTGTCCACCTTACATTAGAATCCCTGTAGTGATTAGCATCAGCAAACATACGTCTTATTTCTGCTTCTGTACATAGATAGTCATCTTCATGGTTTCTTCTGTAGGTATACTTACCTTTTCCTTGTTGTGATCCAAGATTTTTAAATGATTGATATTGCCTAAGGTTATAATAAATTTAATAGAATAGATATTAGTTTGTGATATTTGTAGAAATGATGCAAATAGATGAATCTTATTTGTGGATATGGATATTTAGTTATATATTTGTGGAAAAACAAATTGTATGATAGCAGAAATTAGATTTAAGAACATGTTCTCATTTAGAGACGAGGCTATATTAAGTTTTGAAGCTGATAGAAGTAAGGATATGGAATCATATCATGTTGTTGAATTGGGTGGCGGTGTGAGACTATTGAAAGTGGCTGTTATTTATGGAGCAAATGCTTCGGGTAAGAGTAATATTATTAAGGTTTGTGATTTTATCAAGTCATTCATTACTTATACTCCACTTAATAAGGCAGAACAAATTCAAGTAGTCCCGTTTCTCCTGAATAAAACAAGTTCAAGGCAGTTATCTGAATATTCGATTTCGTTCTATTTGAAGAATGAGGAGAAAGCTGTTTGTTATGTCTATTCAGTAGCTTTAGATAGATGGCACGTAGCAAAGGAAAGTTTAATTTATTATCCAAGTCAACAGCCTGCTACTATATTTGAAAGAAATACTGAGAATAACGTATCTGTTATTAAATTTGGACAGAAAATCAAGATGTCGCAAGCTGTCAAAGAGGAAATAACATTGAAGTGTTTGCATAATATGTCAGTTTTTGCTGCCTATATGCAGGTGAATACACATATTGTAGAACTAGAGACGGTTCTTCAGTATCTAACCAATCAGGTTATGCCGGCTATTGTACCTGCATCATCTTTAAGTCGTTATGCCGAAGAATCAATCAAGAATGAGTCAGCAAAAGATTATATTTTGAGATATCTGCAGGAAGCAGATTTTAATATTTCAAATATTACTTCCAAAGAACAAGAAACGCATAAGGGGCCGATTAATTATACTATGTATCAGCATAAAGTTTCATCTGATTATGGTAACAATGATTATTATGAGTTCTTGGAACTGTTTGAATCGGACGGTACTATTCGTACATTTGGCTTGGCTGCTCAAGTACAAAAGATTCTTGAAAGAGATGCTTTTCTCGCAGTTGACGAGATTGAATCTTCTCTTCATCCGAAATTGATAGAATACATCATTGAACGTTTTCTAAAAGAATCAGAACAGGCACAGTTGTTGCTCACTACGCATTATGATGGACTGTTAGGAGAGGAAGATTTGCTTAGAAAAGATAATGTTTGGTTTACTGAAAAGAATCCGGATGGATCAAGTGTACTGTATCCTCTGACAGATTTCAAGGGATTGAATAGGATCAGTTCTCTCCAAAAGGCATATAAGTTCGGTAAATTCGGTGCGGTTCCTAATCTATAATCGTGTACTTTTATGAGAAAAGCAAGAAAAAATACAGTGACCAGACAGGTTATTCATATCGTCGGTGAGGGTTTGACTGAATTATTCTATTTCAGTCATTTGAAAAAAATACTTGGTTATAGATACTCTATTTCTCCTCGTTTATTTGAAAACAATAGTATTGAGAAAATAGAAAAGAAAATAAAGGAACTTCTGGATGAAGATGTCTTTATAATATGTGTTTTTGATGCTGATGTTAGCAGGCGTTCTGATGCAGAGAATAAAAAAATGGTATCGCTCAAAAAGAAATATGAAAATAATGTTAATGTGATTCTTTGTGATAGCTTACAGTCAATAGAATATTGGTTTTTACTACATTTTGAAGATACATGTCGACATTTCCAAGATTCAGCAGCAACAGAAAGAGCATTAAAGCAATATCTGCCAACATATGATAAAACTCGGAAATACCTTGAGAAGGATAAATGGGTTAAAGAAATGCTTGCAGGCTCAAAAATGGATAAAGCATGTGAATTGGCCGAAAAATATAAAGGTAGAGATTCTTATAGCGAGATTTATAAGGCGATTAAAAAAGTTAGTGAATCGTTGCAATAAATATGAATTGATGAAAAAAGATTTATATGTTGTTTTGGGAATCATAATTAGTGGAATTGCTATCGCATTTATCATTAATACGATGTTGACATATGGTAATGTTATTAAAACAAACCTTTCGAATGATTCTTGGTTAAATTTTTGGGGAAGTTATAGTAGTGGAATTTTTGCTGTTGTAGTAGGTTATCTTGCTATTATTTATAGTAATAGAAATAGTGAGAAAGCTATTATGCAACAAGATAAACTGTTAATTCATCAACAAAATATTAAAAAGTTGGATGAGTATAATAACTGTCTAAAAAATAATTTGGCTTTACTTAATATAGTAGATGTTATGGGAATTACAGTTGGTCTTGACCATCAGAATATATCATTATCTAAATCAGAAATATGTCAAATGAAAGGTTGAATCTATGCAACAGATTTGCAGTATAGATATGTGTTTGAAGTTGATGTACAACGCCAGAAAACAAATTTAGAAAAGACTTATGAAGAATGCTGGATTAAAGCACGTATTGGACTATCGGATTTATTGGATCAAGAACTCTCTTTTATAGAACGTGTTAATCAAAACAGATATGATATTCAAATAAAAGAGAATAATATGCATCGAAAAAATATCTTATTGGAATTAGGTAAACAAGCGGTAGATATAGAAAAGAGAAAGTTATTTCTGCAAGAGATTAAGGATGTTAACATGGAACTGGAACGATTAGATAGAAAAATTATTTCATACTATGATGATGTTGATAAGATGACCACTTTGATTAAAGATTTTTCGCTTGAATTAAATAGTACTATAAAAGTCTTATTTGATATTTCTTTATTGCTTATTAAAGAGAAAGAGGCTCAATTAAAATTAGAAAAATAAGGGTTTAGTATATATATTAAGTTTTAGGATCACTAGTGTTCCATTAAAATTGGTCCAAATTAAAATTTAAATAAACTTGGCCCATTTGGTCCGAATCGTTCTTTGTCATTTTGAAATTTAGTTTTATCAAAGGAGTCTCTCAGTTGAGTTTTATCCGTCAATGAGATGCTCAATATTTGTAGTACTTTGTATGTACTTTACTAGTCTACATACTAAATAAGGCACGCTATATTTATATTTCTGCAATTCTATATGATAAGAACCGGTAAGTTTGACTTTTTTACGATATCGGAAGTGGTAAGGTTTATGAAGAAGTTTTCCTAATACTGGCGTTTCCTCCTAATCAAATATGTCTATACAGATTTTCCGGTAGTTGAGGAAGGCTTGCTGTTAAACACATAATAAATAAAGCTTGTAAATAGAGAAGGCTGAAGAATAAAGTCATAGAATTTAGCGTATGATCTTTTCTTTTTATCACTGAACTTATCGTTTTTCATTAATATTCTGTAATTTTGCCACACAATTGAGAAATATATAAAATATGTTAACTATATATTGCCTTAAAGTGTGATCCTTGTTAAGCAGTAGGATATAGAAAATATAAACCTTCTATAAATCGTATAATCGTGTATAGAGGGTTTTGCTGTAAGATAGTATATAGTCACTTAATATTTTTGCCCTAAATAATATATAATGTATAGTCATGGATAAGGACATAAATCGTATCAAAGTAATGTTGGCAGAGAAGAAGCGCACAAACAAGTGGCTTGTAGAACAATTAGGAAAGGATCCTGCTACAGCATTAAAATGGTGCACGAATGCAGCATAATCCAGCCTCGAGACTCTACTTCAGATAGCAAAGGTGCTAGAAGTAGGGGAAGAAGAGGTGCTCGTTTATCCTTCAAAGATGTGACAATAACATATAAGAAATATACTGATGGATTTCAAACAAAATAACTTCGAATAACATTTATGCAAGTAGAAGAAATAACACAAATATTACGAGAGTCACCAAGCATACGACTCATAAAATCAAGAAGTGTGGATTTCTTCTTGTCTTTTGTCATTGAGGCGTTTGAGGGACAGTCGGCTATAATGCAGGAACGCTTGCACATGCTACTGGAGAACCGACTGGATGAGCAGGAAAATGCGTTGGTGGAGGATAATCTTGAAATGACAAGACTAGGGGAGTCGAACGAACAGAAAGCAAAACGACTCATCAAAGACTGGACAGACAAGGGATTCTTGACCAACTATCAGAACGAAGAGGGAGAGGTGATATACGAGATTTCGTCGCACACAAGCAAACTGATGGATTGGGTGGTGAGCTTGAAAAAAGAGGATTACATCGGTACGGAATCGAAGTTCAAGACGCTGTTTGCCCAACTGAAGGAATTGGTGGAATACTCGAACGAGGACCGCGAGAAGCGACTGGAACTGCTCCGAGCCAAAAAGATGGAGATAGAGCATCAGATTCAGCGACTGGAGATGGGCGAAGAGGTCGATGTGTATGAGGACTACCAGATAGAACCACGATACAATAGCTTGAATAAACTGGCTAAGGAGCTGCTTAGCGATTTCAAGGAGGTGGATGACAACTTCAAGGGGATTATCAAAGAGATATACGAGCGCCAGACAGACAATGCGGAGAAGAAAGTATTGCTGAACTACATCTTTGATGCGTATGGCGAACTGAAACAATCGCAACAAGGCAAGAGTTTCTATGCATTCTGGGAATTCCTGCTCTCGGCCGATCTGCAGAAAGAATGGGACGAGTTGACTGGTGCACTCTATGAAACACTGGAGAATAGAGGCATTGATGCGCATGACATGTTTCTTAGGGAAATGAAAAAGCATCTGTTTGACGCAGGCGAGAAGGTGGCGAAAACCAACGATCGCATGAGCGAGAAACTGAGTCGCATCATTCGGCAGAACGGACAGATGAATGCAGAGGTGACAAAGCAGGTGATTAACGATATAAAGAAACTGCTCATCGAAGCCACCAAACAGAAAGAGAAACCAGAAGCTTCGCTTGAATATGAAACTATCGATATCAATCTGCCAGTCGAGCGCCCTCTGACTCTGACTCCTATAAAAGAGACTGTGTATAAGGATAAGCCTGATATAGCTGAACTGAGTCTGGACGACTTGGAGCGCATAGGCAAACTCTACAATCCGTTTCACATCGATCGTCAGGTGCTGAGAGACCGCATTAACGAGGTGCTGTACGACAGGCAGCAGACGACACTAGCAGAGGTGATAGAACGGAACGAGGGTGTGGAGAAAGGTCTGTCGGAAGTGTTTGGATACATTGGCGTGCTGAAGGAAGAAGTTTACAGCTGATTTGATTTTGTGGACGTCGTTCCACCCTGAAAAGGAAGTGATCTCTCTTTGAGACAGAAAAGCAACCACCGAGATTATGTATTCTAT
>ENA-OPDF01001830-OPDF01001830.1-human-gut-metagenome-genome-assembly--contig:-NODE-1830-length-11758-cov-7.023755_pt1 | contig 11758 bp, 10 predicted proteins | sample MGYA00241575_ERZ501501 | MGnify/ENA primary metagenome ERZ501501 (study PRJEB25962, sample SAMEA1972229) | human gut metagenome | biome: human gut; feature: human-associated habitat; material: faeces... | reverse complement strand
AACCACATTGAATAGAAATTGATTGTAAATTGACACAATCACTTTAAAAATATCCGTATTTTCTTGAATCGAATATATGTTCGTGTTATGATAGATATACTCAATCTTAACTACGAAAGGGGAATTTCTATTGAATCGATGCGATTTTTCTTCTATTAGCACTTGCTTAAAAAATCATATCAGCGAAAGTAATCAAATGAGTCAGCCTGATTTTTTATACGAATTATTTGAAGATTTTATGGATGATCCGGCAAATCAGGATTTTTCAATGGATAACGGTCTGGTTTGCCGCTGGATGACTGGTCAGGCTAAAATCAGTCCTAAAATATCCGCTTACTATTCCAAGCCATCCAATCAGGAAAAATTAGCCCATACCATCCACCAGAATCTTCTTCCACTGATGTCTGACTGTAATATGGCTATACAAGATATTTACACTTTATTCATTCAGGATGACAGCATCTCAGATGCGAAAAAGAAAAATCTGACTCCCTTATATAAACCAGCCAGTTCAAGACTGCTGTTTCTTGCAAAACTGATTTCTTTTGGCATGGAACGCCAATTCATCAAACGTAATACCAAAAATCAGAAGCTGCTCGCCGGAGGCGCTTTATCCCCCATTGTGCTGGATTATATTATGGACAGTGAGGTTCCGAAACCATGCCGTCATTTTATCGGAAGAGATAAAGAACTGGAAGAATTATATACCATGCTTGAGGAAAACCGTCATGTTTTTCTTTGCGGAATTGCCGGTATTGGTAAAAGCGAACTTGCCAAAGCCTACGCAAAACATTGCAAAGAGCATTACACTAACATTCTATATGTAGAATATACAGGTGATCTTCATCAGGACATTACTGACATGGATTTTATTGATGATCCACCAGAAATCAGCGAACAGGAACGGTTCCAAAGACATAACCGTTTTCTGCGTTCCCTGAAATCCGATACTCTGCTTATCATAGATAATTTTAATGTCACTGCCACACAGGACAGCTTTCTGTCAGTAGTATTAAAATATCGCTGCCAGATTTTGTTTACAACCAGAAGCAAACTGGATGAATACTGTACTCTGCCATTAAAAGAAATAGAGAATATGAACGCTCTCTTCCAGCTGGCATCAGTATTTTATTCAGAGGCAGACACGTACCGGGCAACAGTTGAAAAGATCATCGAAACTGTTCATTCTCATACTTTTGCCGTGGAACTGGCAGCAAAACTTCTGGAAAATGGAATCTCAACTCCAGACCAGTTATTAACAAGACTTCAGGTGGAAAAAGCATCTTTCCATAACGAAGATAAAATTAAAATAATCAAAGATGGACAAAGCAGCAAAGCCACCTATTACAGTCATATCCATACGCTGTTTTCTTTATACACTTTATCTCTTGAACAGCAGGATATCATGTGTAATATGTGCTTTCTTCCTTCCACCGGTATTTCTGCCCGTATATTTGCCAAATGGCTGGAACTGCCCACACTAAATGAAATCAACGATTTAATTGAGACTGGTTTCGTTCAGACAACAACACGTCGCACTATCTCTCTGCATCCGATGATTCAGGAAATCACCCTTTCAGAGACAAAACCATCTGTAACTCGCTGCCACATATTACTGGATTCTTTACAGCACATATGTTTAATGCATGGAATGGAAGTTGATTATTACAAGAAACTGTTTCAAACAATCGGAAATATCATAGAATTGATTGAAAAGGATGATATACCAAAGTATCTGCTTTTTCTGGAAAATGCATTTCCATACATGGATAACTATAACTACCACAAAGGTATGAATGGAATCATTCAGGAATTGAAATGTCTATTAAAGACAAAAAGCATCTCACTGCTTGACCAATTTAACCTGCTTCATATAAATGACAGCATACCTCAGATTGCCAATTATGCAATGTTCCTGACAGAACAGCAGGAACCCGAAAGAGGAATCTCCGAATTGCAAAAATTATCCGGCATCATCAAGGAATACCATTCCGATCACTGTCTGGATTATGCCAAAGTACAGGAAACCCTTGGAACCATTTATCTAATGACTGCCAATCTTCCGCAAGCCAAAACACATTTTAAAAGAGCTTTCAAAATATATGAAAAGATCTGGGCTGATGAACCAGAAATGATTGAAGCAAAATATCAGGAAATCCAGGAGTTATATCCACAGGTTGGTTTCTTTCTTGGACAACAGCTATCAGACTTTTTAACAAAACAGACATAATTTTACGGCGGACATAATTGTTCGCCGTAAAATTTCTTTTTCCCACTTTTGGGAGAAAGTACTTATTTCAGTTTTCCATATATCTCATCCGTTACTATTTCACACCATTCGGATGATGTTTTTTCTCCCGGTACTTCAATTGCCAGATGTGAAAACCATTCATCTGGTGCTGCTCCATGCCAGTGTTTTACTTCTGCCGGAATATTGACACAATCTCCGGGTTTCATTTCTACTGCTTCTTTTCCTTCTTCCTGATAGTATCCACGTCCTGCAATGCAGATAAGAATCTGTCCGCCTCCGCTTTTTGCATGATGAATATGCCAGTTATTTCTGCAACCAGGTTCAAAAGTCACATTGAAAATTCCAACCTGTGACGTAGACACAGGAGCCAAAAAACTTTTCCCTGTAAAATATTGTGCAAATTTATCATTTGGCTCTCCAATCGGGAATATCATCTTTTTAGCATGAGCTCTCATTGCTTCATCTTCATATGAAAGATCACCTTCGTCTATACTCCAGACATCTTTTGCAAGATTGAATGCCGCCCATCCTTTTGGCCACCCTGCATAAAATGCTATATGGGTAATCACGGCTGCAATTTCTTTCTGAGTCACTCCATGAGCTTTTGCATTTTCAAAATGATGTACTAAAGATGTATTAATCATTCCTGAAGCGATAAGTGCTGTGACTGTTATAATACATCTTGTCTTTACATCAATATCCTGATTATTCCAGTTTTCTCCAAACAAAACATCATCATTAAAATGTGCAAACTGTGGTGCAAATTCATTCAGTGCGTTTCTTCCTGCTGTCTGTACAATTTTTTTCACTTTAATCACCTGTCCTTATTTTAACTTTGCTCCATCCTTAAAAGCATTTCCCACACGTTCTCCAAGTCTGTAATATCCGTGATGTACCGGATCATATATAATTGGTGTAAACTTACTAAGATCAATTTCTCCGTCATCACCGAGATATTTCTCATCTGCACTTACATTTTTAATTTCCGCAAGATACTTGCTGCCATCAATGACTTTTACAAGTTCACACTCAAGAGTCAATGGAAGTTCATTGATGACTGGTGCATTTACAAATTCACCTTTCGTTGTAGTAAAGCCTGCTTTTTTCATCTTATCTGCTTCTTTATTTGCAGAAACAATTCCCACATAATCGCAGGCAACCAGATGTTCAAGATCTGCCACCCCTACTGTAAAAGCCTTATTTTTTATAATATTGTCTGTTGTCTTATGGGCAGACAAATCTACAATAATCTCATTTGCACCTACAATTCCGCCCCATGCAGCGTTCATTGCATTTGCCTTTCCATTTTCATCATAGGTTCCCAGAATCATAACCGGCTGTGGATATAAAAATGGCTTTGCTCCAAAATTTTTTCTCATTGTTTTATCTCTCCTTATGGTTATTTGTTTATATCAGTATTTATCTGCCCAATCCATTCTGTAATCACCTCTTCTGAAGTTTCCAGATGATCTTTTCCTTTGGAATCAAACTGAATCTGCATTTCATGTGCAAAAGCAGCTCCTTTGCAATTTTCCTTCATATCTTTTATAACATGCCCCGGCCATCCACCATTTGTCATAAATGGAATCACTGTCTTTCCTGTAAAATCATTTGTTGTCAAAAATGTAAGCACTGCAGGTGCCATCGTATACCACCACGTTGGAGTTCCGATAGCAATCACATCATAATCAGCAAGATTTACAGATATCGGATTGATCTGAGGCATAAAGCCTGCCTCTACCTCTCTTTTTCCCTGTTCAACCACATCTTCATGACTGCCGCTGTATGGCTCTGCTGTTTCGATTCTCGCAATATCTGCACCTGTCCCATTAGTCAGCTGCTCTGCAATTCTTTTCGTGTTTCCATTTGACCAGGAATAATATACAACTAACATTTTCTTCATTATCTCTATTCTCCTTTACTTATTTTAACCCCTGTAAACAGATAGATATAACCCACCATGACTACCGCTAAGAAAGCCACTATTACCCCGATGGTTATCTTTTTCCTTGTTTTCATTGCTCACCTCTTTTATTTCTTCTGTATTTTTGAACCTCCAAACACCTGCGACATCGGCATATGGGCAAGCATCTCATCAATAGATTTTACTTCATCCTGAGTCAGCTTTATATCTGCTGATTCCATATTTTCTTCCAGTCTATTTACTTTTCTTGTTCCCGGAATTGGTACGATATATGGTTTCTTTGCAAGCATCCATGCAAGAGAAATCTGTGCAGGCGTGGCATTTTTTTCTTCTGCAATCACTTTCATCCAGGACATAAATTCATTATTTTCCTTTAATCCTTCTTCTGTAAACTGTGGCATTGCGCTTCGATAATCTCCCGGCTTTTCAAATTCCCCATGGGAATGATATGCTGCTGTCAGTAATCCATTTGCAAGCGGCGAAAATGCAACAAATCCTATTTTCAATTCTTCAAGCACCGGGAATAATTTCTCATAATCCCTGTACATCATGGAATATCTGTTCTGAATCGCTGTAACCGGGCATACTTTATGTGCACGTCGAATAATCTCTTCACTGGCTTCTGATAACCCCCAGTGTGTGATTTTTCCCTGCTCCATTAACTCCTTCATAGCTCCTGCCGTCTCTTCAATCGGTACAGTCATGTCAATACGATGAATATAATATAAATCAAGATGGTCTGTGTTAAGTCTCATTAAAGATCCCTCAATCGATGCTTTAATCGTCTCCGGTCGTCCATCAGGAATCAAAGGTTTATTTACAGTTGTTGCAGTTTCATCAAAACGTATCCCACACTTTGATGCAAGGACAATTTTGTTTCTATATGGCCTTAACACTTTCCCAAGCAGTTTTTCATTGTGATGAGGGTCTTCTGTTGTTCCGTATATCTCTGCCGTATCAAAAAATGTGCAGCCTTCATCGATCGCTTTTTCAATCAATTCTTCTGCTTCTTTCTGTGTTGAAACAGTTCCATATGCATGACTCATTCCCATACATCCAAATCCGATTTCTGATACTTCTAAGTCTCTTCCTAAAATTCTTATCTCCATCTTTATCTTCCTTTTCTATATTTCAAACTTTACTGTAAGTATAAGAAAAAGAGACTCCAGACAGAAGTCTCTCTTTGTTAGGCAGTTTAAACCTAAAGGTTATGTCTTACTTATTACGATTCCTCCAAATATTTTTATATTCTTTTATAATCCAAGACTGTCTATCCATGAACTGATATCTGATTCAGACGCTCCACCATGGAATCGTTCCCCTTCTTTCCAGTCACCTGTTCCTGTCATCTCTTCCAGAAGATTACCGCTGTCACCGATTCCCGAGGTCGCTGCTGTACAGAATGGGATGACTGTTTTTCCTGTAAAGTCATTCTCTTTTACAAAGTTATCTACTGGCCATGCTGCAATTCCCCACCAGATAGGGAACTAAAATGTAGCCAGTTCCCCTCATGCGTTGATTTTACTGGGTTTAACTGTATACAAAACTGTGTTTACTGTTACTATCTTTCATTCTTTTCCAAAATAGCTTTGAAGCATAGGCCACATTATTTTCATATATGACACAAAGCTCAGCTCTACTTGTGCTTCATTAAACCATCCAACCATAAAGCTATTTATCTCTTCAAATAATACTTTTGAAAGTTTCTGAATAATAATTGTGTTATCCACTTCTTCAGTATAATCTTTCGCATACATTTTACATATAGAACGCACTCCAAAATAATTATATAGCACACCTACCGTTGTTTTTAATGCTTCAATATCTCTTGGAAAATCTGTTCTATTCATCATATTCACTACTAATTGATGTCTTGAGTTTAGGTAATTCCTAACTGTACTATTACCTATTTCAACATCAACTGTAAATGAAAAATCTTGAGTTTGTATACTATCTGCTCCTAACATTATCATCAATTCAACTTGTGCTGCATGATATTCTGTATAACCAGACAAAGCCATATATTTCCAAGAATCTTGCTTTGCATACATTTCCGTATCTAAAATATGCGTAAATTCATGAAACACAATATACCTTGGTATTTCCGAACTTTTGCATATCCTTAATATATGTTCATCTGTTTTCGTATTATAGTAAGCTTGGGCGGCTGAAGCGAATCCTGCTGCATCGCTTTCCTCAACATTAATTTCAAAAAAATCTATCTTATACTGTGGTAATTTCTCAATTTCCATAAACTCAATATATTCTTTTTCATATTCTTTAATTAAATTTTTAATTTGTATTTCTGTCATATTGTTTTATACCTCATATCAAAGTTAGCATTTCACTTTTAGTATACCATAAAACAATCCCATTCTCATTCTATATGTTTTATCCTCAACGATGAAAAGATGTGTCTACACACATCTCTTCCATCTCATTATTTTCAATGTTATAAGTTCTTAATAAAATTCAAATCCTGTTTCCGTAATGCCTTCTGTAACTTTTCGTTCTTTCTCTTCAGTTCCTTATTTTCTCTGCTCAGAGCTGCCACCTTCTGGTTCAACAGTTCAATCTGTTTTTCCATCGCCATGTTCAGAATTTCTCTTCTTGGATCTATCATTCCGGCCTGTTGCTCTACTGCTTGGTTCAATGTATCCCGGACGGTTGGATTTTTATAAAAGAATCCTCTCGACAATCCAGTTTTCTTCATCAGCTTTGGAACGCTGATACGTTCTTTATTTGCCAGCATATCTTGTATTGCTTGCAATGCCAGTTCAATTTTCTCTTTACTTTTTCTCTGATTTTCCTCAATCATCTTGTCGTATTTGCTCATATTCTTCACCCCATCCTGCCAGACTCATATATATGATGTCACTCATCATCTGTCTTACTTCTCTGGTTTCGTCTGCCATTCTTTGATTGCTCATTTTCCGGTAATGCTGTACATTATTCAGTCTTTTATGCCCCAATAGTCTCGCTATCGTCCAGTCATCCAGATGCATTTCTGTAAGTTTGACGCCATAGTAGTGCCGGAACATGTGCGTTCCAAACCCGAATAATTCGCCATGATCATCTTTCAACTGCTTTTCCTGTATCATGGACATGACTTTTGTTTTTATAGCCATATACTGCATCGGGCGGTCAGGTTCTTTTTCATTAACAAATATGTATTCTGTATCACCGAACTTTTCCTGTGTATATTCAATAGAACTCTGTAACAGTTTTGCAAGTTCTTTACTGATCGGTTTTTTATATCTTTTAGTTTTAACTTGATATATTTCAATCATATCTTGGCCATTTTCTCTCGTCAGACAATCTGGTCTCAGTGTAAGGGTATCTGATATCCTAGTTCCAAGCATCTGATGTATCAGAAGACATCTTGCAATCTGTACATCCATCTGTGTAATTTCCGCATTCAGTCGTTTCATTTCATCATCAGAATACACTCTAAATTCTGCATTTACTTCCGGTGGAATATCCGTATTAATAAATAAATGCTCCAATCTTTCATAGCTGTAAATTTTTCCGATTGTCTCTAACTGTCGTCTTAATGAAATTACATAAGAACTATTCGCACTATGGGAAGTATCTTTTGTTGACAGATGTATCAAAAATTCTTCCAACACTTCTCTGTCTATTTCACTGCAGCTTTTTATTTTGGAATACTCTTTTTGGAGATATTCTGAGAATATCCTCATTATTGTCAATTCTCCCTGTACAGTTCCTATTGCTTCATACTGCAGATTCATATAAACAGCTTTCTTACATTCTTCCCGGATATCTGGCTGATATATTTTTCTGAAATCCAGTGTTTTTACATTATAAATTGGATTGGATCTGATTTTAATATCCAGATTTTTTAGTTCCCAAACATCTTTTTCTATCTCATCCCGTAAATCTTCTGGCCCTAAAAATTTCAGTACGTTTCTGAAATATAATATCGTCACTGCTTCGCCATAGCTTACTGTACCATACACACTCTTCTTTTCTTTTACAATAGTTATTCCCTGTTCTAACATCCAGCCTTTTAAAAGTGATATCCATTTTTCTGGATTTCTATCTCCAAGGCTTTTGATTCTCCGATTTATTCTGCTGTTCAAAAACTTTGCAATATGATTATAAGCTGTTCGATCCTGAATCAATGCTCTAAACGTTCCGTTTTTGCAGCGATACATAATATAACCTCGAAACTCTTCCTTTAATTCTTGCGTTGGAAGCAACGTTAAATCAAATTTTCCATTATCCTTACGTGTCCCTGTTTCTTGTAAATTGGGGAAATCGCTGAAGTATATAATATCATTTTCCATCTTTTTCCTCTTTCTTTAGCCATGATGCTAAACTACTTCCTTGCATTTCAAAGAACTCATCATTTGCTTTTGCAATCCTTTGTGGCATATAATCAATATACTGTCTTGTCATCTCTTCATAAGTATGTCCAAGATAATCCCTGATACTTTGCAGTGATACATGACTGTCATAAAACATAGTTGCTACTGTATGTCGATAATCGTGTGATTGAAATAAATATTCTCCATTTGCAATCTTATTTTCCCGGCACGCTTCTATCATCTGAGTTCGGAATGTACCATATAGACAAGCACCACCTCTGCTGTTTTTAAAAATGAATTCTTCAGGCTGAATTTCATGTTTTTTCAAGTATACTTTCATAATCTGATAAAGTGCCTGTGGGATTGGAATCCTTTTATAATTCTTCATTTTGACCTGATACACCTGAATCCAATAATCCTCGCCCTGCTGATAATAAGCATTTCCTTTCAATGTACACACTTCACTCGCCCGTAATCCTAGACACCACAGATGTAGGAACATACATCGTAATCGCTCTGGAAAAAGATATAATTTTTTCAAAATTTCCATATATACTGTTTCCTCAACGCTACGATCATGATGTACTATTACTTCTTTTTGTTGGAAATATTCAATTCGGAATGGCATTCTTGTAATATACTGTTTAACTTCCATGAATTTATAAAAATGACCGATACCGAAAATTCTTTCATTAAATCCCTTTGCCTGTATTCCCCGTTCTCGCAAGCCGTCTGCATACTTTTTTACTTCTGCGACAGTTGCATGAATCGCCAGTATCTTTTCTTGTTCCAGCAGTTCAATAAAATTTCTAATACATACAAATCTTCGTACAATCGTGCTGACTGCCTGTCCAGTAATTCCCAGTTCATATTTCATGTATGCCTGTAAAATTTCTCGATTCTGTATTTCCTTGACTTCCATAAAAGAAATGCTAATTAAGGATTTACTTTCGTCTATCCGATGTTTTCCAAGATGTAATCGTTCCAGATACCATACATTTGCTTCCCATTGGATCTGTTCCTGCTGCATAAACGCATCTCTTCTGCATTCACCTAAAATACTTCGTTGACTCGTTTCGGGAAAATTCTTTAAAATAGTTTCCACTTGTTCCATTTCCAGCAATCCAATATCCGTAATATTTAACTGAACACAAGAATCATAAAGAAGTTTTAAGGATTTTAACCTGACATTTCTATAAGCCTTAGACATTGAAGTATTGGCAATGATACGACTCAACGTATAAAAAATTTGTTTCTTTAAAACTTCTGAACAATTTTGTGTAAAATCCCACACCAATAGGTTTGTTTTATAAGAAGTTTCAAAGGTCTCAGCTATTTCCTTTTCCGGATAATACTTCAGAAAATAAATTTTATTTTGATATTTCCATTCATATATCCGCTTTCCATTTAGCGTCTGCATTTGTTGATAGATATGTTGTTGTTTTACCGTATCATATATTTTCAAATAGAAAGATACAATTTGTGATCGTATCTGTCCTCTTAAATATTGTTCATACGAATTTCGCAAAGGATAATCCATTTCTTCCAGATGCCAGATTTTTCTATCTGCCAAGAACTTTTTCAATTTGTTAATTCTTGAATCGCTTTTTATTCCAAGTGCATCAATTTCTGAATATAGTTCCTGCTTTTTCTTCTCAATATCTACTTCAGATTCTGTTATGTGTTCTGCCTGTTGCAATAAATATATAGGTATTTCTCACACCTCCCTACTCCAGCAGACGTTCCGCCCCATAAATAGCAGTGTGTTGTGCATAAAACTCATTACTTGCTTCTATCAGTTCATCATCCAGCCAGTCCAGATACTTTATAGTCGTATCCAAATGTTTATGCCCCAATGCCTGACTGATCATTTCCAGTTCCCATCCTGCCTGCTTTCGCATATTTGCAAAATAGTGACGTAACATGTGGGGTGTGATTTTAACTCCGGTTTTCTTTTCCATTCGGTCCAACATATCATATACACTGTCCACTCTTAATGGCTTTCCAATGTTCTCACCCATGATATTCACAAACAGGTAATCCTGATGTTGCAGGATTTTCCGATATTTTGCCAGATAATCCATGAGAAATTCAAACGTATCATTACTTATCTTGGCACTTCTGTATTCCGCATTTTTGGCTCTCGCTTCATTTTCATTATCTTCCCGGAAGCATACCCTTATCATGTGATTCCTATAATCAATATCTTTGACATATTTTACTCCCAGTAGTTCCCCAATTCTGTATCCGGTTTCTGCTAACATAAGTAACAGAAGCTGATCTCTTCGGTTCGTACAGGCCTGTAAAATTGTAATAATCTGATTTTCTTTTGCTGTTCTCCCACGATGTTCCTCTTCCTTCAGATAGGCTTTAAAAGAATGATTCCGCAGTACCTTTTTTACTCCCACCTGATTAACCGCTATAATCTGGTTATACGATAAGGTTTTGAGACTTCCGTACTGTTCATATTCTGCCTCTATAAATAAATAGAACCTGAACACATCTTTTAAGTATGCGTTGCAGGTTCCTTCATTCGGACACTTCTTTTCTCCAGCCGTTTGCTCTGTATGGTTTCCGGCTTTAAGCCAGTATAAAAATTCCACAAAGTGTTCTGTCTGTTTTTCATAATCTAACTGATAGACTTCTGTGAGTTCCATTTCTTTCTCTGCCATATATTTCATATAATAGCAGATTGAAAATGCTGTGCGTTTCACTGTATTTGGTGAACGTTTACATTTAATCTTATGCATTAGATATTTACTTGGCAGTTCTTCAATACTCATTGTTTCCAGATTTCTGATGAAAAAATATTTTTCTGTTCCATCTTTTATCGTTTCCACCTTGTATATCATAAGCTGCCTCCTTTCCTCTAACGCTATACACAGTATACCCACTTCATGCCGAAATAGCTATTCATCAATACCAACAATCCCACCGAAAACGCCCTTGAAATACCACCAAACTTTTCGTGCAAAATCTGCTTTTTCTGTAGCAGAACCACGAACGGTTACAGGTAGTATTCCACGCCTTTCCGGTTTCGAATAAAGTGCTGGACATCCTTGATATCTTTTGCCATCTTGCAGCTCGGAAGCGCACACATTACTTCCTCATGATACCTGCCACCTTCTCCTGCACGCTCGTCTAAAATGGACACGACACAAGTATCTGTCTCGGTGCGGAGAGCCCGTCCGAATCCCTGTCTTAGTTTTTTCTGCATGTCTGGAACAATCACTGCCTGAATATAATCTTTCA
>ENA-OPDF01001827-OPDF01001827.1-human-gut-metagenome-genome-assembly--contig:-NODE-1827-length-11768-cov-2.535815_pt1 | contig 11768 bp, 6 predicted proteins | sample MGYA00241575_ERZ501501 | MGnify/ENA primary metagenome ERZ501501 (study PRJEB25962, sample SAMEA1972229) | human gut metagenome | biome: human gut; feature: human-associated habitat; material: faeces... | reverse complement strand
GCGGAATTCAGTTTATGAGATCCGACAGGGCTGACACTTTCGTTCTTGAAGTAGATGTGAGCCGGCGTGTCGAGTGCTTTTTCAAGTCCGTAAGCGCGGACCAACGGAGTCGGACGCCAGATTTTATACATGTCGCGAACTTCTTCCGGGATTTCGATCCAGGCATCCGTCTGGTTCATCTCCTGGTCTACCAATCCTTTGGCAAATAGAGGATAGAGATCTTCAGGCTTGAGCGGTTCCTTTGTTTTGGGGTTGAGCGGAGGAAGCGGTTTATTCTCCATGTCTGCTACGATGTTGTACCAGGCTGTAGGAATATCTTTCTCCTGCAGTAAAAATTTCTTACTTTCCATGATGTTGTTATGTAGTTTACATTATTAATCGATTTGGCCTTTAAGGCTTACAACTTGGAAGCAAAGTAACAAATAATATTTCGTTCTTCAAATGAAATACAGGAAAATATATATCTTTGTGGCTCAACTCTGTTAAACTGGTAACAAACTATAAGAATGAAAAAGCTGATATTACTGCTGGCCGGCATCTGCATGGTCTTTCCGGCATTCCACATCTTGGATTAATTTCACCTGCGGGACGAAATGGAAGGGGCACTTCTTTGCCGGTTATACCAAGAACTTGGGAACGGCCGACGTATTAGTTTCCGCCACCGAGTATGGTATGGGATTGGATATAGACCAGTTTTCTCTACCAATATCGCTTTCTCCTACAATCTGCCCCATTGGCAAATCGGTATGGAATATATGCCGACGACAGCTTGGTATGGTGATACGGACAAAGCCTTCGGCAAGACCGTAAATACGCATAGTGTCACGAACCATCGTATATTGGGACTTGTGATGTATTACTTTTAAAGGCTCGAAGAATTTCCCTGTTCCTTTTTCCAAGCGTTTTTCAGAGCTCTAAGAATTATCCTTGAATAAAACTGATGGTTCCCTATAGTGGAACTACGACTTGCTTGGTGTGGATGTATTAAAATGTTATCCTCTCCGTTTTTTGTATGGGTGTCAGGGGTGCTTTTATCAGGATATTTCCTGTTTTTCGGATAAGGTTAAGGTGTAGTAAGACTCTTCCTGTTTTGCAGTAATCCCAAACTTCCTTACCTTTGCAATCAATTTGAAAAGACAGAAATGAAAAGATATTTGCTACTCTTCGCGGCCTTATACATGGTTACGGCCGGTCATGCTCAGAAAAAGAATTTTTCTTATAAATTTTATGGACAGGTGCGTGGCGACCTGTTTTATAATTCACGTGCCAATGCTGAAATTGTGGATGGGCTATTCCACCTTTATCCTAAAGACAAGAATTTGGATGCCGATGGTAATGACCTGAATGCCACGGCAAACGGGAGTTTCTATCTGCTCTATTCCCGTTTGGGAGTAGACGTGACGGGACCGAATATCGGGAAAGCCGTGACAACAGCCAAGTTAGAGGCGGATTTTCGCGGCTCCGGAAGCAACTGGGCGGTCTTGCGTATTCGCCATGCTTATGTCAACTTAGATTGGGGAAAATCGGCGGTACTGGTAGGACAAACCTGGCATCCGTTGTTCGGCGATGTATCTCCGCAAATGTTGAACCTTTCGACCGGTGCGCCTTTCCAACCGTTTAACCGTAGCCCTCAGATCCGTTACCGGTACACGTCGGGCAAAGGGTTGCAGCTGACAGGAGCCGTGTTGTGGCAGTTGCAGTATTTGTCTGCCGGCCCGAACGGAAAAAGCGAGGAATATATCAAGAACAGCTGCATCCCGGAAGTCTACGTCTCGGCTGATTATAAGGTTGATGGTTTGATTGCCGGCGTCGGCATGGAAGTGCTGTCCTTGAAACCCCGACAGCAAACGACGGTGGACGACCGGGTGTATAAAGTGAACGAGCGGGTCACTTCGTTGTCTTTTGAGGCACATGCCAAATATATGACTCAGGATTGGGTGATTGCAGGTAAGACGTTGCTGGCTTCCAATCTGACGCAAGCCTGTATGTTGGGTGGTTATGCGGTTACCTCTGTCGATCCGCGTACAGGTGAACAGGAGTATACGCCTTACCGTCATTCCATGACTTGGCTGAATATAGTCTATGGCAAGAAATGGAAACCGGGAATCTTTGTCGGCTATCTGAAGAACTTAGGAACGGGAAAGACGATTGCCGGGCCGACCTATGGTGTCGGATTGGAGGTGGATCAGGTGTTTACTACCAACCTCCAACTCTCTTATAATCTGCCCCACTGGAAGCTGGGAGTGGAATACAGTCCTTCTCTTGCCTGGTATGGAGATATGAATGCAGAAAATGGTAAAATAGAAAACACGCATTCGGTGACGAACCACCGTGTGTTGGGTGTTCTGATCTATATGTTTTGATGAAAAAGATATTGGTTATAGGTGCTAATGGGTTTGTCGGGAGAAGAATCCTGGATAACCTTTCGGAGAACGGGGCCTGCGAAGTATTCGGCTGTTCCCTTCATTCGGATATCCGTCCGGGAGGGAACCATACTTCCGTCCGGTTGGACATCAACGACTATCCGGCGGTGGAGGCCTTGTTCGACCATATCTGTCCTGATGTCGTTGTCAATTGTTCGGCTCTTTCCGTCCCAGATTATTGCGAGCAGCACCGTGAGGAGGCGTATGCCATTAACGTGTCGGCGGTAGAGAACTTGGCGTATTGTTGCGAGCATCAGGGGAGCCGATTGATCCATTTGTCGACAGACTTTGTGTTTGACGGGAGAAGTGACCGTCTTTATACGGAAGAAGATCTGCCCGCTCCGCTCAATTACTATGGCGTGACCAAGTATCAGGGAGAACAGGCGGTAGCGAGTATTTGCCGCAACTATGCTATTGTCCGTGTGGTTGTCGTCTATGGGAAAGCGTTGCCGGGACAGCATGGCAATGTCCTTCAATTAGTCAAGAACCGCTTGGAAGCAGGGCAAGAGATCCGTGTCGTCGCCGATCAATATCGCACACCGACTTGGGTAGAGGATATTGCCGACGGAGTGGAACGGCTTGTGCATACCGATGATTCCGGTATTTATCATATCTGTGGCGCGGAATATCTTTCTATCGCAGAAATGGCATACCGTGTAGCCGATTATTTCGGACTGGATCGTTCACTGATCTGTCCGGTCACAACGGAAGAGATGAAGGAGGCAACGCCACGTCCACGCAATAGCGGACTGTCCATCGAAAAAGCAAAACGCGAATTGGGCTATCGCCCGCATACGCTGGAAGAAGGACTGAAAGAAATGAAGATATAATTTAGGCACGGATTACACGGAAAGAAAATAAATTTATCCGTGTAAATCCGTGCCTAAAAGATCCTGATAAAGGAGTTTTGACATCTCCTTCTCTTTATATCCAAATATCGTATATCGTTTATCCGATATTCTTTACTTTCAACAGATATTCTGCAATCTGTACAGCATTCAGGGCTGCCCCTTTTTTGATCTGGTCGCTTACTGTCCAGAATGTCAAGCCGTTCGGGTTCGTGATATCCTTACGGATACGGCCCACATAAACTGGGTCTTTTCCAGCGATGAACAACGGCATCGGATAGTCTTTCTTCGCTGGTTCGTCCTGCAGGATGACACCTTCGGCTTCGGCGAACGCCTTACGAGCTTCTTCTACGCTGACCGGTCGTTCTGTCTCTACCCAAGTCGCTTCGCTGTGGGCACGCATAACCGGAACACGTACACAAGTTGCGCTCACCTCGATGTCAGAGTGCATGATCTTGCGTGTTTCGTTATACATCTTCATCTCTTCCTTCGTGTAGCCGTTATCCGTAAATACGTCTACGTGAGGGATGACATTGTAAGCCAGTTGATAAGCGAACTTTTCCACAGTCGGTTTTTCGCCTTTCAGCAGTTGTTCATATTGTTTTACCAGTTCGGCCATTGCTGTTGCGCCTGCACCGCTGGCAGCCTGGTAGGTCGATACGTGTACACGCTTGATGTGCGACAGGCCTTCGATTGCCTTCAATGCAACGACCATCTGGATGGTGGTACAGTTCGGATTGGCAATGATACCGCGCGGACGATTCAGTGCATCTTCCGGATTCACTTCGGGAACTACCAAAGGTACATCGTTGTCCATGCGGAATGCGCTGGAATTGTCGATCATCACAGTACCATATTTCGTAATGGTTTCTGCGAATTCGATAGAAGTACCGCCACCGGCCGAAACAAAAGCAACATCGATTCCCTTGAAGTCGTCGTTATGCTTAAGCTCCTTGACGGTAATTTGTTTACCACGGAAAGTATAAACACGTCCGGCACTGCGAGATGAGCCAAAAAGCACAAGCTCATCCATTGGGAAGTTTCTCTCGTCGAGTACGCGCAGGAATTCCTGTCCTACCGCTCCACTCACTCCAACAATTGCTACTTTCATTTTGAGCACTAATTAATTTGTTTATAAAAAAAATAGTATAACTTTACAACGTTTACGGAAAGCTTTGCATTTCCTTCATTACAACGTTTTGGGGTGCAAAGATATGCAAATTATAAACAAAACTAGAATGCTATGAAACAATTTATTCTTTATCTCTTCATATTACTTCCTTTTTGTGTGAATTCACAGGTGAATGAGACGTTTGACGGCCCGATGTTGGGGGCCGACTGGATCGGCAAAGACAGAGGGCAGTTTGTAGTCAATGCTGATGGCAGGCTTCAGTTGAATATCAAACCGACAGAGTCAGGTACTGCTTCCATAGGCAAAGAAATCGCCTATTCGCCCGATATGCAATGGGAGTTCGATGTTTATATGCAAAACCAACCGAGCGACGAGAACAAATTATGCATCTATTTGTATCAGGAAAATCAAGAACGTTATTATTATGTACGTCTCGGGAATACCGGCAACAAGGAATTAGGACTGAAGCGTAACGGAAACGGGAATTTGATTCTGCCACAGACCGATTTTGAAGAGTCGCCATTGTTGTTACATGTGAAAGTGACGCTTGAAGACAATCTCCGGTGGAGTTTGTATTACAAGACAGACGATATGGAGGGATACCGCCTTGAAGGTTCAGCCATGTACACGATCGAAGAGCCGGTTGAGAGAGGCAACTTGGTATTTACGTTTTATTACACGAAGACACGAAGTTCTCTTTTCAGCATAGATAATGTGTGTGTGCTTAATCGGGTGACGGAGACACCGATCGAGCCGGACAAGCCTGAAGAAGAACCGGGAGAATCAGAAAGTCCGCCAAAGTTGCTTGAGATCGAGCCGCTATCGGCCTCCAACTTGCTGTTCGCTTTTGATAAGCCGGTTGATATTGATAAGGCTGTCTTCAGTATTTCGGATATTGGAGACGCTTACCTCAAAAAGTATGTAGATGCAGGGACGAAGCAATTCGTAAGCACTTTTTTCGATCAAGAGATGCAGTTGGACCATTCATACACGATCTCTTATGCCGGTCTTCGCTCTTTGTCGGGAAAGGCGATGCCGGATGAAGCTGTCGAAGTCGTGTTGAGAGGGGAAGAAGAACCTGGGACGGATAAGCCGGAACTGAAGCCTGATCCGGATGAACCGGAGAGCTATCCAGCAGGTTCGGTCGTTATCAATGAAGTCATGGCAAAGCCGGGAGATGGAAGAATGGTGGAATATATCGAATTACATAATACGACTGCTGCTACCGTCTCGTTGGACGGATGGGTGTACAAGAATGTGACGGGGAAGAAGACGAAAGCCCTGCCAGAGATGGATTTGCCTGCTGGCGGATATGCAGTTTTACTGGACCAGGAGGATGCGTTGTCCTTCCCTGTCCAAACGTTGCTGATTCCTATCGAGAAGTTTCCGGCTTTGAATGACAAAGGAGCTGTATTGCAATTGTGGGATGCTGCCAGGGGCAAGATAGAAGAAGTGGCGTATGAAGCGGCTACCTCCGGAGTGTCGTGGGAACGAGGCACTTCAGGCTGGCATCTTTCTACTGATCCACGTGGTGGAACTCCCGGTGCCGTTAATTCTTCTCCCGATAAGGAGGAAGATCCGCCGGTAGATCCAGACCGACCCGATGTCCCGGATAATCCGGATGATCCCAACATTCCGGGCGTCACAGAACCGATCCAACCCGGAGAAATCATCATTAACGAGTTGCTCCCTGACCCATATGTCGGAGGCAGCGAATATATCGAATTGTATAATCGTTCGGAGCATTCCTTGTCTTTGTCCGCCCTTTCTGTCGCCATCCGTAAATCGGACGGAACACTTAGCACTCGCTATCCATTGACTTCCGTCCTGCATAATCTGGAGGCAAAAAGTTACCTCCTCTTGACCAAGAACTTGGAAGGTGTGACTTCTTTTTATGATATAGCCGATCCGTCTGCTCTTTGCGGATTGGCCAAGCTTCCTATTCTTGCCAATACATCTTCTACCTTGGTATTGTTTCGTACAGCGGATGAAATAATAATAGATGAAGTCGCCTATTCGTCTAAATGGCATGCTCATTCAGTCAAAAATAAAAAAGGAGTTGCCCTTGAGCGTATCGATCCGGATGCCGCTACGCAAGACGCGGCAAACTGGACCTCCGCTTCCGAAACAGTTGGCTATGGCACACCTGGCTATCAGAACTCCCAATACAAAGACGCTTCATCGGGCGGTGCCACGGGTATAGAACCTCCTGTGTGGATAGAAGAGTCCGGTAGTTACACGGTGTCCTACCTGCTCGACCGTCCGGGATATAGCTGTCGCGCTTTCGTTTTCAATACCTCCGGTCTGCGTGTAGCTGATATATCCAATCATGAGTTGTTAGGCATTTCCGGTAAGATCACATGGAGTGGCGTAGCCAACAACGGAAGTCCGTTGCAAACAGGTGTCTATATCTTTTATGCTGAAATATACCACCCCGAAGGTACGGTGAAACGCTTTAAAAAGGCTTTCCTGATCCGGTGATAGAGGATTTATTCATAAACTGCCTTATACCAGCCGACTCTTTGTTTATACCATTCGAGCATTTTGGGTAGAGATTCTTGCGGAACGAAAATGGTCAGGCCGCAATAGCTTTTGATCGGCAACGCATTTCCTATGGCGGCGTAGTAGGATTTGGGCGTATGGGCCTTGTAGACGACTGCTTTATCCAGGCAACTGATGAAACGATCGTATTGTTCGGCTGTCGCCAACTGCTTGATATAATCATTGAAGTCATAAAGCATTCCTGGGCTACGGTATAAATATTCCAGTCTTTGCATGTTCTTTGGATCGAGACTGTAAATATCGCTTTCGGTCTTATCTGCCAAGATATCATGTGTTACGCTTTTCAGATTATCCAGTTCGCTTGTTTTCGTGAGCGATACGGTCGCATACGGATAGGTATTGTTCAGGTAATGGTTGTAGAATGTTTCACCAACCTTTTCCAGTTGCAGGTCAGTAGCGAACAGTTGCGGCATCATCTCTTCATAAGGCCATCCGTCCGCCATTGTTTCGGTGGGAGAAGCTAAGATATATTCAGCTTTGTTTCTAAGCTCATAAGTGCATTCGACGCTTGCCATGTAGCAGGCATCGAACAGGATAAAATCAAATAGATCATCTGGCAGTCCCTTTGCCAGATCGTCGATCTCCATCCAGTTGTTGCCGTCCTGTCCGAACGCTTTCAGCTTATTCTGGTAGTCGGAAGGAAGCCAAGCTGTCCCATGACTCCATAACACCAACCCGTAACTGTCTGCCGGATATTGTGAAACCACTTCGCTGATCACGCTCCGCATCACGTCCGGATCAGCCGAATTCTGCTTTTCATAGTCCTTCAGATGGATTTTCTTGACAACACCGTTTTCTTCTTTTATCCGGAGAAGTTCCGGGGGCGAACCGGCGGGAGCATAATAAACGATCAGGTTTCCTCCGTTGAGATTTTTGCTGGTCGCCCCTTCTATCATGCTTTCTATGTTTTTCGAGGCGAAGCTGTTGAGGCTGTTATTGGCCATCATATAGACTAATATGGTGCGGGTTGTCCGGGGTTCCGGAGTCTCGTTCTCGGAGCAGCTTGTGAATCCTAGGCAAAGGATGATAAACAGAGTGATAAGATTAAATTTCATATACCCCCAATACTAAATAGTTTATTCTACAAAGATATGCAATAAATCTGTCCGAATGTGTATTCAGTATCGATTCTGTTTATAAATATATAGATTTTACATATTTAAATAGGTGTCGGTTCCGATATGCGGCACTCTGAGAAATCGGCCTGGGATGACCGGTAAATTAATCCGTTTCATACCATCAACTAAATCAAAACACCCCAAGAACTAATTCATAACATATAGTAAAGTATCTGTTGGTAGTCACTATCTATTGCCTATATGTAGTACTACCTATAGACGATATGTAGTGCTACCAATTTGCGATAAGTAGTACTACATATAAATAATATACTGTATGTCTTGATTTAGTTTACTATGACTTCCGAGTTAGTTTAGGGTATGTTTCGGATTAGTTGTTCCGCGAGGGTGGGAGATTCCGGATGAATTGCTTTTTTAATCAAAAGGTTGGAATGTATGAAATAGATTGATTTCTACACGTTTTCGTCTCTTTCGTTGCGGATGGCGCGTGGAGATTTGCCGAAGTTGGCCCGGCAGAAATGGGAAAAGTTAGACAAGGATTCGAAACCGTACTTATAGCAGATCTCGGATATGCTTGCATTCGTGGTTATCAGGTCGTTTTGTATATCCAGGCATTTCTTTTTGGTCATCCATTGGTAAGCTGGCTCTCCGAACGTATCTTTGAATAAACGCCGGAAGGTGATAGTGCTGTATCCTCCTAATTGAGCAAAAGACTCGACATCTTTCGCTTTCAGGTAATTTTGCATGACAAAGTAGCGGAATGTTTGGCTATACCTATATATGGGTGCATAAAAATTGGCGATCTCTTTCAATGTATAATAGCAGTTGAGCAGGAAATACAACTCCGTCTGCTTGGCTTTCAGGAATTCCACACACAGGAGTTCGTTGTTGAGGTACATTTTGAGCCCGTTGATAAAAAGGCGCAAAGGGAAACACATATCCATGACGACAGGGAGCATGGGAGACTCTTTCGCCAGTTCCAGTCCTTTGTTGAAACGGTCGGTACAAATGTTTTGCGGAGTCTCGAACAGGTAAAGGATGCATTCCGTGGATTCCAGGATGTGGAACTCTACACGTGAACCGATCGGCTGCATGATGAACTGCCCGTCGTGAAATACCGTATCCGGATGCTCGTCGCTGGTTACCCGAACGGAGCCGGATATCAGAAAATAGATCGTATTTTGTGAACACCGTTCTTTCGGGATCATCATTCCTTTCGGGAAAGAACGGTATTTGAATATCTGTTTCTGATAGTGGGAGCAAGAAGAACAGTCTGTATATTTCTGACAGATAAAATCTGACATCCGTGGCTGAATTTAAAGTTTTACCTTTTTGCTTTTACCTTGATTTTCATTATGGAAACGATCTACGGCTGTGACTACATAACGGTATTTGCGCTTTCCGTCGTCGTAGGGTAGCAGATAGTTCGTCTCGCGTGTGACCGCTACGATCTTAGAAGGATCGTCCAGATTGACCGATTCCTTGTTTTCGAAGCGGTAAATGACGAAATAGCTTGCCAATTCGGGATTGGTCTTGCTCTGTTCCGCCTCCCAGTGCAACATATAGCCCTGGGCAGTCCATTCGGCTTTCAGTTTCTTGACCTCTTGCGGAGCCCGGTTGTGCAGATGGGTGTAGGCCGGGATCAATGCCGGATAACGGTGGTAGTTCTGTTTCAGGCTGTCGGCCACCCCTTTGTTATTCCAGAGTATTTCGTTTGCAGGCCAAAAGCAATTGCCTTTTACTTTCGAGAGTGAACGTTCGTAAAGCATTTTGCGGGTGAGCTGGTCTGCTTTCATGGTACGTGCTACGTTTTGGCCGATATACAGATGCGTGCCTTCCCGCGTCGCGTTTTTGTTCCACCATTGGATCAGCGTGATATAGTCGGCAGCCGGATGTCCGATCTCCCAATATATCTGTGGAATGTTGTAGTCTATCCAACCCTCTTTTACCCAGCGTGTCACGTCTGCGTACAGGTCGTCGTAGTTTTGTAATCCGTTGGTGTTGCTGCCTGAACCGTCGGGCGTGCTTTTCTTATTGCGGTAGATGCCGAACGGGCTGATGCCGAATCTGACCCACGGTTTGGACAGCAGGATAGTGCGCTTGATCTCACGAATCAGCTTGTTCACATTCTCCCTTCGCCAGTCGGCACGTTGTGATGCTTTATATCCTTTGTTCAATCCGTATTTCTGAAAACTATTGTCGTCCGGGAAAGGCATGCCGGCTACCGGATAAGGATAGAAATAGTCGTCCATGTGGATTGCGTCTACATCATAACGGCTTACGATATCCCGTACCACACGGCAGATGAACTGCCGGCTTTCCGGTAATCCGGGGTCAAACAAGATTTGTTTGTTGTAGGTCACGAACCATTCCGGATGTTTATTATATATATGTGAATCGGCAAAACGGGTGTATCCGCCTGTACTTGCCCGGTAAGGATTCAGCCAGGCATGGAATTCCATATTCCGTTTATGGCATTCTTCGATCATGAATTGCATCGGATCCCACATCGGAGAAGGCATTTGCCCTTGTGTTCCTGTCAGGAAACGACTCCACGGTTCGTGTTGTGAAGCATACAATGCATCCGCTTCGGGACGCACTTGAAAGATAATCGCATTAATACCTGCCCCTTGAAGCGAGTTCAACTGGCTAATCAGTGTTTGTTTCAGTCGTTCTGTGGGAACACCGCGAAACTGTCCGTTGACAGCCTGTATCCATGCAGCACGAAACTCACGTTTAGGATATGCATTGCCCGACGGCGCCTGCGCTCTTACTCCTGCCGCCAGAAGCAGAACTAATAAGAAAAGATAGTTTTTCAGATTCATAATGTTCTTGAGTCATAAAATAATGTGGTGCAAAGATAATAGATGCAGATACTATCTCCAACTATTATTGAGGCCATTCGACAACAAATCTTGCACCACCCGCGTAGCTAGTGTCCAGATAGACATTTCCATCCACTAATTCCATGATCTGACGGATAATAGACAATCCTAGTCCGGTGCCCTGAGTGAAGGCATCGATCTTCGCGAACCGTTCGAAAATGGAGTCCCGGTAGTTTTCATCGATTCCGGGACCGGAATCTTCGATAATAAAACGTACCAGACGATTCGGTTTGTCTTCTGCATAACTGAGACGTATAAAGCCGGATTCCGTGAATTTATTGGCATTGTTCAGCAAACCGAGCAGCACACGCTTCATCCAAATTTCAACCGTACACACTTCGACCGGAGTGGAAGAAGGCATATATTGCAACTTGATTCCTTCTTTCAGATTCTGACGAATCAATCCCAAACATTCCTGACAACACGCATCTACACTCACTGGCTTCTTCGGTATATCATCCGTCTGAGAGTCCATGTCGGCTATATCAATCACATTATTTACCAAATCAAGCAGATATGCGTTGCTGCTCTCCATTTGACGGGCATATTCTTCCATCTCTTCCTGTGTCAGCCCACCGGCAGCCATCAAGGATGAAAAACCGATAATCGAATTGAGCGGAGTACGGATTTCATGTGTAATATGCTGGATAAAAGAGCTTTTCATGTGGCTAGCCTTGATGACTGCCTTATTTGCCGCATCCAGTTTCCGGTTCAACGACAAAGAACGCATATAGTAAAACGTGATAACAATCAACAATATCAACACCAGGCATCCGACAATCACGGAAGTTATAAAGAGATTGCGGTTGACCTCCGCCCGCAATTCCAGCTTATCGTGC
>ENA-OPDF01001822-OPDF01001822.1-human-gut-metagenome-genome-assembly--contig:-NODE-1822-length-11794-cov-2.872306_pt1 | contig 11794 bp, 10 predicted proteins | sample MGYA00241575_ERZ501501 | MGnify/ENA primary metagenome ERZ501501 (study PRJEB25962, sample SAMEA1972229) | human gut metagenome | biome: human gut; feature: human-associated habitat; material: faeces... | reverse complement strand
GTCACGCTGGCAGACGGCACTGCTCTTTCGCCCGCCGAGGTGACCGCCCTTTCCCCGGACGGATGCACCGTGCGGGTAGTGCTGCGGCAGGGGGTGTACCACCAGATCAAACGGATGTTCGGTGTGTACGGTGCCGGGGTGAATGCTTTGCACCGGGAGGCGATTGGCGGCCTTGCACTGGATGCACAGCTTGCCCCGGGGCAGTGGCGGGAGCTTTCTGACGAAGAAGTGGCAAAAATTACCAGATAAAACACTGCACTTTTCACGCGACTTTCAAAAATGTATCACAATTTACCGGTAAAATAACGGTAAGAACCACGCAAAAAGGCACTTTTTTGGCAAAAAATGGCCCCGAAAGATAATTTCAACAAGAAAGAATTATTTTTTTTGTTGAAATCTGTTGCAAAAGTAAATTCTTTTGTGTAAAATATAGATTGTAATGCGGCTAAATTGTTTAAAATCACAACCCATGCCGCCGCGGCTTGCACAAACGAGGAAAAGGGGTATCCATTTATGGCCAATAGAGTATTTCAAAGCGTGATCTACCAGATGAAGGACGCAATCAATCGGGTGGTCGGCGTTGTGGATGAGACTGGCGCTGTCATTTCCTGCTCGGAGCTGAACCTGATCGGCGAAGTGCGCGAGGGCTATATGGCCGAGCGTCTGACCGCAGGCGACCGCTTTGTGCGCGACGGCTATACTTACCAGCAGTTCTCCAACGCCAAGCATAACGATTATGCCGTGTTCGTGGAGGGCGCCGACGAGACTGCAGGGCAGTTTGCCGGTGTACTGGCCATCAGCCTGCAGAGCATCAAGCAGTACCACGACGAAAAGTTCGATAAGTCCAACTTTATCAAGAACGTGGTGCTGGACAACATCCTGCCCGGCGATATCTACGCTAAGGCACGGGAGCTGCACTTTGCCACCGATGTTTCCCGCGTGGTGTTCATCGTGCGGGTGATCAGCGGCGGCGATATCTCTGCCTACGATGTGGTCAGCAGCCTGTTCCCCGATAAGCAGAAGGACTTTGTGTTCAATATCAGCGAGACCGACACCGTGCTGGTCAAGGAGATCCGCAAGGGCATCGACCGCACCGATATGGAAAAGCTGGCTGCCAGCATTGTGGATACCCTCTCCGGCGAACACTACATCAAGGCCGTGGTCGGCATTGGCACCCCCATTGCCAACGTGAAGGATCTGGCTACCTCCTTTAAGGAAGCCCAGATCGCCATGGAAGTGAGCAAGGTGTTCGATACCGAAAAGCAGATCATTCGCTACGATAACCTAGGCATTGCTCGTCTGATCTACCAGCTGCCTACCACCGTGTGCGAGATGTTCCTGCGCGAGGTATTCAAGCAGGGCAGCATCGAGAGCCTGGATCAGGAGACTTTGTTCACCATCCAGCGCTTCTTTGAGAACAACCTGAATGTGTCCGAGACCAGCCGCGGCCTGTTTGTGCACCGCAATACGCTGGTGTATCGTCTGGAAAAGATCAAAAAGCTGACCGGTCTGGATCTGCGTGAGTTCGACGACGCTATCGTCTTTAAGGTAGCGCTGATGGTAAAGAAGTACCTGTCCAACAACCCGGCCAAATACTGATATTTTGCTGTGCGGGTTTTGCCCCGCCGGCGCCGAACCGGCCGCTCGAAACCGATGCTGGCCGGTTCTTTTTGCAGTGTTAGCTGCGGACGGGCTGTCTTGACCGTCAAAAATCTTGATGTCAGGAGCTAATACGATTCCATGATCGATTTTGAACACGTTTCCAAAGAATACAAAAAGGGTGGCCGCCTTGCACTGGAGGATATCAACTTCCATGTGGACGAAGGCGAGTTCGTCTTTCTGCTGGGTCACTCCGGCGCAGGCAAATCCACCCTGCTCAAGCTGATCCTGCGGGAGGCACTGCCTACCTCCGGCAAAGTGACTGTACTGGGCAAGGACGTAGCCAAACTGCGCCGCCACAAGATCCCTTACCTGCGCCGTCAGATGGGCATCATCTTTCAGGACTTCCGGCTGATCCCCAGCATGACCGTGTACGAGAATGTGGCCTTTGCCATGCATGTGCTCAACGTGCCCCACAAGGAGATCCGTCCCCGCGTGGAGTACATTCTGGAGCTGGTGCATCTGGAGGATAAGGCCAAGTGCTACCCGGATACCCTTTCCGGCGGCGAGCAGCAGCGTGTGGCTGTGGCGCGTGCGCTGGTGCATAACCCCAAGCTGGTCATCGCGGACGAGCCTACCGGCAACATTGACCCGGAGCTGAGCCTAGAAATGATGCAGCTGCTGGAGCGGGTGAGCAAAATGGGCATCACGGTGCTGGTGGTCACCCACGAGCACGAGCTGGTGCACCGCTTCCATCAGCGTGTGGTTACTCTGAGCCATGGCCGCATCGTCTCGGACGTGCCCGCAGACCCCGTGGCCGCCGCCGAGGATGATCTTTCGCTGGATGTTGCCGCCTTTGATGCGGACGATGCGGCCGCTGCAAAGAAGGAGGTGGCTGCCGTATGATGCGTCCCTCTACCTTCTTTTTCCTTACCCGGCGCGGTGTGCGCAACTTGGGCAAGCACTGGGCCATGACCATTGCCTGCATCGCTTCCCTGAGCGTGTGTATGACCCTGAATATCTTTGCCAGTCTGGCCGAGGTGAACGTGGGCAGCATGGTGGCCTATCTGGGCAGCCAGAACGAGACGGTGGTCTATCTGGACCCCGAATGTGATGATGCCACCGCCGCGCAGGTAGGCGAGACCCTTTCGGCTATGCCGGGGGTCAGCGGGGTGCAGTACGTTTCCAAGCAGGACGTGCTCGACACCTACCGCGGTTATATGCAGGATTATTCCTCCCTGTGGGATGAATTTGAGACCGACAACCCCTTTAAGGCCAACTACCGGGTCACCCTGAGCGACCTGACCCAGATGGAGCGCATGAGCGTGAAGATGCAGGCCATCCCGGGTGTTGTCAGCGTTACTGCCCCGGTGGAGATGACCAATGTCTTTGTGGAGATCCAGAAGGCAGTCACCAAGGGTGGCCGCATGATCGTGCTGGTGTTGATGGTGGTCAGCATCATCACGGTGGGCAGCACCATCCGTCTGAGCGTTTTTGCCCGCCGCCGCGAGATCGAGATCATGAAGTATGTGGGTGCCACAAACCGTATGGTCACCCTGCCTTTCTTTGTGGAGGGCCTGACCATGGGTCTGATCTCCGGTATCCTGACCGCAGCGGTCAGCCTTGGCTGTTACAGTTATGTGGTCAACGCCGCTGGCGGCTTGGGCGGCATCTGGCAGATGCTCATGGGCCGCGCACTGGTGCCGGTGGCAAATGTGCTGCCGACCATCGTGGTAACAAGCCTGTTCAGCGGCGCTATCGTAGGCGGCGTGGGCAGTATGTTCTCCATCCGCAAGCATTTAAATGTGTGACCGAAAGGAGCCGCGTTTTATGAGTAAAGCAATGCACGCAAAGCCCTTCCGACTCACAGGCCCTTATACTGGTCGACACGCCCGGCCGGAAAGCCCCCGCAGCAAGCTGATCCGTGCGGTCAGCCTTGGGCTGGCCTGTGTCTGCCTGCTGCTGACAGCCACGGTGTACCCGGCCTCGGCGGCTACCAGCAATACCAGCATGGCCAGCTTGCAGAGCAAGCTGGATAAGCTTTCCCAGTCTATCAATCAGCATAAAAAGGAGCTTTCGGACGCCAAAAAGAAGGAGTCTGCCGCCAAGGCGCTGGAAAGCGAGCTGAAGGAACGGGTCACCGTCCTGCAGGATCAGATCAGCGTGCTGGGCGGTCAGATCGCCGCAGTGCAGAACAGCATCGGCGAGAAGGAACAGCAGATCGGCGTGATGCAGACCCAGATCACGGACAAGCAGACCCAGATCGAGCAAAAGCAGAACGAGATCGATGACCAGTGGGACGATTTTAAAAAGCACATGGCTGCCATGCAGGAGCTGCGGGACGGCGGCAGTGTGGCCATGCTCGGTGCGGTGAATGACCTGTATGAGCTGCTTACCTTCAATGAGGTGATGCAGGATATCTCTATCAAGGACACCGAGATCATGAACAACATGAAGTCCGCCAAGCAGGGGCTGGAGGACGATAAGGCCGCGCTGGAAGAGCAGAAGGCTGGTCTGGAGGCTGAGAAGGCAGAGCTGCAAAGCCAGAAGAGTGAGTTGGACAGCCAGAACGCCCAGATGAAGGGCAAGCAGAGCGAGCTGAACAACAGCATCTCTGCGGCAAAACTTTCCGCTGCCGAGGCACAGGCGGCGCAGCAGAAGGCACAGGCGGCCATTGAATCCGACGAGTTGAACTACGAGGCCGTGAAAAAGGAGATCCAGAAGATGATCGCCGCGGCCTCTGCCAGCAAGCCGCAGCTGAGCTTTAGCGGTTTTGCCTGCCCGCTGAAGAGTTACAGCCGCATCTCCAGCGAGTACGGCTGGCGTAAGAACCCGGTCTCCGGCGTAAACAAGCTCCATGCCGGTACCGACTTTGCGGCGGCCGGCGGCACGCCTATCTACGCAGCCGCCAGCGGCTATGTGCAGGTGGCTGGCTGGTCTACCGGCGGCTATGGCAACTACGTTATCATCTACCACGGCAAAATGTCCGATGGCAATACCTATACCACCCTGTATGCGCACATGCGCTCGGTGGCTACCAGTGCGGGCAAGTATGTGAAGCAGGGCGAACTGATCGGTTATGTGGGCACCACCGGCAATTCCACCGGAAACCACCTGCATCTGGAGGTGTGGAAGGGCGGTTCCAAGGCCAACGCTGTGAACCCTCGGAGCTGCATCCCCATTCCCCACAACTAATAAGCAAGGCAAGGAGTCTGGTTGATCTATGAACGAACAAAAACGCAAGCGCGTGCTGCGCATCGGCTGTCTGGTTCTGGCAGGGGTGTTTGTACTCTCGCTGCTGGGCAGCATCTTTATGATGTTGCCGCTCTGACCGGGAGGAAAAAACCATGAACCGTAAAATTTCTTTGGGTATGGCAGTCACCATTGTGATCCTTGCCATGACCGTGACCTTTTCCATCACGATGCTCATCGCCATGCGTCTGTTCGACAGCACGGTCAACAGCGTAAAAGAAAAGGAAAGTATGTACAACAAGATCGCTGAGGTGGACCGCTACGTCCGCAGCAACGATTACTACACCATCGATGAGGCCACCCTGTACGACCGCCTGACCGCCGGTTATCTGCTGGGTACGGGCGACAAGTACGCCCGCTACTACACTGCCAACGCCTACACCGAACTGATGAACATCCAGAGCGGCAAGATTTTGGGCATCGGCGTGGAACTTGGCATCGACCAGACCGGTTACGCCAAGGTGACCCGTGTCTACGATGGCTCTCCCGCACAGGAAGCAGGCATCGCCGTGGGGGACTACATTACCACCGTGGGCGATACCGATGTCAAGAGCCTGTCCAGCGCAGACGCCGTGTACAAAGCCTTGCAGGGCGAGGCCGGCACTACCGTTACCGTGACATGGCTGAACAGTGCTGCGGCCAGTAAAACCGCTGAGCTGACCCACTCTGGATACACCAGCACCACCGTGGACTACCAGTTGCTGGACAATGTGGGCTATATCCGCATTCGTCAGTTCGACGGCACCACTCCCAGCGAGCTGGACTATGCCCTGCGCACCCTGACCGCAAACGGCGCAGCCAGTCTGGTATTCGACCTGCGGGACAATGGCGGCGGCATTCTGGAAGATGCTGTCAACTGCATTGACCTGATCGCCCCGGAGGGCACGGTGGCCTACGCCGAGGATAAAAACGGCAACCGCACTGTCATCGGCAGCAGCGATGCCGAAAGTGCCGTCAGTCTGCCGATGGTCTGCCTGGTCAACGGCAACACCGCCAGCGCAGCCGAGTTGTTCGCAGCCACCCTGCGCACCATGAACGGTGCCCGTCTGGTGGGTACCACCACCATGGGCAAGGGCACCATTCAGAGCAGCCCGCAGCGCCTGTCGGACGGCAGTGCCGTGGTCATCACGGTGGCAAAGCTGGTCTGCGGCGACGGCAGCTGCTTTGATGGCACCGGCCTGACCGTGGATGTGGAGCGTGCCCTGAGCGCAGAGGAAGCAACGAACTTCTACGACTACACCCCCCAGACCGACCCGCAGGTGCAGCGCGCTGTCAGCGCTGCCCAGCAGCTGAGCGGCACCACTACGCTGGCAGGCGCAAGCTCTGCCGCCGCAGCGGACAGCGCTGCTTCCTCTGCCGCAGCAGAGGATACCGCCCCCGCAGAAACTGCGGAAGGGGAGACCGCCGAAGGCGAGACTGCCGCGTCTGAGCCGGAGACGGCTGTAAGCACAGCGGAGTGAACCCTGCAATCCTGAACCATAAACACCAAAAAGGCTGCTGCGTTCTGCAACAGCCTTTTTCTGAGAAAGGAATTGACCCTATGCCGGAACTGACCGACCTTTCTGTGATCCGTGCCCTGTGCGAAAAGTACGATTTTGCGCTTTCCAAGGGCTTTGGGCAGAACTTTATCATCAACCCGGGCATCCCCACAAAAATCGTGGATGCCAGCGGGGTAGACAAGCGCTACGGTGTCATTGAGATCGGCCCCGGCATCGGCGTGCTGACCAAGGAACTGGCCAAGCGTGCCGCCAAGGTGGTGTCCATCGAGGTGGACGAGCGTCTGCCGCCCCTGCTGGCCGAGACCATGGCCGGTGTGGACAACTTCAAGCTGGTGCTGCAAGATGTGCTGAAGGTAGACCTGAAAGCCCTCATTGCCGAGGAGTTCCCGGGAATGCCGGTGGCAGTGTGCGCAAACCTGCCCTATTACATCACCAGCCCCATCGTGATGAAGCTGCTGGGCGACCGCCTGCCCATCGAGAGCCTGACCGTTATGGTGCAGAAGGAGGCCGCCGACCGTCTGGCCGCCGTGCCCGGCACCCGCGCTTCCAGCGCCATCAGCTGCGCGGTGAACTACTACGCCACCTCCAAGCTGATGTTCACCGCTGCACCGGGCAGCTTTTACCCCGCCCCCAAGGTGACCAGCGCCGTGGTGCGCATGGATATCCGCTCCACCCCCGCCGTGCAGGTGGAGGACGAGGCGGGCTACTTTGCACTGGTGCGCGCTGCCTTTGGCCAGCGCCGCAAGACTGCTGCCAATGCCATTGCAGGCGGGCTGAACCTGCCTAAGGAGAAGGTCATTGCCGCCATCGAGGCCGCAGGCTTTGATGCCCGCATCCGCCCGGAGGCACTGACGCTGGAGGACTTTGCCAAGATCCAGCAGGCACTGGGCTGAGCAAAAAGCAGTATGGTCGGTGGGTAATAGCCCACTGAAAAAAGATCGCAAAAAAACCGGAACCTTTTCGGAGCCGCAAGGGCTCACAAAAAGGTTCCGGTTTTCTGTTTTTTAATGATTATGCGGCAGCATTCGCCTTACTCAGAAGGGGAAGATGGTGCCGTTCTCCTTCACGGTGCAGGCGTTCAGGGTGACCTTACCGTGAATGTCTGCACCGTCTGCAAGGGTGTTAACGGTTGCTGCGGAGGAGGTGCCGAAGGCCTTGAACTGCCAGCCGTTTGCAGAGGTGCTGTCCTCTGCTGCCCAAATTGAGGCAGACAACGACGGACTGACTGCGGCATTGCCAAGAAGGGTATTATTTTGTGAAATGCCGGGACGAATGCGCAGGCGTACCGGACTTTTTTGTACCCTCGCGCGCCGGGCAAAAAAGAAATTTCTTTTCATAGTCCTGCGGTGGGTAGGACGAAACTTTGTCAAATGCGTGGAATATTACAGAAAAATTTGTGAAAGGCGACCAATGAATATCCCCTAAACGTGTTGATATTGAGAAAAAAGACGGAGGATTGTTTACAAAAGAATGACAGGCTGGTATACTTTATAGCGGTAGATCCCTATGAGATCCGCAAAGAAATGAGAAAGGAAATACCGAACCGTGAATACCGCCGCACCGCACGCCCTGAAAAAACGATTGCTGACCCTGGCACTGAGCCTTGCTTTCCTGCTTACCTGTCTGCCCGCTGCACTGGCAGTGGATCTGAACGTGGACGCAGGTTTCTACTTCAAGCAGAGCCGGGGCGGCACCTGTACGCTGGCCTCCGCAGCCATGATGTTGCGCCGCCGTGCCTACTTTGATGGGCTGAGTGACTGGACGAACGTGACCGAGAACAGTGTGCGCTCCACAGCATGGGCCAACGGCCTTGCGCACAGTTTTACATATAAGGAGATGCAGGTGGGCTACGCCACCCTGCCTTCCGGGCTACAAAGCAAAACGGCGGTGCTGATCTCCCTGCTGGAGCAGCACCCGGAGGGCATCGTCTTCTACGACCGCACCCAGCCCCATGCGGTGCTGCTGACTGACTACACCAACGGTATTTTCTATTGCTCCGACCCGGCGGGGAACATCGGCTACGGCCGCATCCCCATTACCAGCTCCAGCGTGTCCATTGCAAGAGCGTCCTGTTACTGGTACGTCACTGCAGATCACAACAACGTGGCGGCACAGGCCGATGGTCTGCGGCTGGAGGGCGTGCGCTACCCGGTGAGTATCCGCACCGGCAGCGGCATGACGCTGACCGGTACGGCTAACAGCGCTACCGGCACTACCTTGACCAGTGTACAGGTGGCCATTCTGGATGCGGCAGATCAGACCGTGCAGAGTGCGGCGGCGCAGGCGAACGCCGCCGCTTTCTCTCTGAACACGCTGGACAGTCAGATCCGCTTCGGGGAGCTGCCGGAGGGCAGCTACAGCTATATGGTGCTGGTGACCGACTCTACGGGCGAGAGCCTGTGCTTTGCCTCGGACTTCACGGTGTCCGGCAGCGCAAGCAGCACCCAGACCTACTGGTCGGTCAAGGATGCCGAGGGCACCAAGCTGCAGCAGACGGTCCAGCAGATGGAGACCACGGTAGAAACTGCTGCTGAGACCACCGTAAGCTGGTTTGCAAAGCTGTTCGACTGATAAAAAGAAATAATTCAGGGCTGCTGCACATTGCTTTGTGCAGCAGCCCTGCTTGTATCACAATAACAGCCGCTTTTCGTTACGACCCCTTTCCGTGAAAAAGTGGTTCAGAACCGCCCGCAGGCGGTTCTGAACCACAAAATTTAAAATGATTTTTCCGCGGCTATTACCTCCGCAGTTCTGTGCCGGGGTAATAGTGCGCCAGAATGGCGCGGTAGTCTGCGCCCTGCTCTGCCAGTGCCTTTGCACCCCACTGGCTCATGCCTACGCCGTGGCCGTAGCCCCTTGTGGTGAAGGAGAAGGTGCCGCTCTGGCAGACCACCGTAAAGCAGGCGCTGCGCAGCCCAAGCGCTTTGCGCAGGGCGGTACCCTGCACCGTCTGCCCGCAGACCGACAGGCTGTCCACATAGCCGGAGGGAGTGAGTACCGGCGTACCGAACCACTGCGCCTGCTGCGAAAGGTCGGCGGCGATGCCCAGACGCTCAGCTAGCAGCTGCTGTAATTGGGCGGCAGAAAGGTTCAGGGTGTATTCGTAGTTGTCGGCGGCGGTGTCGGTGCTGCTGTCCACCGGCACAAGATAGGGCAGGGCAGTGCCCCAGACGTTCTCGCTGGCCTCGGTGCGGCCATTGGACATGGCAAAGTAGCTTGTCCCGGCGGGGGCATCCTCGTAATATAGCACCTGCGTCTGTACTGCATCCACCAGCGCAGAAAGCCGGGCGTAGTTGGCCGCGTATGCGGTGCCCCAGTAGCTGTGCAGCACTGCATCGGTCAGGCAGCCCTGCCGCCGGGCGGGGTCTGCGGTGAACCATGCGCCGTTTTCCTCGGTGCTGCGGTCCCGGCGGTACAGAGCATAGCTGTGCGCCGCCACCGCCTGTGCCTTCAGCGCTTCGTCCGGCCAGCTGACCGGCATCTCGGCGGCAACTGCCCCAATCAGGTATTCCCGTAGCGGCAGCGTTACCGTCTGCCCGGTGCTCTGATCCGTAAAGCAAACGGTATCGGCTGTGTCAGCAGGGGAGGGAGCTTCTTGCGCACTGCTTTCCTCCGAGGCGGCAGAGGCCGCTTCGACTGCGGACGGAGCGGCACTCTGCGCAAGAGCCATGCAGGCAAGACGGTAGGCAGCACACGGCAACGCGCAGCCCAGCACCAGCAGAACGGTGCACAGCAGCAAAAAGGAACGTTTCATACTAGATCTCCTCCCGGAACGCAAGCTTCAGAAGCATCATACGCCCGGCGGCGTGCAAACCGGCGGGAAATGCGCAGAGAAAAACCTGCATTTTTGCGCTTTACGGTGAGAAGTGCGCACTTAGCGCTTGAATTTACTGCACAAAAGCGATATTATAAAAGTATGTCCATCAGAGCGTAGGATGGACGGATCGGAAAGTATAAGAAGTAAGAGACGGAAAGGAGCACTCCTATGAACTTTGCACACGCAGAAGTGGCAACGCTGGACCCGACGACCATGCGTACCCTGTGCGAGGAGTACATCGCAAACAACTACATCGACCCGGAGACCAGCGAGCGGCTGGGGGTCAAGCGCGGCCTGCGCAACCCGGATGGCACCGGCGTGCTGGCTGGTCTGACCAATGTCTGTGACGTTGTGGGCTACAAAAAGGATCAGGAGGGTCATGTGATCCCCACCCCCGGCAAGCTGATCTACCGGGGCGTCAATATCAACGAGATCGTGGACGAGGCTTACCGCAATGACCGCTTCGTGTTTGAGGAAGTGATCTGGCTGCTTTTGTTCGGCAGCCTGCCCACCCGGGAGCAGCTGGACGATTTCTGCGAGATCCTGGCAGAATCCCGCGCCCTGCCGGACGGTTTTATGGACACCATGAACGCCCCCTCGCCCAATATCATGAACAAGTTGCAGCGCTGTGTTCTGGGCCTGTACTCCTACGACGACCGCGCCGAGGATCTGAGCCTTGAGAACATCCTGAACCAGAGCATCAACCTGATCGCCAGCATGCCCACCATGATGGTGAACGCTTACCAGATGAAGCGCCGCTACTACGATAAACAGAGCATGTTCTTCCACCTGCCCAAGCCCGGCCAGAGCACGGCAGAGCATATCCTCAGCACCTACCGCCCGGATCAGAAGTTCACCCACGAGGAGGCAAAACTGCTGGATATGTGCCTGCTGGTCCACGCAGACCACGGCGGCGGCAACTGCTCCACCTTTACCACCCGCGTGCTGTCCTCCTCCGGTACGGACACCTACTCGGCCATCTCTGCGGCCATCGGTGCTCTGAAGGGCCCCAAGCACGGCGGCGCGAACCTGATGGTCAACCGCCAGCTGCAGGATATCCTCAAGCACGTCGAGAACCCGGAGGATGACGATGAGGTGCGCGAGTATCTGCGCCGCATCCTGCGCAAGCAGGCGGGCGACGGCTCCGGCCTGATCTACGGCATGGGTCATGCGGTTTACACCATCAGCGATCCCCGTGAGGTCATCCTGAAGCAGCGCGCAAAGCATCTGGCCTACGAAAAGGGCTTTGAGGAAGAGTACAATATGCTGTGCAGCATCGAGCGGCTGGCACCCGGCATCTTTGCTGAGGAAAAGGGCAGCTCCAAGCCGGTGTGCGCCAACGTGGACCTGTTCAGCGGTCTGATCTACAATATGTTGGGCATCTCGGAGGATCTGTACACCCCGCTGTTCGCCATCGCCCGTGTGCCGGGCTGGTGCGCACACCGGGTGGAAGAGGTGATCTTTGCCAACCGGATCATCCGCCCGGCCTACAAGTATCTGGGCGTGCGCCAGAAGTATAAGCCCATCGAGGAGCGTTAATGGAACCGTTAGAGTTAATTATTGTCCTGCTCTGCGTACTGCTTGGCTTGGACCTCATCGTAATCTTTATATAGTATGCCCTCATTGT
>ENA-OPDF01001821-OPDF01001821.1-human-gut-metagenome-genome-assembly--contig:-NODE-1821-length-11800-cov-2.464198_pt1 | contig 11800 bp, 10 predicted proteins | sample MGYA00241575_ERZ501501 | MGnify/ENA primary metagenome ERZ501501 (study PRJEB25962, sample SAMEA1972229) | human gut metagenome | biome: human gut; feature: human-associated habitat; material: faeces... | reverse complement strand
CGACTTGTTCAGGCGGAAATCCGGCACAACATAGCGGAACTCTTCCCGTTCCGTCTCTCTGCGGAGCTGCTGAAAATCTGTAAGGACTTTTGTTGTGGAGGACACGAAATAAAGGCCCGGATACTGCCTTTTCAGGTAGTCCAGCAGCAGATCCGAATGGACGATGACACCATTCTGCACACGGTTTTCTTTTTCAAACAGCGCACAGAGGGCATTGCATTTCCGGTCTGCAAGGTGCTCTTCCCGGAGCAGCGAATTGCTGAAGGTCTCCTTTAACCCGGTCGAATCCTTTATTGGTACCGCTCAGTCCCCGGAAAATATTTCCTCCGCCGATTACTATTCCTATCTGGATGCCCATTTCGGCGATTTCTTTTATTTGTCGGGCGTAGCTTTCGACACGGGTCACGTCTATCCCGTATTTTTGAGCGCCCATTAACGACTCTCCGCTGAGTTTAAGAAGTATCCTGTTAAATTTCATCATGTTAGGTTTAAAGTTGAATGACAGATTTCATTTTTATCGTTTATTCTATCAAAAAGATTTTCTATATTGTGAAAAATTACAACAAAACTAGTTATTTTTATCCGATTATAGAGCAAAGCCTGTATAAAAAATAGATCGTAGTTTTTATTGTTAATTTTTTATCATTGATGAAGATGAACGAACAGAATCGTAATTTGTTGATATTATTATCAATATGTGTATTAACCATTTTCCCTCTTTTAGGTTTAACGGATTATAATACGAAAGGTGAGCCTCGGGAAGCTATTGTGGCTTATTCTATGTTGGAACACGGGAATTGGATTTTGCCCCGGAATTATGATGGTGAGATTGCTTTTAAACCTCCTTTTTTGCATTGGAGTGTGGCTGCTGTTTCCACTTTGTGCGGGGAAGTGTCCGAATACTCCTCCCGGGTTCCGTCTGCTTTGGCCCTGATCATTATGGCTGCCGCTATTTATTGGTTTTATGCCAGACGTAAAGGGGCAACTGTCGGGTTATTGACCGCCTTTGTCATGTTGACCTGTTTCGAGGTACACCGTGCCGGTTTCACCTGCCGGGTAGATATGGTATTGACCGCTTTTATTGTGTTGGCTATTATCCGTTTTTATTCGTGGTATGAAAAAGATATGAGAGGGATCCCCTGGCTGGCTATTCTGTTTATGGGATGTGCTACCTTGACTAAAGGACCGGTGGGGATTATTTTACCTTGTTTGGTAGCCGGCGTATTTCTTTGGATAAGAAAAGGACATTTCTGGAAATTGGTTTTGCGTTTTATCGGGATAGCCCTATTGGCTTGTGTTTTACCTGCCATTTGGTATGTTTTGGCTTACAACGAAGGAAAGCAGGAATTTTTAGATTTGATGATGGAAGAAAATTTCGGGCGGTTTTTAGGTAAGATGTCTTATGCTTCCCATGAAAATCCTTTTTATTATAATATTTATATGCTTATGGCCGGCTATCTCCCCTGGACTTTGTTGTTGCTCTTCTCTCTTTTCTGTTTGCGTTACCGCAAATGGACCGGGACCTGGAAAGAGAAGTGGCAACAAACGGTAGAGAAAGTCCGGACCAGTGATCCGGTTCACTTGTATTCTTTTTTGACTATAGCACTGATATTTGTATTTTATTGTATCCCTGCAAGTAAGAGAAGTGTTTATCTGTTACCGATATACCCTTTTATCGGTTATTTTCTGGCGGTTTATTTTCTTTGGTTGGTTCGTATGGGGAAAACTGCCATAAAGATTTTTGCTATCGTTATCTCTTGCCTTATTATTTTACTGACTGTCGTATTTTTTGTCGTGAAAGCAGGAGCTGTTCCCGACACGATTTTTGCGGGTAAAAGGGCTGTAGAGAATATCGCTTTTTTGCATGCGTTGGAAGAAATTCCAATGAATTTATTCAATATTGTTCTGATCTTTTTACCGATTGTTGCTGTCGTTGTTTTGCTTAGAAAATTGAAAAGTAAACCCTGGAATACTCAGGTATTGTATGCTTTGTGCGGATTATTGTTTACGATATTTGTCGTTTTGGACGGAGTTTATCAGCCTGCCGTATTGAATACCAAATCGGATATCGGTTTGGCGCAGGAAGCACGGAAATGGGTGCCCGAAGGAAAAATTTATTCTTATACTTATTTCTTCTATAGTGTCAATTTTTTCAATGGTGACCGGATGGCGCTTTTTGAAAAAGAATTGCCTGAAGAAGGCTACGTTTTAGTGAAGCAGGGGCTATTGGAAGAATTTCGTCAGAAATATGGAGAGGAATATGTTTTAGATACGGTTTATACTTCGAATCGCCGGAGTTGTGATGTCAGAGATATAATCCATATTCTTCATTTTACCAAAGAGAAGGCGATAGGAAATGCAGAAACGGAAGAACGTTTTTAACAGAAACCGTGTTTTGCAGATGGTCGGAAAATATCCGACCATCTGCAAATAGCCCGGTTATTTATTTCAGATTGACATCTTCTTCGATAAAATAACGGGGACGTTGTTTCACTTCTTTGTAAATCTTTCCGATATATATTCCGGTTATTCCGATAGCCATCATAATCATTCCACCGATAAACCAGATAGAGACCAGTAAGGAGGTCCAACCCGGTATGGTATGGGCATGAGCATGTTGTACCAAGGCGTAAATAATCATGATAATGGGGACGATTATTCCGAAAATAAATCCTCCCGTCAGGATTAGCTGAAGCGGTTTTACAGAAAAAGAGGTAATACCGTCCAGGGCAAAAGAAAGCATCTTTTTGAACGGATATTTGGATTCTCCTGCAAACCGGCTTTTCCGGTCATAATATACGTAAGCTTCGGGGAAACCGATTAGCCGGACTATTCCACGAAGAAATAGATTGCGTTCCGGATAGGATACGAGTGCCTGTAATGCGCGTTTACTCATCAGTCGGAAGTCGGCATGATTATAGACGACATCGCTTCCCATTTTACGGATTAGCTGATAGAATAATAAAGCTGTATTTTTCTTAAACCAGGTATCGGTCGTCCGTTCCCGCCTTACTCCATAGACAATATCCGCTCCCTGTAGGAAACAATCGGTCATCTCTTCGATAGCATCGACATCGTCCTGTAAATCGGCATCGATTGAAATGGCGGCATCGCAGTGTGTACTGGCCCATTCCAGGCCTGCTAACAAGGCATATTGATGACCGGAATTATGAGCCAATTTTAAACCACCGACGAGTCCGTTTGTTTTACCTGCCTCGGTAATGATTTCCCAGGTTTTGTCTTTACTGCCGTCGTCGACAAATAATATTTTTCCAATGGAGATTTTTCCGTTTTCCAGCATTCTGTTCAGGACGCCGGATAATTGCCGGATAGTTTCCGGAAGTACGCTTTCCTCATTATAACACGGAACTACGATAATAAGGTGGGTTGTATTCATGGTTTATTATGGATTAGAATGTGGTTTGTCGGTTGTCAGTTGTTTACGGATCAGATATTCTGTCGTTTGCAACATGGAGAAGGCATAGGTTTTCAGTGAGTCGAATGTCGTATTCGCTGTTGCCGGGCTTAGAGTTCCGTTATGAATATTATAATTGAACTCTTGTTTACTTTCCGTATCGTAAATATAGAAATGTTTTGTGTCTTTGACTCCTAACATATTGTCTGCGCTAAAAAACATACAAGGACGTTCTTCTTTTAATAAATCTATTCCCAGATTGTTTTGAATATAATTGATACGTAACATACCCAATAAAGTAGGAGCTACGTCGATCTGTCCTCCGAAATTTTCTTTTTCTTCTGCGGTGAGAAGTGCGGGAGCATAAAACATCAAAGGAATGTGATTGTACGATTGAGGCATTTCACTATCCGGATTGCCGACTAATTTTCCGTGATCGCCCAATAAGACGAAGATCGTATTGTCGAACCAAGGTTGTTGCGAGGCTTTATGTATGAATTGACGAATCGACCAGTCGGCGTATTCTACGATTTGTTCTTCTATGTTTTTACTTTTAGGCTGGAAATAGGACGGAATCACGTAAGGAGGATGGTTGCTGATAGAAAGTAAGACAGCAAAAAACGGACTAGTCTGAGCGGACTGTTTTTTCAAATGATTCAGTGCATAGTCGTAAAGAAAATCATCTTGTACGCCGAAACCATTGACTACTTTTTCGGACGGGTAGTTTTCCTGAGAAAAGATCTCGTCGAAGCCATTGGTACGAAAAAAAGCATTCATATTGTCGTATTGGGATTCGTGGGTCATAAAGAACATGGTGCGGTAACCCTGTTCTTTTAATATAGTCGGAAGACCGGAATAAGTGGGAATGACAGAACCTTTCATCGCGTTTCGTTTTAAGATGGAAGGAAAAGAATAAAGGGTCGCATACATGCCATGATTCGTATGGATTCCTGAGGAATAAAAATTAGAGAATGCTAAGGATTGTCGGTATAAACTGTCCAGAAAAGGAGTCAGCTCCTTCTGCTGTCCAAAACGTTTCATCAGATGGGCAGACATCGATTCCATAAAAATCAGCACAATATTCGGACGTCTTAAACTGTCGGAGGCGTTGATTTGGCGTGCAATGGGAGAGATCCCTTCGATTCCCGGCCGGTTTAAATAGTGTCGGGTATTTTCCAACGCTTCGTTTTCCGGCATAAGATGAAGGTATCGGTTTTCTTTCCGTGAATCGTCTAACGTACTGCTTAACAGATTGAATACCGGACTGATGCCCAATTGATTCAAAAACGGATCGGTACAATAATAAGCTGCACTGACTTTTATCGGATTATATCCGGTACGTCCCCGGATACCGAACAGGCAGAGGCCGATACAGATGCAGGCTGTCAGGAAGATATAAATACGGTCGAGCCAAAAGACAGACGGATTTTTTGTATTTAGTAAACGTTGAAAATGACGGATCAATCGTCGCATGAGCCAGATAAATAACACTAAAGTCAATAGAAAGCCGATCAAAGGAGGGTAATAGGAGGTTTCTCCGAATACCATGCCGGCTGTCGTATTCATATAGCCGAACCAATTGAAGACCGACGAATTGATGATTTTAAAGAAATATTGAAAATAGGGAATATTGGCTGCCGTAACCAGCAATACGATTCCATAGAATAAACTGAAAAAAATACATGTAACATTCCAGAGTATTTTTCCGTAGTAGTTGAACAAAGCCGAAATGGAAACAGCTACTAAAGGGATGAGGAGTATGTAACAAGCGATTACATTATCGAACCAGACTCCCCGGATAAAGGCAGGCCATATCGACATAAAACCGACATGCTCCTGATCCGGAAAATCGTAATTGGCGCTGAAGAAAAAAACGAGTCTGAATAGTGTGAGAAAGAATAAAGCGGTGAAATGTATGGATAACAAACATCCTACAGACAATAAGAACCGTTTGTAACCGGGGTGAGAAAATGTTCGCATTTTAGAAAAAATAGGGTTTAAAATACGGCGTAAAGATACATTTTTAATATTACTATAGTTTGAATATAGGATGAATTAATACAACTTTATATTTTTAAATATGATGACTAATAAAACTTCTGATTATGACCTGACCGTGATTGTTCCGGTATATAATGAAAGGGGAAATATGTTGCGGCTTGAAACTGCTTTGTCGGCTTTTCTGAAAAAATCGAAAGTGAAATCTTGTATTTTGTTTGTGAACGACGGGTCGCAAGATGGGAGCGGTGATTTGATCAGAGAAATTTGCCGGCGGAATAAAGATTTTTTTTATATCGGTTTGGCTAAAAACTGTGGATTGAGCGCAGCTATGAAAGCAGGAATCGATTATACCTGCTCCAGGTTGGTCGGATATATAGATGCTGATTTACAAACTACACCTGAAGATTTCAATCTTTTGTTGGAATATACCGATGATTATGAGCTGGTCATGGGGATTCGGGTGGGACGGAAGGATAGTCTGGTGAAAAATATGTCCTCGAAAGTAGCTAATGGGTTTCGAAGACTGATGACAAAAGATGGGGTGAAAGACACCGGATGCCCCTTAAAAATTTTGCATACTGAATATGCGCAACGAATACCTTTTTTTACTGGAATGCATCGTTTTTTACCGGCTCTGATCCTGCTACAACAAGGAAAAGTGAAACAAGTACCGGTGCGTCATTACCCGCGAATAGCTGAAAAATCGAAATACAATTTATACAATCGCCTCATATCACCCTTTAAAGATTGCTTTGCGTATCGTTGGATGAAAAAACGATATATAAATTATGAAATAGCAGATACTCATCTTTAATAAAGATTTTTTAAGAATAGAGTTGGTAAGAACCGGCTAGGAAAGCTGATTTTTTCCGATGAGTTGAAATTATCTAAAAAATGTTTATCCTGCGAATACTATTTAAAACAGAACTGAAATTTGCTCTAAGCTTCGATCCGGTCAGGATTTTGTTTTTTATTTTTATAAAGAATCCAGATATCCCTGCAATAGACGACTAATCCCGTCGACTGGCCTAAAATTAAAACCGGGTCGTGCCTCACCAAGGCATAGGATACGATAATCAACGATCCGCTGAGACTGATCAACCAAAATCCCATCGGTAAAATGGAGTCATGGTGCCTACGCGAATAAACCCACTGGTAGACGAAGCGAAGAGTGAAAATAATCTGCCCTAAAGACCCCCAGAGAAGCAGGCCGAAAGGAATGTTTTCATTGTAGAAAAATTGATTGATGAACCCTTTTACCTCTGCTAACATATATCCGATGGCTACGATCGGGGTTATGAGGAGAATGTAGCGGATGAGTACCGGAATCTTTTGCCAGCTGTTTTTCATGTTCAAATTCCAAATGTAGATGTAGTAGGATATAAGTTGTCCTAAAATTATGGCAAAGTCATTTCGCAACCAACCGTAAAAGAAAAGTAAGTATGAACCTAATAAGCTTAATAACCAGAACAGAGTAGGGGATACTACCTGCTTTTCTTTTTCAGATATAATCCACTGAATAAGTAAGCGGGCAGAGAAGCAAATTTGTGCTAAAAAACCGAGTGCGTATATCATTGAATTTTTAGTTTTGTTGGAAAATTATAATACTGTAATCTCCAATTGTATATGACTCATTATTATTTGAAAAATTATATAATTTACTTTCTTTTTTGAGTGTGTTTCTATTTACGAATAGAATAAAATTTTGTTTTCCTGATAGACTATCTATAGTGGGTAGATCTACTTCATTAATTTGTTTATTTAGGTAAGAATCTAAATTCTTTCCACTTCGAAGTTTGTAGAAATAGTAATTTTTTATACCATCTTCTTGGGCTATTCTTGTCGCTTTTTGAGTAATATTTTTCAAACCGATGTATTTATTTAATTCGGAAATGTTCACCGATCCAATGAGAATAGACAAGAGCAAACCGACAGAAAGACTATTCGTCGCATTAGTGAATCTATTTTTGTAAAGATAATATAAGCACAGAATAGCCGACGAAGACAGCAGGAAGGCGGCGAAATAGAAATAAGAGCTTTCTAACCAAGGCAGGGAGAGAAAGGCTGGGAGGAAGAATAAAGCCGGAAAAACGAATACGAGTACGGCTGCAGGTAGAACGATAGTAAAATAGATTTTGGGGAGTGCTATTTCGGGGAGTAATAGGAAAGCCAAATAAGCCATAAAGGGGAATAGGGGTAAAAGATAAATATCCAGTTTGGCACTTGAAAAAGTAAGTACCACGAAACCGGTAAGAAGGATGGTCAGGAATAATTGTTTTATATCGTTATTGTAAAGGTGTTTGCGTATCCCGATGAGGAGAACGACAACGTAAAATAGGGTCCAGGGAGCGAGTGAATACCAGATCGTTTTCAGATAATACCAGAAAGGTTCTTTGTGATGGAAGGAATCGACGGCCCTGTTGATGGTCTGGTGGAAAAGCAGGTTGTTCAGATAGGTTTTTCCCCCTTCGAGATATACAGCAATAAACCACAAGCTGCAAAGCCCGATTAATATGCTCCATTGTTTCCAACCTAAATATTTACCGATGGTTTTGAATTGTTTTTTTACCAATAAAAAAGCCGGAATGGTCAATAGAGGAATGATCAAACCTACCGGACCTTTAGTAAAAATGGCCAGAAAGATATAAATCGGTAGTTTGATCGGGTCAGCAGGAGAACATCGGCCGGTATAGATGCGGTAAAAAGTATACAGGCTTAGAATGATAAATAAAGACATCAGCATATCCATGCGTAGCACAATGGCCGAGCCTGTAAATAAACCGCTCGTCAGAAGCATGAATTGGCTGCTTAACCTGAGGTCGGAGGGTAAGGCTGTGTTTACCCATTTATCCATGATGAACAGGATCCACAAGGCCGGGATCAGGGAAAACAATCCCAGGAAAAACATCGAATGTGTACCGAGTAGCCACTTACCTAGCATGACAATCCAGAGGTAAAGAGGAGGTTTGTCGGCATATAGGGCGCCATGATTCCAAAAGGTGAACCAATGGCCTTCGCGGAGAGCTTCATCTGCAATACTCAGATATTTCAATTCATTATTGGGAGTAAAATCCCTGAAATACAAGAGAGGTATAAAGCACGCAAAGAAAAGTAAATATCTGGTTATTTTCATCATTTTTCCTTTATAGATATTTCGTACGTATAAAAATGAATTCGGTTACCTGAAGTTGCAGGTTTCATTTTCATTTTCGGCTATAAAGGAATAAAAAAATTTATGCTTGGCGGAGGTAATAAAAAAGAGCCTTATTTCTAAGGCTCTCTTATTGTATTGGGTTCGGATCAATCGTTCAGTGTAAAACGAATAAATCCGGTTACGGTCAGATCTTTGTCCTGACTTGCTAAATAAGCTTTGATCGTTTGTTTAGCATCTTTTACAAAAGCCTGATTCAACAGGGTAGACTCCTGATAAAATTTGTTCAGACGGCCTTCAGCGATTTTATCGAGCATGTTTTCAGGTTTTCCTTCTTCACGTGCTTTATCACGTCCGATTTCCAGTTCGTGAGCGATCACTTCCTGAGGAACGTCGTTTTTGTCGACAGCGATCGGTGCCATTGCAGCAGCCTGCATCGCTATGTCTTTTTTCACTTGGGTATCGGCATCTTTGTTGAAACCGATCACAGTAGCCAATTTATTACCCGGGTGAATATAAGCGATAGTAGCTTCGGCTTCGATTTTGCCATAATAAGCTAATTCCAGTTTTTCACCGATCACACCGGTTTGTTCTGAAATCTGATCTGCGATAGAACGGCCACCGATTTGTAATGCCAAAAGAGCATCTTTATCAGCAGGCATATTCTCAAAAGCTGTATCCAGAATTTGTTTGGTGAAATTGATGAAGTTTTCATTTTTAGCTACGAAGTCGGTTTCACAATTAAGGCTTACCAAAACCCCTTTCTTCCCTTCTGCGTGAGCCAAAACACAGCCTTCTTTAGCTTCGCGGTCTGCACGTTTGCTAGCAACAATCAGGCCTCTTTTACGGATGATGTCTACTGCTTTATCGAAATCTCCTTCAGCTTCCTGAAGTGCTTTCTTACAGTCCATCATTCCGGCATTAGTTGCATGACGCAACTTCATTACATCAGCTGCTTTTATTTCCATGTTTGTAATTTTTTGATTATTGTTCTTCTGTTGCTTCTTCTGCAACTTCTTCAGCTTCGCCTTCAGCTACTTTTTCTACTTTCTTAGCTGCCGGTTTTTTTTCGGTGCCTTCTTTGTCTTTTTCAGCTTTACGTTCTGACAAACCTTCTTTGATAGCATCGGCTACCCGGTCGATAACTAAACTGATAGAAGTAGAAGCATCGTCATTACACGGAATGACGAAATCAATACAACTCGGATCAGAGTTGGTGTCTACCATTGCAAATACTGGAATACCGAGACTTTTAGCTTCTTTCACTGCAATATATTCCTTCATTACATCCACAACGAAAAGAGCTGCTGGCAGACGGGTCAGATCGGCAATACTTCCTAAGTTCTTGTCGAGTTTTGCCCGCTGACGAGCGATCTGAAGTTTTTCCCGTTTTGAAAGGTGGTCGAAAGTACCGTCTTTCTCCATCTTATCGATGGTGGTCATTTTCTTCACTGCCTTACGGATTGTCGGGAAGTTGGTCAACATACCACCCGGCCATCTTTCAGTCACATAAGGCATATTAATATTAGAAATTTTCTCAGCAACAATGTCCTTAGCCTGTTTCTTTGTTGCAACAAACAGAATTTTACGGCCTGACTTAGCGATCTGTTTCAGTGCTGCAGAAGCTTTGTCCAGCATGATAGCTGTTTTGTTCAGGTCAATGATGTGGATATCATTACGCTCCATAAAAATATAAGGAGCCATTTTAGGATTCCATTTACGGGTGAGGTGTCCGAAGTGACAACCTGCATTTAATAATTCGTCGAAATTCGTATTTGACATTTTTGTGTTTTTAAAAAGTTTACATTCTTCATTTAAGCAATTGCCAGGTAGTCCCACTGAAGGAGTCCTGTCAATTTAGATACTAAACTGAGATTAACGTTTAGAGAACTGGAATCTCTTACGTGCTTTGGGCCGCCCCGGTTTCTTACGTTCAACTTCGCGAGGATCACGTGTCATGAAACCTGCTGCCCTTAATTTAGGTTTGTCTTCTGCATTGATTTCAACCAGAGCTCTGGCGATACCCAGACGCAGGGCTTCTGCCTGGCCTTTGAAACCACCACCGTCCAGATTTACCTTGATGTCATATTGACCGGTAACTCCCAACAGTTCGAGAGGTTGTTTAACAATGTACTGGAGTGTAGGTAAGGTAAAATATTCTTCCAACGGACGTTTGTTGATGGTGATATTGCCTTTTCCTTCACTGACGTAAACGCGAGCTACTGCTGCTTTTCTTCTACCGATTGCGTTAATTACTTCCATGATCTGTTAATTTAAAGAGTTTAAATCAATTACCTTCGGCTGTTGAGCTTCGTGTTTGTGTTCGGTGCCTGCATACAGGTGAAGGTTTTTCAAAACTGCTCTTCCCAGACGGTTTTTAGGAAGCATACCACGAACGGCGTGTTCGATTACTCTTTCCGGATGTACTTTCAATACTGCTGCCGGAGAGGTGTGACGCTGGCCTCCGGGATATCCGGTGTGACGAGTGTACAATTTGTCGGTTAACTTATTACCGGTTAACACTACTTTTTCTGCGTTGATGATGATGACGTTGTCGCCACAATCTTCAAACGGAGTAAAGGACGGTTTGTATTTGCCTCTTAACAGTTTCGCAACTTTAGAAGCAAGACGTCCCAAAACCTGATTCTCTGCGTCAACAATAACCCACTCTTTTTGTGCGGTGACTTTGTTGACATAAGTTGTTTTGTAACTTACTTGATCCACTTTTTTTAATTTTTAATGATACATCTGTTTGTTTTTTGGCGCGGCAAACCCTTGCAATTAACGGAGAATGGGAAAAACGCATAGTCGGGCAGGCCAAAATCCCATTCACTGAAAATGTGCCTGCAAGGTAAATGGCTAAGGTTCAACCTTGCAGTTTAAAAGTGTGCACCACTCCAAAATGAGGGGCAAATTTAATCAAAGATTATTTATAATCAAAGAGTTTTGTCTATAAAATAGATTTTGTGAATTATTCGTAATGAAGGATCAGATAACGTTCGGCTTTGACATAAGTCACATTGAGCAGGTTCGTTAGAGGCAAATTAACCGGATTTCCTGCATCATCGTTAAAAACGATATAGGGAAGTTCGATTTGAAATAGCCTGATTTTATATACATGTTTACACTAAATGTAGGTTTATTTTTTCTTTCTATTCCGATTCCGGGTTTTGTGCCATCAGACCGGTTCGCCTGGAACGGTCCGTTAAGGCTTTCCTTCACTGACCGGCGGA
>ENA-OPDF01001819-OPDF01001819.1-human-gut-metagenome-genome-assembly--contig:-NODE-1819-length-11823-cov-3.433549_pt1 | contig 11823 bp, 12 predicted proteins | sample MGYA00241575_ERZ501501 | MGnify/ENA primary metagenome ERZ501501 (study PRJEB25962, sample SAMEA1972229) | human gut metagenome | biome: human gut; feature: human-associated habitat; material: faeces... | reverse complement strand
CCGCATTGTCAGCTTCGACATCAAGGAGCTGGGCAAGCAGCTCAAGAAGATTGGGATGCTCATCGTGCAGGACGCCGTGTGGAATCGAGTGACCGTCAACCGGGAAGCCCACAAATCCACCCGCTACTACATTGACGAAATGCACCTTTTGCTGCGCGAGGAGCAGACCGCCGCCTACACCGTGGAAATCTGGAAGCGCTTCCGCAAGTGGGGAGGCATTCCGACCGGTATCACGCAGAATGTCAAAGACCTGCTCTCCTCCCGCGAGGTGGAGAACATCTTTGAGAACAGCGATTTCATCCTCATGCTCAATCAGGCCAGCGGCGACCGGCAGATTCTCGCCAGGCAGCTCAATATCTCCCCGCATCAGCTCTCGTATGTCACCCACAGCGGTGAAGGCGAAGGGCTGCTTTTTTACGGCAACGTCATTCTTCCCTTTGTAGACCGTTTCCCCCGCGGGGAACTCTATGACCTACTTACCACCAAGCCACAGGAGCAGACGGCATAACAAAACAAGAAAGGAATTGCACGATGGAAAACAAACTGATGATTTTTGAAAACGACGCCTTTGGAAAGGTGCGAACGCTGAACCTCAACGGCGAGCCGTGGTTCGTAGCGGCGGATGTGTGCAAAGCGCTGGAACTGGGGAATCCGAGCATGACGGTTGAGCGTCTGGATGATGATGAAAAGGGTATCAGTACTATTGATACCCTTGGCGGGAAACAGCGCATGGCAATCATCAACGAACCCGGACTGTATTCGCTGGTGATCACCTCCCGCAAGCCGGAGGCAAAGGCGTTCAAGCGCTGGATCACCCATGAGGTCATTCCGGCCATCCGCAAGCACGGTGTGTATATCACCGACGAGAAGCTCAAGCTGTTCGCCGAGCACCCTGAGCTACTGGACGCGCTGATGAAAAGCCTCTACGCCGCCCATGCGGAGAACCTGCGGCACAGGGCGGAGCGCCAAACGCTGCTGCCCAAGGCGGATTACTACGACGCCTTTATGGACGCGGACGGCTGCACCAACCTTCGCACCACGGCAAAGGAGCTGAATGTGCCGGAGCGCTGGTTTGCCCGCTTTCTCCAGCAGACCGGCTTTCTCTACCGCAGCCCTGCGGGGAACCTCATGCCCTACGCCATCCCCCGCAACCGCGGGCTGTTCCGCGTGAGGGATTATGTCCGCAACGGTCACAGCGGCGCGTACACCCTCATCACCCCCATGGGCAAGAGCCTGTTCCGGGAGCTGCTCCGCTGCGGCGAGGCGCTTCCAACTGATTGATTAAACGAATAAGGAGCGTAACACCATGAAAAAAGAAAATCTGTACCTGATCCACGGCGAGGACTATCTGCGCCACATCGAGGAAAAGCTGGAGCTGCTGTGGATGGCGACCATCCTCATGCACTACATCAAAAACGGAGCCGAGAAGGACGGCTATCTGGACCTTGTACGCAGATCCACCCTCGACTTTGACGAGCGCTGCGAGGAGATGTTCAGTTCTTGGGGCATGGCGCTCAATTACCTCAAGTCCCATGACCTTGCGGACCTGTCCGACCTCATCGAAAACGACCTGATCGAGCCGGAATACGCCGGTTACATTCCTGCGGACAATCCCTGCTGCCCCGGCGAACGCTGCTGCGAGTACGCAGAGCGCATCGAGCGCGAATATGCCGCAGAGCGCGAGGCGGACGAGGATAATGAGGACGCCGACGTATTTGAGTATGACGGAGAACCGGCCATATCTGAGCTGACCGGCGTGTGCAGGGACATCCTCACGGCTGTCGAGGGGCTTACCACGCTTCTAAGGGATGAGTTCGACTATGCAGGCTGACCGCATTTACTGCGGCGACGCCCTGACCGTGCTGAAAACCCTGCCGGACAGCTCCGTAAACTGCTGCATCACCTCGCCGCCGTACTACGCACTGCGGGATTACGGCGTGGACGGGCAGATCGGGCGGGAGGAAACCCCGGCGCTGTATGTGGAGCGCCTGACTTCCATTTTCCGGGAGGTCAGGCGCGTTCTCACGCCGGACGGCACACTCTGGCTCAACATCGCGGACACCTATGCCGGAAAGGGCAATCAGGGAGAAAGCCTTGACCCCAAGTACCCCAACGGCAGGACCGGTCAGGTGGTCGCCCTCAACGGCAAGGTGGAGGGCTGCAAGGCAAAGGACATGATCGGCATCCCGTGGCTGCTTGCCTTTGCTCTGCGCGCAGACGGCTGGTATCTGCGCTCGGACATCATCTGGATGAAAGCGAACCCCATGCCGGAAAGCACCAAGGACAGGCCAAGCCGCTGCTATGAGCATATTTTCCTGCTGTCCAAGTCCCGCCGCTACTATTATGATGCCGCTGCCATCGCGGAGCCGGTTGCGGCCTCCACTCCTGCGCGGATGAAGCGCGGATTTGGTGCAGGCAACAAGTATTCCGCGGATATTCCCGGTCAGAAGCACCAACACCTCAACGACCACCGCCCGAACGGGTACGCCGATGAGGACATCCCTCAGCTTCGCAACAAGCGCGACGTCTGGCAGATCAACACCGTGCCGTACAAGGGTGGGCATTTCGCCGCTTTCCCGCCAAAGCTGGCGGAAACCTGCCTGCTGGCAGGCTGCCCGCCTGGAGGCGTGGTGCTGGACCCCTTCCTCGGCTCCGGCACTACGGCGGCGGTGGCAAAGCAGCTCGGACGGCACTACATCGGCATTGAGCTGAACCCGGAATACTGTAAGCTGGCAGAAAAACGGATCGGAGGTGTCGCGGTATGAACGCCTACACCCGGCAGGATTTGAGCGTCATGCAGGCGTGGCCGCTGGAGCGGAAAATCCGCGTGACGCAGGCGAAGATCATCGAGTGGTATCACCACTACGGCGGCAAGGTCGCCGTCTCCTTTTCGGGCGGCAAGGACAGCACCGTGCTACTGGACCTTGCGCGGCGGGCGTTCCCCGACATTCCCGCCGTGTTTGTGGACACGGGGCTGGAATACCCGGAGATACGGGAATTTGTCAAAACCGTTCCCAATGTAACGTGGCTGCGGCCTGAAATGCCCTTTTCAAAGGTCATATCGGAATATGGCTATCCCGTCGTTTCCAAGGACGTGGCACGGCGCGTTCGCTATGCAAAGCGTGGCAGCCCGTGGGCGCTGTGCCATCTGAACGGTTTGAACGCGGACGGTACGCCCTCAAAATACAATGAACGATACATGAAATGGCGTATCCTGCTGGATGCGCCGTTTTTCGTTTCCGATCAGTGCTGTTTCATCATGAAGGAGCGGCCCCTGCACAGATATAACCGGGAAACCGGTAGAAAGCAGATCATTGCGACCATGGCCTGTGAGAGCGCACGCCGCCAGAGCGTCTATCTCAAAATCGGCTGCAACGCCTATCATAAGCGGGACCCCACCTCTCAGCCCATGTCCTTCTGGACCGAGCAGGACGTTTTGGAATATCTCAGAATGACCGGTATTCCGTATGCGTCCGTCTACGGCGAGATCGTGGAGGAAAACGGCAGGCTGACCACCACCGGCGCAAAGCGCACCGGCTGTATGTTCTGTATGTTCGGTGTTCATCTGGAAAAGGAGCCGAACCGCTTTCAGCGCATGGCGCTGACACATCCCAAGCAGTACGATTTCTGTATCCACAAATTGGGCTGCGGCAAGGTGCTGGACTTTCTCGGCGTACCGTATGCCCCGAACGGAGGTGAAACCCCATGAGCAAACGCTCGCCCCGGCTGCTGTTTACCGACGAGGAGCTGGCAGCGCCGGAACTGAAAAAGGCAATCCGAAAAGCGGACAAGCGCATGAAGAAGCTGGAAAAGGCCGAGGCGATGATACCCAAGAAAACCGTAAAGAAAAAGCAGCGCGTCGTTGACCCGAAAACCGGCACGGTCACAACGCGCCTTTCCTTTGAGGAGGTGGACAAAAAGCGACCGCCCTCCAAGTTCACCCACGCCCTGCGGGACGCGCCCGGTGCGGCGGCGCTGTCCGCCGTCCACAGGGAGATTCGGGAGCATGAGCAGGACAATGTGGGTGTGGAGAGCGCCCACGGCGTGGAGCAGGCGGCGGAGCGCGCCGTGCGACTTGCCCAGCACGCCCACCGCTCCCACAAAGAGAAGCCCTACCGCCGCGCAGACCACGCCGAGGCCAAGGCAGACCGCGCCAACCTCCGTGCGCTGGACAAAACGGCACAGCACCATGACCCGCAGTTTTCCAGCAATCCCTACTCCCGCTGGCAGCAGAAGCAGGCCATCAAGCGGGAGTACGCCGCCGCCAAAGCCGGAAAAAGCGCCGGGAATACTGTCAAAGCCTCCGAAGCCACGGCAAAGGCGGCGCGGAAAGCCGCGGAGAACACCAAGAAAGCCGGCGAGTTCATCGCCCGTCACAAAAAGGGCTTTCTTATCGTGGGCGGCATTGCGGCAATAATCGTCCTTATCCTCTGCACCGTTTCCTCCTGCTCCCTGCTGATTCAGGGCGGAGCCACCGGCGTCAACGTGTCTACCTATCCCAGCGAGGACGCGGATATGCTGGCGGCAGAGGCGCAATATTGCGCCATGGAAGCGGAATTGCAGCAGTATCTCGACACCTACGAAAGCACCCACGACTACGATGAGTACCATTTTGATCTGGACGACATCGAGCATGACCCCTATGTGCTGATCTCCGCCGTCACCGCCCTGAAAGGCAAGGAGTGGACGATCTCCGAGGTCGGCGGCGTCTTGGAGATGCTGTTTGAAAAGCAGTACATCCTAACGGAAACCGTCACCACGGAAACGAGATACCGCACGGAAACCCGAACCGGCTACTATACCGATGCGGAGGGCAATCTGCACAGCTATGAATACACCGTGCAGGTGCCGTACACCTACTACATCTGCACCGTAAAGCTGGAAAACTTCAACCTCTCCCATGTGCCGGTCTATATCATGTCGCAGGATCAGCTCTCCCTTTACGCCATGTATATGGCGACGCTGGGCAACCGCCCGGACCTGTTCGGCGGCTCGGAGTACATCGGGAAATACTACACCGCCGACTATGAGAAGTACGAGATACCCCCGGAAGCGCTGGAGGACGCGCAGTTCGCCGCCATCATCAAGGAGGCGGAGAAGTACCTCGGCTACCCCTACGTCTGGGGCGGCAGCAGTCCTGCCACCTCCTTCGACTGCTCCGGCTTCGTCAGCTACGTCTACAACAACTGCGGCGTGGGCTGGAGCTTCGGGAGGCTGGGCGCATCGGGGCTGCTGGGCATCTGCACAAGGGTATCCGCCGCCAACCTGCGCCCCGGCGATCTGGTGTTCTTCCAAGGCACCTACGACACGGCGGGCGCATCCCATGTGGGCATTTACGTCGGCAACAACATGATGCTTCACTGCGGCGACCCCATCCAGTACACAAGCCTCAATTCAAGCTACTGGCAATCCCACTTCCTTGCCTACGGGCGCGTACCTGCGCCCTGATCTCTCAGAAAGGAGCAAAAAAATGAACCCTAAGATTACAAAGCTCAAGGCTGAACGGGCGAAAAACGATGAAAAGATCGCCGCCCTCCGCTCCCGCAACCGGGAGCTTGACGAGAGCATCGTCGAGCTGGAGAATACCGACATCATCGGCCTTGCCCGCGCCACCGGCATGAGCATGGAGGAGCTGGCGCAGTTCCTCACACAGCTCAAAAGGGGCGGTGCGCCCTTTATCACACCCAATACTAAGGAGGATACGGACTATGTGCATGAAGAAGAATAACAACCGGCTGCTGCGCGGAGTTGCCGCCGTCCTTTGCCTTGCCCTGATGTTCCTCACCATGTCCGGCATGGCCATGGCGACGGATATGGAGGACACCCCGGCAGGCGGCGCGCCGGAAAGCACGCCGGAGATCGTGGAGGCCGAGCTTCCCGCCACGCCCGAAGAAACGCCGGAGCCCCCTCCGGCAGAGCAAGGGCCGGACACACAGGAACCGGCTCCCGCACCGCCTGAAACGACGGAAACGCCGCAGCCGGAGGCGGAATATGCGCTGGAGGCAGATATTCCGACAGGCTGGCACAATGCACCGGTAACAATCACCGTCCGTGTCGTGGATAAGAAAGGCACCGGCTGGAACAAGGCGGAGGCAGCACTGGGCGAAAACGCGCAGAGAACTGACCTGACGGAGCAGCTTGCCCACGACGGCCGCGCCCGCTACACGGTGCCGGACAACGGTACCGTGTTTATCTTTATCACTGACCCCTACGGCACGGAGCATAAAAAGGAGCTGACCGTATCCTGTATGGACTTTGAAGCGCCCCGGCTGCGGGCGGGCGTCAACGGTACGCTGCTGCGTGTGGAGGCCGCCGACGCACTCTCCGGCATAGCCGGGGTCTATGTGAACGATGAGCTTTATACCACCCTGCAAAACGGCGAGTTCAGCGTCCGCATTGACAAAAACACGCGGGATTCCCACTTTTACATCATGGGCGTGGACAATGCAGGCAACCGCACGGGCTATCTGGTGATCGCCAACCCCTTCTATGAAAAGGAAACGCCTGCGCCCAGCCCCACGCCGGAGCAGCACAGCACCCATTGTCCCGCAGACTGCGATTGCAGGAAGCAGCTCTCCGGCAATACCGGCAGCAGCGGCAATACCGGCAGCAACGGCAGCAATACCGGTGCAGGAAAGCCCTCCAACACCTCCGGCAGCACGGGAAAGCCCGCTGCGGCACAACGCCGTCGATCAGATGGCGCAGATAGGCTTCACGGGAAAGACCGCTGCGGCACAGACGCCCGCCGCCGAGCCGGCAAAAGCACAGGAACCCAGCGATACCGCCGCGCCTGTCGCCATTGAGAAAGGGATGGGCTTTTCCCAAAACGGCAGCGCCGTCACCCGCGACCTGCTCTATGACAAGCACACCAACAAGCAGTTCATCGCGGTGGAAACCCGCAACGGCCATACCCTCTATCTGGTGATTGACTACGATAAGCCGCTGGACGAGGACGGAGATCAGTATGAAACCTACTTTTTGAACCTTGTGGACGAAAGCGACCTGCTTGCACTCATCGACGAGGATTCCGCCCCTGTCTGCTCCTGCAAGGACAAGTGCGAGGCAGGTGCGGTCAACACCGCCTGCGAGGTGTGCAGGGCCAACATGACCGAGTGCGCGGGCAAGGCGGCGGAGCCGAAAAAGGAGCCGGAGACAACGCCGGAGCCTGATCCTGAGCCGGAAAAGAAAAGCGGCGGCAGCGGCCTGCTGGTCGTGGCGCTGCTGCTCCTGATGGCGGGCGGCGGCGCGCTGTACTGGTTTAAGCTGCGTAAGCCGAAGCCCCAGACAAAAGGCCCCGCCGATCTGGACGATTACGACTACGGCGATGATGAGGACGAGGAATACGAAAACGAGGACGATGCGGACGAGCCGGAGGAAACGGAGGACGCGGATGCATGACCCTGTTCACCAAAAACCCGCTGGAGCGGCTGATGATGCAGCGCCCCTATCCGGGAAAAGAGGGAACGCCGCGCACCCCCGCCCCGGAGGGGCATTTCTGCTGCGGCTGTTCCCGCTACGGCACCGTCTGCCTCCGTCCCTGCTACCGTGACACCGACCTGCGGGAGAAGCTGCGGGCAAAAGCGCCGGAGCGTTAGGACCCCGACACTTGCCGTCTTCTCCCGCCGATGCACAATGTACCTATGAGAGACCAGATGCAGTGAAAAAGGATGTGATACGGATGCTGAGCTTTGAACGGGTGCTGGAGGCATTCAGGGAGCACCTTACAGAAGATACCGGCGTGGAGGTGGTGCCGATCCGGCACGGCTATACCTACCTCACATGGGATGACAGGCGTGAAAATTGGGACGCCGCTGAGATTTGCCTCACGCCGGAGGCGCTGCTGGACAGGCTGACCGGCGCGGTGGAAAGCTATGAACAGTGCCGCCTTTTGGATGGAACACGGGACCCAACCGACGCCGAGCGCAAAGCCTTTGCCGAGGCTGCCGAGCGATACCGGAAGCGGTGCCTTGAACGGCCCTGACCCATATACGATTAGAAAAACAGACACGAAAAGCAGTCCTTCGGGGCTGCTTTTTGCTATGCAGAAAAGGAGAAAAAAGAATATGACGCAACATAAATTAGTGATCGCGGAAAAGCCCTCCGTCGCCCAGTCCATCGCCGCCGTGTTGGGCGCGACCAAACGCAACGACGGCTATCTTTCGGGAGGCGGCTACCTTGTAAGCTGGTGCTTCGGGCATCTGGCGGAGCTGGCGGGCGCGGATGTGTACGATGAAAAGTACGCCAAGTGGCGCTATGACGATCTGCCCATCCTGCCCGCAAACTGGCGCTTCACGCTGAAAGCGGACAAAGCCAAACAGTTCGAGCTGCTGCGGGACCTCATGCGCCGGGAGGACGTATCCGAGGTCATCAACGCCTGCGACGCAGGGCGCGAGGGGGAGCTTATCTTCCGCACCGTCTACTACATGGCAGGCTGCACGAAAACCATGAAGCGGCTGTGGATCTCCTCCATGGAGGACGCCGCCATCCGAAAGGGCTTTGCGGAGCTGCGTCCGGGGCGCGAATATGACGGGCTGCATCAGTCCGCCCTCTGCCGCGCCCGCGCGGACTGGCTGGTGGGCATCAACGCCACGCGCCTGTTTTCCGTCCTCTACCACCGTACCCTGAATGTTGGGCGCGTCATGACGCCCACGCTGGCGCTCATCGTCCAGCGGGAGGCGGAGATCGGGGCGTTCCGCCCGGAAGCCTTTTACACGGTAAATCTTCGCTGCGGCGATTTTGCCGCCGTGTCCGAAAAGTTCAAAGAGAAAGCGGAGGCGGACGCCCTCGCCGCCGCCTGCGCCGGTCAGCCGGTAACGGTCAGGACGGTGAAGCGCACGGAGAAAACGGAGAAAGCGCCGCTGCTCTACGACCTGACCGCGCTCCAACGGGATGCCAACCGCACGTTGGGCTATACCGCACAGCAGACGCTTGACTACCTGCAAGCCCTCTATGAAAAGAAGCTCTGCACCTATCCCCGCACGGACAGCCGCTTCCTCACTGATGATCTGGAACCCTCTGTGCCGGAGCTTGTGTCCGTTGCTGCCGCCATCTGCGAAACCACCGCGCCGGAGGGCGTGAACGCAAGGCAGGTCTGCGACAGCCGCAAGGTCAGCGACCACCACGCCATTCTCCCCACCGCCAGCGCGGGCAAGGCGGATACCTCCGTCCTGCCGCTGGGCGAGCGCGAGATTTTGCGCCTTGTGGCGGGGCAGCTTCTCCGCGCGGTCAGCGACGCCCACCGCTATGCAGAAACTGCCGTTACGCTGGAGTGCGGCGGCGCTTTATTCACCGTCAAGGGCAGAACCACCCTCGTTCCCGGCTGGAAGCAGTATCTTACGCAGGAAAAGCAGGACGCCGCCTTACCGGAGCTGTCGGAGGGGCAGGTATTGGAGTGTGGCGAAGCCGCCGTAAAGGAGGGCAAGACCACGCCGCCCAAGCATTATACGGAAGCTATATGCTGTGAAAGGGGGATAAGAAATCGCCCATAGAAAGGAGAGTTTTTCAATGAAAGCAAAGAAAACGGACAACGGCAAGATAACCGCACTATACGAGCGTCTTTCCCGCGACGACGACCTCACAGGCGACAGCAACAGCATAATCAATCAAAAGAAACTGCTTGAAGATTATGCAAGGGAACATGGCTTTACGAATTGCGTCCACTTTACCGATGACGGCTGGTCTGGGGCAAACTTCGAGCGTCCGAACTGGAAACGCATGATTGCGGGAATTGAAAGCGGCGAAATCGGCTATGTACTGGTAAAGGATTTAAGTCGTGTCGGCAGAGATTATCTGCAAGTGGGATTTTACACAGAAGTCATGTTCAAGGAGCGGGGCGTCCGTTTTATTGCCATAGCAAACGGAGTTGACAGCGACAAGCGCGAAAGCAGCGAGTTTGCCCCGTTTTTGAATATTATGAACGAATGGTATGTGCGTGATAGCAGCCGAAAAATAACAAGCGTTCTCCACGCAAGAGGAATGTCCGGCAAGCATACAAACAGCCATTGTATTTATGGCTATAAGAAAGACCCTAATGACAAAGACCACTGGATTATCGACGAGGAAGCCGCCGAGGTAGTACGCCGGATTTACCGCATGGCGTTGGAGAGCAAAGGCCCGTATGAAATTGCCCGTATCCTTGCTTTGGAAAAGGTTGAAAGACCGTCCTATTATCTTGCACAGCGCGGCGTGGGGAAACATCAGTCTAATTTTAACCCCGCTGAACGGTACACATGGCGTGGCGGCACAGTTGCCGATATTCTATCCAAGCCGGAGTATATGGGGCATACAGTAAACTTCCGCACCTATAAAGAAAGCTACAAAGACAAACGTTCCAGAATGACACCCAAAGAGGATTTAGTCATTTTTGAAAATACGCAGGAAGCAATTATTGACAAGGAAACATGGGAGCGCGTTCAGACTTTGCGAAAGACAATCCGTAGGACAGATACCATAGGCACAGCAAATCCCTTAACAGGCTTGATGTTCTGTGCTGATTGCGGGGCGAAGATGTATAACCACAGGGGCAAGGCTGGCAATGCGCGGGATTGGGCAGGGCGACCAACTGGAAAGAAACGTCCAGACCGCGACGAATACAACTGTTCCCGTTATGATTTAGGCAATCAACACTTTGATGATTATTGCACCACACACCTTATCCGTACTGCCGTTGTTAATGAATTACTGCTTGAAGCGATAAAGGAAGTTTGCGACTATGCACAGAACAACGAAGCCGAGTTTATGGCGCAAGTCTGTTCCGCTTCCGAGGACAGACAGGCAAAAGCGGCTAAAGCTATCCGACAGAGGAAACAGCGCAGCGAAAAGCGCACCGACGAATTGAGCCGCTTAATTCGCAAGCTCTATGAGGACAATGTAAATGGGCGGCTTTCAGACAAGCTCTTTGAACAAATGTTGCATGATTTTGAAGCCGAGTTAGAGGGCTTGACCGATAGTATCACACAAGACCAGCAGGAGCTTGACCGCATAAGCAGGGAAACCGTCAATGCCGAGAAGTTTCTTGCCCTTGTCAAAAAATATACGGATTTTTCCGAACTCACCCCCGCAATGATAAATGAGTTTGTTGAAAAAATCCTTGTTCATCAAGCCGAGGGCAAAGGCGCAAGCCGTACACAGGAAGTCGAGATTTTCTTTAACTTTATCGGCAAGGTAGAAATCCCGCGCAAAGAAATTGAACTAACAGAGGAAGAAAAGGCAGCATTAGCGGAACAGGAACGACGCAGGGCGAAGAAAGCCGAGTATAATCGCCGCTATATGGAGAAGAAGCGCAGACAATGGAAAGAGCAACAGGAACGGGAGAAAGAACAGCAGGAAGCTCTTGAATTACCCGCTGCTTCCACCGAGAAAGGAGAACGCATAGCATGAGAATACTCATTGACAATGGCAACACCCCCGCCGCCCCGCGCCCGTATATCGGGCATTACGGGCGGTTGCGGAAAGCCTACCTTGAACAGTACCGCCCCGACCTCTACACCGCCCTTGTCGCAAATGAGAAGCTGCATGAGCATTGCGCCGAGATTGACGAAGCCGCCCGGAGCCGGATTGACCTTATCATGCCGCAGCTTGCAAGGAGCGCGGGAGCTACCGAAGCACTCAAAGCTACCGACCCCATGAAATGGGTGGGACTGATGAATGCTTGCAGGGCGCAAGCGGAGGAAATCGCCAAGTTTGAGCTAATCTATGTTTGACGGTCAAGAGCCGGAAAAAACGGAAATCACGCGATAGGAGCTGCCCGGACGAGGAATGGTTCATCGGGGCGGTTTCTATTTGAAAATCCTCATTTTCCCCAAGTCAAGAGCCGGGAAAAAC
>ENA-OPDF01001814-OPDF01001814.1-human-gut-metagenome-genome-assembly--contig:-NODE-1814-length-11839-cov-3.679396_pt1 | contig 11839 bp, 13 predicted proteins | sample MGYA00241575_ERZ501501 | MGnify/ENA primary metagenome ERZ501501 (study PRJEB25962, sample SAMEA1972229) | human gut metagenome | biome: human gut; feature: human-associated habitat; material: faeces... | reverse complement strand
GAAAACTGCGCTGTATTACCATGCTTTTCAGATTTTGGGTGTTTCCCGACTGCACGTTTCTTGACATTTCCAGGTAGGGTATGGATTTGGCTCCTAATGCTCCCCCTTTGGCAAATGAACGCCAGAGAAATACAAGGGATTCCTCTGGCGTTGGTATTATATTGGGGCGATATATAAATTCGGTTGTCTCAGGTTTCGTGACATATAAAATATGTCACGTTCAAACATGGCTATTCACCAAATCCCGGAAAATGGCTTCGCCAGTGAGTTCACTGGTACGATAGATGTTCTGGCAAAAGGCTTTCAGGCTGAAATCCATGCCTTTGCTCTCCTGACCCAGCAAAATACCGGTAATCGTAAAGCGCCGTTCCACCTGTTTTTCCTGCAATTCGGAGATATACTCTTGCGTGAGAGCACACTCTCCGTCGGTGATAAACACAATATCGGCGTTGTCGAAGCCTCCTTCCTTCATCAGCCGCAGGGCTTCGTTCATCGGCGTGCAAAAATCCGTGCCGCCATTGAGGAAAGTCTCTGCCGCGCGCAGCTTATCCTCCACCGTTGTCTGCTTCGGAAGAAACAGGTCCGTCTGAAATCTGCCCGAGCCGGAGAAGTGAACGAGGGCAAATTTGCGACCCTCGCTTTCCGCAATATCCAACAGCGCCAATGCAACGGCCTTGCCCCACGCGGCATATTCGCCTGCGGTGGAGCCGGATTCGTCGAGGCAGCAGATGATATCGCCCGCCCCCTTATAGATGGGCTCACGGCGGCGATACTGCTTGATCTGGCGCCGCTGGTACTTCCGCAGGAACAGCGGCAGTGTCTCCGGTGCAGCCAGCATGGCAAGCTCTGAGGTCAGCGCACGGGAGAGGTCATTGCCCAACTCCAGCGAATACTTCTCACCGCGGCCATAGGCGTATCCATTCCGCTTTCCCTGTGCAAATATCTCCCGGAAGCGGCCGAGGTATCGGGAGACATCCAGCAGGTTCTCACTTGCCCAGACACGCTCCAAAAGGGTCAGATTGGCAGGTGTTCTTTGAAGGTTTCCCGGTTCATCGCTCCACACGCCAATGATGCTCTGTACCTCCTCAGCTTTTTGGGAAGCGGCAGACAGGGCTTGATGGACGATACCGCCTACAGCCTCCTTGCTTTGCATCGCGCTGTTGTCGATAAGCTTGGTGACCGCCTCCACCTGTCGGCGCTTGCTTTCCGCTTCATTGGCTGCTTTTACCACGTCCCTGTTCAAAGAGGGGTCGTCCGGTTTGGCGGCATCATACTGCTCCAGCAATTCCGTGAGCCGCTGTGTCGCGGCTTCCTGCGTCTGCTCCAGCTTTTCCAGCGTATTCATCGCGTCCTTTTTCCCGCCAAGCTGACGCATCAGTTCGTCTAATTCATCGGACGCCGCAGACACGAATTCCGCTGCCGCTTCATAGGCCGGAAGCTCGCGTCCCTCGCACACCTCCTTGAGCGTGGGATACTCCTCGCTCTGCGTGACATGCTCCAGAATCGGTGCGTTGAATTTACGCGCAGCCGCAGAGAGCACCTCCTCGTCATTGCGCCGGGGCATCAGGGAATAGAAGGACTGGAATACGTCCCGTGACAGTGCGGGAAAGGATCTCAGCTTTTCCCCTGCACTCCGCTCGATCTCGTCCATAGCAATATCCTCTGCGCGCAGGTCATGATAGATATTATTCTCCAGCTTGGTAGAGCGCAGCACGCGGTCAGTTCGTTCCACACGTTCTGCCCGCGGCTGCTGCGCCCATGGAGAAGCTAAAACATCCTCAATGGTCTGATAGGGCTTCAGCATGGCGTGTCGTCCTCCTTCTCATTAAAGGTCCTGATCCATGCCAGAAGAATTTCTCCTGCCTTGTTTCGATCATAGCGAAGCTCAGGAAACTCGACTTGCAGATAGGGCGCAGCGCCGTACATATTTGTCTCTCCGCTCTGCCGCAGCCGTTCCAGATAGACAAAATATTTCTGATTATCATTCTCTTTGGTGTAGGCATTTAAGTACATATTGTAGTCCCCCTTGCGGGTAATGAGCCTGATCCAGAAGTTACAGCGTTCGCCCACATAGTAAAAGCTGAACTCATCCTCATACTCCTTTGAGATGCAGGCGTCCATGTGATCGGCGCAGAATTTACGCAGCGCAACAAGATCCTTTAAGGCGCTCGGAGCAGTCAGTGCATCGTAAACACGGTCGATCTCCGTGCATACCTCCGGTGTAGCAAGCGACTTATGGCACGGCCACACGGTATTGTACCAGCGCCAGCCGTCGTAGTCGGCGCGAATATGCCCGATCTTGCGTCGAGGGACCGGGAGAGAGCAGCCCTCCACCTTTTCCGTGTCCTCGAATACCTCGGGAAAGGGACACTCGGTCAAGAGCTTTGATAAGATGTTTTCTTGCATCGCACACCTCCGTCACGCTGCCTTTGCGGGGAAGAATTGCTCCGCCCGCTTCAGCAGCCACGCCTTGACACCGTTGCGGCAGGTCATGCCGCTGACTTGGCTGGTGCAGGTCGGCACCGCGCACATGGAGCAGGCGTAGATATCATTGTTCAGCACGATCTCCTCGGATAACTGGTCGATGAACCACGCGAGATCCGCAGGGAGCGTGTATGGCGCGAGGCTCTTGGCGCAGTGTCCGCACAGCACGATGCCCGTGGTCACAGATTTCTTACAGATAGCACAGTTTGGCATATTGTAGTCTCCTTCGTATATGTATGTGCGGGAGGGAGGGCAGCCTGCCCTCCCTCTCCATTTTTCTTAGAATGGCAGTTCGCCATTCTCTTCGCCAAAGTTCGGTGTAAAGCCGTTGGGCGGCGCGCCGAACCCTGCACCGGGTTCTCCCTCATAGGCAGGTACATCGCCGCCATCTTTCGGCTTGGAGTCGCCAAAATACACGTTGTCGGCGATAACCTCCGCGCTGCGGCGCTTGTTGCCCTCCTTATCCGTCCAATCGCGGATCTGGAGGCGTCCTTCCACAACGGCCATGCGGCCTTTCGTGAAGAATTTACTCACGAATTCCGCCGTCGCTCTCCACGCAACAATGTCAATAAAGTCCGTTTCCTTTTTTTCGCCGTCCTTCTTATAATCGCGGTCAACGGCAAGAGAAAAGGAACAAACCGACGTATCCGTCTGCGTTTTCCGCAGCTCCGGGTCGCGCGTGAGTCTTCCCATCAGAACGATTCGATTTAACATGATCGATACCTCCAAATACTTTTGTTTTTTCAGTTCAGCGCCGCGATCTCGGCGAGCGGCGTGTAGGTAAAGCCGGTTTGCTCATGGGCCTTACGGCTGATGCCCTCAAGATCGGCAAGCAAGCTGTCTGCCAGAGCGGTCTCACTGTCCGACTGCGCGGCAGCGTGAAGCTCGCACTGCTTTTGATAAAGCCGGATCAACTCCCCGCGCAGCTTGATAAACGCCTTACGGGAAAGGTCTGCGCGGCTGCCGTCTCCGCAAGCCTGCGTAAACTCCGCCTGCGAGTCCAGCGCCATCTCTCGGATGCCGTTGACCTTTTCCTGCATGGGATTGATGCACAGGCGGTTCAGAACATTTTCCACCTTCTCGCGGTCGGTGGGCAGACGCCAGAGGTAATTTTTCAGCGCCAGCAGATCGGTAGACTCCACCTTATCGTGGCCGGAGAGCCATGCTTTGGCCTGCGCGATGGGATAATAGCCGAGGTACTTACGGTCTGATACCGTCATGCTCTTACGCAGCTCGCAGAGAATATCGTCTGCCAGCTCGTTTGCCGTATCCGGTACAGGGATCGCGGCCACCTCGCACTGCATCTCGACCAGCTCCTCCAGCGTGATCGTGGCGGTGATCTGCCCGAAGGCGCCGCTCTGCTTGTTCTTCAAGACGGCAAGGCGGGTATCACGGTCTTCAATGTTGGCTGTCACGACCTTCAGCTCCAAACGGTCATACAGCGCCTCCAAAATCTTCTCCTGCGGATCGCTGAAGTTGGGGATTTCATTGGACGCCGCGAAAAAGGAGATCGTGGGGATTGGATATGTACGCCCCTCATTGGTGTACTTTCGCTCATTGAGCGCGGTCAGAAGCGAGTTGAGCACGCCGTCATTGCACTTGAAGATCTCGTCGAGCAGTACGATGTCCGCCTCTGGGATCTTGCCGGCCGTCTGTACGACCGGCTCGCCGCGACGCAGCAGGGCCACGGCCTTTCGGTACGCCTCCAGCTTGTCCGCCGCTTTGCCCAGCATGGTGAAGGTCTCGGACGCATTCTTCATCTGCCCCAGACCCTCTACCGCACACTTCAGATCAAAGCACAGGTTTTGGTACACATCATCGTCCTCCAACGCGGAGTCCGGGATGCTGCCGGGAATCAGGCTTGATAGATCGACGCGGCCGAAAAGCTGTTCTTCGTCACTCTGCTTGGAGAGCAGGCGTTCAAACTGCCGTGCGCCGGTGATATGTTGGCGAAAAAGGTTGATGGCATAGCTTTTGGCCTGACCTGGCTCACCCAGAACAAACAGGTTCTTGCGGGTCAGCAGGGCAATGGCGATCATCTCCACCAGCTCCTCGCGCTCTGCGACGCTGCCGTTCACATCGTCGATCACAGCGAGCATTTTATCGCGCAGACTCATTTACAGGTCCTCACTTTCTTTTAATCTGTCTTTCTGATACTCGGTATAGCAGCTTGGACAGGTAGCCTTATAGCGAAGGCGGCAGCCGGTACGCTCCAGCAGCGCCACAAAAAGCCGGGCGCTTCGTTCATCCTTAAAGGAATAAACGCTCATGTCACAGCCGCCGAGACTGCAAACCTCTGTCACGACCTCCCATGCAGCTTCATCCTTAGTAGGCGATACCGGGAAAGCGCGCAGGGCGCGCAGATCTTCGTCCGACATTTGGAGCACCTTGGCAAAGGTGTCTGCCGCAGCATCCATGTCTTTGCGTATATCTTCCCGCTTCCCAGGCGGCGTATCCAGCGGCTCAAGCATATCGGGAGACATGATCACGCAGTCAAGGCTGATGTCGTCTATGGTTTTTGTCTCTCCGTATAGACCGGAAAACCGTGCCTCCAGCTTGCGGAGCATTTCCTCCGAGGCGGGTATCTCAAAATCACAGTAGATATCCGGCACATCGTTTTCCGTTTCGCGGTCTGCACCGCTGCGGATCTCCGTGATCGTACCGAAAAGGCCCTCGTACTCGCTCTCACCGTTTGCCGAGATCCTGCCGCCGATGGTAAATACTTTTCCATCTGCGCAGAAGCGTGTGCCATTTTCCCGTAAAATCATTCCTGTCTCCTTTCTTCACGCGGCCATTGCCCGTTCATATAAAGGATCACTCTCCGAAAGTGCATCAAGCGAGACCATATCTCTTTTTCGATACTCCTTGGGTGCGCCGGTCAGGCCGCACAGGCGGCAGGCAGACTTGCAGTTGAGAAGTTCATACTTGAGCTGCGCGAAGATGTGCTGCTGAAGCGTTCCCTTCTGCGGGTCAAAGCCTGCCACCGCCTTGATGAGCCGGAGAGCAAGCTGCTGGTACACATCGTCATATTCCAGCTGTGCCGCCCGCATCAGCGGACGGTTCTTTCGGATCACGGTGTCGATGCACCAAAGGTGCTTTTCCACGAGTTCATTTCTCTGCGTGAGGGAGTAATTGTTGTTCATGTTCATTTCCTTTCTCTGTGATAGGGGTCCAAAGGCGGCAGAAGCCCTTGTCCCAATCCTCCAGTAACATCTCATGCGTGTAGGCGGGGGAGTTGTAGACGGCGTTGCGGCAGTGCTGCAAGCGGACCGTTTTCTTCCCGCCGCTTGGATTTCGCTCGGTTTCATAATAAGAATCGTTGCAGGTATCGCAGTGTCTTTCGATATGATTCAATCGGTATCCTCCCGTTTGTTTTTTCTTGCGACCGCTGCATTGAACAGCGGCTCTAACCTGTAGCCGCGCTCCGTCTTGTAGAAGAATGCGGGGCTGATCCCGTCGTCGATCTCTACCACATAATGCCGGTGAACGGCTGCGCCAACGGTTTCTGCGTCCGGTTCCTCATTGCACCGCCTTGCAAACTCCATGGGTGAGAAGGGCGTGTGCAGTTCATACAGCACAGCATATCGGTGCGCCTCCGGAGAGATCTCTTTGCCAAGGTCATAGCAGAGCCTCTCGTGCAGCATCCAGTCTACCGTGCTCTTGAAACAGTAGACCCGCAGCTCGCTGGGTATCTTTCTCTTTGGACACCAGCTCGGCACATAGATTTTTGGATCATTGCGCTTAAATTTGCGTGCCCGTTTACCGCCGGTGCAAAAGCGCTCTCCCATGTGCATGGTGACACCCATTTGCTTGGCGGGGTTTCTCTCCATGTACTGAAGGTGCTTTTCACACGCATAACAGGTTTCTTTTCGCAGATGCACTTATGTCGCCTCCCTTCGATTTGCAGACGTGGCTTTCCATGATCTCATAACGGGTGAACCAGCCTGCGGCATAGTCCTTGCAGTGCGCCTCCCAAAAACGTTTGCCGCACTCCTCGCAGTAAAGTTCTTCCGCATAAGGGAAGCTCATCTCTTCCTTTTCCTTCTCGACCAGCTTCCCCAGCCTTTCTGCAGCAAGCGTCTCATCGAAAAAGGTGGCAATGGCGTCTGCAGCAGGGAAATTGCCGCGGTCGGCGTAGGCTGCCGTGTGGACGATGGTGTAGGCTTTCTGCCCCTCTGTTTTGTCTCCGGTTTTCGCTTCTCTCTGCACCAGCCAGTCCTCTACAAACGGTCGGTCTTCCTCATGGAACATCGCCGCAAATCTTTCACGAAAAGCCGGATGGGAGAGAGCGGCATCGAGCCGTCTATGGAATTGATTGAGCTGCCGGTACACTGCCGCAAGGAAATCCTCCGGGGTCTGTGCGTCAACAGGGTATTGGCCGGCGCACAGGCGTCCGCCACACTGACGGCATTTGCCCACCGCGCAGAGCCGATGGCCGCTCAGGTCCGCAAGACTTTTGTAGTCCAACTCCCAGCGGATGTCCTCCATGTTCTCTGCCATGTGAAATACGATTTGGGCCACATCTCCGCTCTGCACCGGGGCGCAGGAGCAAAGAGTCTCCGGTGAATGGGTGCAGTAATGCTTTTCACACATACTATGCCGCCTCCTTGTTTCGTTCCTTTTCGCACAGATCGATGAGCCTTTGGCAGCGATCCATCTCAAAGCCGCCGATGTGGGCGAGCTGCTCGGAAAGCCGCAGCTTCTTTGCCATCCAATGGTAAGCCTGCGTCCGCGTCATACCGCGTTCCTTCCAAAAGCTATCAAAGACCTGATGCGTTTCCTTTCGCTTCAGCCGAAGCGTTTCGTTGGCCAGATTGCCGAGCGGCCGTGTGGTGCCTTTATGACAGCCGACGCGGGCGTTGCAGTTCTGGCATTGATAGAATTTCTCCCGTTCGATGCCGAGACGCCTTGCCGCTGCCGCTCCGTAGACCTCCGCAGCAGGGGCCAGACGGACAACACCGCCGCAATAGCGGCAGATCTTCGGGATCTCCAAATGCAGTCCCCCCTTCATGCCGCTTTCGCTGTGGGCGGCTTAGCCGCCTTGGTTACTTTCTTTTTTTCAGCCGGCGCGCGCATGACATTTTGCAGGTAATAGGCGTCCTGTGTGCTGATGGTCAACATTCCGCCTTGCGCGATGCCAAGGGTGATCGTACCGCCAAGCGCTTTCAGGCAGGATGTAAGCTGCCGTGCGCTGTACCAGTATTCGCCCGTAGGCGTGCCTGTCAGCGCGATCACCTCGATACCGGCGGAGGCATTGCCCAGATCGCCGGAGCATTGGAACAGCAGCTTCTGGTCCTGAAAGCTCAGCCGTACCCGCCCGTCCGGAGCGACGGACATGACCGAGGAGAGCGCATCGCGCATTTCCTTAATATCTGTGAGTACGGTGAAGTGGTTCGTGATAGTCTTCAGCAGCGAATCCGTGTCGATATAACCGCCGTCCATAAGGCGCGAGCTGAATAGAAAGTTTTCCTTGAAAAAGGCAATGCTTTTTCCCGTAGTGCCGACGCGGAATACATCCTCATTCCCGCACATCCCGGCGAGCTTTCCCAATGAGGACGCGGGGATCAGCAGGCTGATGTCTCCCGTGCTCTGATCGTCGCCCTTGGCGGTCACGATGCAGCTTCCATTGCTCCCCGCCGCACGCAGGCCCGTGCTGGTGAACATCAGGTTCACACAGCGCAGCAGAGGCTTGCTCTGGTCCTGTGCCGTAGCAAAAACGGTATGCTGCGTCATGGAAGGCACGCCGCTGACCTTGACGGTATCCTCCGGGAATGGCAAATCGGGTTTGGGGAAGGCCCCCATATCCCACACATCCACGCTGTATCCTGCGCTGCCGCTTGTGAGCGTCATGCGCCCGCGGTTTTCTCTGCGGCAGAGCTCCGCCGTTTCCTCCGGAAGGCGCTGGAGCATTTCCGCAAGCGTTTTAGCGGTGAAAACGAGAGCGCCATCCTCATGAACGGTGCAGGGCAGCTTTTCCGCCAGCGAGACCTCGAGATTCGTAGAGGTGACGGTGAGCATACCGTCCGCGCTGTCCGCCTCCAGCAAAACACCCTTGAGAACATCCAGCGGGGAGTCCGGCGGCGCGATGGTCGATGCGCGCTTTACTGCCGCAAGCAGCTCGGCGCGGTTGATGGTTATGTGCAAATGATCTCCTCCTTCAAGCGGCGAAATCGAAGATCGACAGCTGGTTTTCATCCACCTCTGCCACTTTCGACCTCTGCTTCTTCTTTTCTTCCTGTGTTCTTGCGAGCAGTCCCTCGTAGAGCTCCCGGCTTGCCGCAGTCTGCACGGATCGCGTGCCGCCGTCCACGGCTGCCGGCGCGATATTCGGAGCAGACATGGCGGATTCCTTTGCCGCAGGCTGTACTGCCGCCTTTCGATTGGGGTTGACGACTGCCATTTTCTTGAATGCCGCAGCGATATCCTCCACATTGTCCCGTATGCCCGCCGCCAACTCCTTCGCCATCTGTGAGGTCAAGTCCTTGACGTCGCTCATGGCGGCAAGTCCCTCCTCGCTGAATGTTCCTTCGATGATGCCCGCGACCGCCAACTTAGAGGCCATCAGCTTCATCGCCTTGGCCTGCAGGGTGTCCGCATAATAGAGCATATACACCTCCACCTTTGGCTCCGTCTGATTGATACGCCACGACCGGCGCGACGCCTGCCGCAGTGTAAAGAGGTTATAGCCCATGGAGTAAAAGATAATGGTGGTGAAGGCATTGAGGTCGAGACCGGTCTCCACGCAGCGAGGATTTGTGATGAGGACCTGCAGGCCGTTTTTGACCCGCTTATCCACCCACTCCTCGCGTTTCTCCGTGGCGATCTGCGGCGCGAGGATCTCTGTGCGGTAGCCGTTTTCCTGCAACAGCTTTAATAGCTTCTGCTGCGAATCCGTGCGCGTCCAACTGGTGTAGATCAGCACGCGCTCACCGTTCGCCGTCTTCTGCCGCACGAGCTCCAGCACCTTTTCCTCTTTAGGGAACAAGCGTGAGAAGTCTCCGCAGCTTTGGGGCGTTACGATCGGCATTCCCGTAATGGGATGAATGACCTCCGGCTGATCGTAGGGCTGGTCCGGGTAGACCGTCAGCAGGTTGAGATAAGCCGAGAGGATCTTCTGCGCGGCTTTTCGATCATTTTTCAGGACCTTCTGGAGAACATCCTGCACAGCCTGATAGCACTCCCCAACGTCCTCCGGCATATCCAACGCCACAGGGATCTCCTCATAGCTCGGCAGATCCTTTCCCATGTCCGACAGGGACAAAAAAGCCGTGTATTCCAGCAGAAAGCGCGAAAACACCAGCGGCGAAACGCCGGGGAGCTGGCGTGTGCGCGTTTTCCGCTTACTGGCACGCCGGTTGGCGTTATACTCCGCGTCCCTTGTTTCGTAAGCGTTTTCCACCACACCGTACTCCGCGTCAAAATCGCCGGGACTGCCATACTGCTTTCCATCCTTGAGCATAAGCCCGGGGACGATGCGGTAGAGCAGATGAAAAATGCCGGAGGAATAGCCATTGATAAGGGTCGCCGTCATACCGACAAAGAGCTTGGAGGCGCCGTACAGCTCCGCCATTGCGTCACCTTGGCCGCTGGCATTGTTGTATTCGTGCAGCTCATCGCAGAGGAAGGAGCCGATCCTGCCGCGCAGCTTTTTCTTGATGTAGGTGCTCAGCGGATAACGCCGCTGTGCGCCGCGAACCGGATAGTAACCGTCCGGATCCTGCGCGATCTGCGCGAGCTGGTCGCAAACGTGCGCGTTTTTCGTACGCTTGAGATGAGCTTCAGCGCCATAGCGGTGTACCCATCCGTATTCGCCGATTTTGACCCATTCCATCCGTCTGTCCGGATTGACCGCCGACCATAGCGGAGTGCCGCATTTAGGACAAACATGGTTTTTCTTATGCTCCCTCTGAAAGAAGAACTGATCGGCCGGTACGGTGTAGTGCGCCCCATCCTCGCTGATCTCCATTTCAATGACCGCACCACAGTCCGGGCATAGAAACGCGCGGCAGCGTTTGTTCCACCGGACGGCAGGATAGCGCATATAGCCGTCCCGAGCACGTTCCTTGGAGAAGACCGCGTACACGCTCTTATCGCCCTGCTCGTAGAGAGCATAGAGCCGGTCCAGCTCTGTGATGCTGTGCACCACCATGGCATAGGTGTCCGGCAGCGTTTCTCCGATCTCACGCACCCATTTTCGTGTGACGTGGGATGGGCACATGACGATGCCGAAGGACTTCTCCGCGCCGCGCCACCTCTGTGCAGCCCATAAGCCATGCAATGCGCCGAGGGCGGTCGAGCCGATCTTCGTCTTTCCACTACCGCATTCCGCGATGATGAGCGCCGTTTTCTTGCGGTCAAGCTGCCGCTTGACGGCCTCTGCCACCGCGAGCTGGGCGTCATAGAGGGAATAACCGGCCCGCTGCGTGATAAAGTCGTTGATGGACAGCACTTCATCCGAGAGCGGTTCGCTGGCAGGGTCAAAGAGCGGCATGAACTGATTGCGGATGCGGTCCGCGACGGTCACGCCAAAGGTATTGAGGTACCCTGTGACATTGTTGACATCGGTAAAGCCGTCCGGCGCACCGGAAACCGCGCCGGGGATCTGAATAAGCCCTGCCTTCAGCCCTTCCTCCAGCACCTCAATGACATTCCTATCCTCTGCTGCCAGCTCCAGCACCCATGCGTCGATCCGCTCCTTTTGCGAGATGACCTCCAGCTGCCGGAGGTCTCCTCGGCTTTGGAGAGAAGCGAGCACATAGTCCCGAAACGCGGGAATGAGCGGCGCTGCCGTTTTGTGATCCAGTTCCTCGAAAAGACGTGTTCGGTCTCCCTCGGGGCAGAAAATATAGCACTTTCGCGGCTGCTCCGATTTTTCAAGCGTTCGCTCCTCGCCGTCGTCCTGTTGACGGCCCTCCTCCTGTGCGTCGTCGCTGGCCATGAGCGTTGCCACGGCATACACACCGTCGTGAGTCAGCTGCCGCCGATACCCTTTCAGAGAGCTTTGCAGCAGCCGCACCGTATCGTTTTGGGTGGCTTCTATGGTCGCGCCGCCGTAGATGGCGTCCGCCATAGCCCGAACCATCTCGGGGTATCCACCGAAGCGGATCGCACAGATCACGCCTCCTTTTTCGTTGTGATCGAGCACCACTGTATCGGCATAGGCGGATAACCGCACCTGTACCGATGGATCGTAGTAGCTCAGCTCGATCAGCTTACTGCCTGACATTCATTTGCTTGCTCCTTTCGATTTTTGGACAAAAAAAGACCGCAATCGCTCGCATGAGCAATTACGGTTTCATGCTTGTCCTTTATTGAATTCCAGTTCTTTTGAGTTTGGCAGAGGGCGCACTGACCC
>ENA-OPDF01001813-OPDF01001813.1-human-gut-metagenome-genome-assembly--contig:-NODE-1813-length-11842-cov-3.101468_pt1 | contig 11842 bp, 9 predicted proteins | sample MGYA00241575_ERZ501501 | MGnify/ENA primary metagenome ERZ501501 (study PRJEB25962, sample SAMEA1972229) | human gut metagenome | biome: human gut; feature: human-associated habitat; material: faeces... | reverse complement strand
TGTCGGTTGTATTGGATAGCGGCTTCGGAAACACATCAAAGGAAAAGTAATACTTTTATCATTCAACAGAATAAAAGAAACGTGAAAGACCGTTCATTTTCAAGAAAAATTGAAAGTGAGTGGTCTTTTTTTATACCTTTAAAACGGATTTTTATTAAGAAGTTTTGAAGGGCTGATTCGATGTGTTCGAGAAAGGTGATATTATGGAGACGATCCGGAATGTAGATGTAAACAGATTGCATGATTTCAAAAATCATCCATTTAAAGTAGAGATGAATACAGAATTGTGCGAGCTTATGAGAAGTATTGAAAAAGAAGGAGTGCTTGTGCCACTTCTTGTAAGGACTAATCCATACGGTGATGGATATGAAGTTATATCAGGACATAGAAGGAAGGAGGCAGCAATTTGGGCAGGAGAGACGAAGGTTCCGGTTGTGATAAGAGAATTAGATGATGATCAGGCAGTTGTGGCAATGGTTGATTCTAATCTGCATAGAGAGAATCTCAAACCTAGCGAGAAAGCATTTGCGTATAAGATGAAGCTGGATGCAATGAAACATCAGGGAAAGCACCTTGACAGTGGAGCTTTGGCTCAAGTTGGACCAAAGTTTACAGATGGAAGTCAGCTAAATGAGAAGGGCAATAATACAAGTACAATAAATAGTAATGAATTACTTGCAAGACAGGTGGGAGAGAGTGTGGCACAGATAAAACGATATATAAGGCTTACAAAGCTTATCCCAAAGATACTTGATATGGTTGATGATGGGAAGATTGCATTCACGATTGCAGTAGAACTGTCTTATCTGTCGGAGAATGAGCAGTATGAGCTTCATGCAGTCATGGATTTAGAGCAGTGCACACCATCATTGTCGCAGGCAAACAGGATGAAACGTATAAGTCAGAGCGGAAAGCTGGATATGGATGCAATCTATTCAATATTGGAAGAGGAAAAACCGAACCAGCGGGAACAGATTAAGATTTGTGCCAGTACACTTGAGGAGTATTTCCCAGATGATTTTACTCCAAAGCAAAAGGTGGAACTTATAGAGAGGCTCGTAAAAGAGTGGCATGAAAAACAGATTAAAGATAATGGAAGGAACAGGTGATTATATGAATAAAAATCAGAATATACGATTTAATATGGATAAGGAATCTGATATTATGGCATGGGAGAGCATTCACAGCAAAGATGTGGGGGAAAGATTTAAGTCACAAAACAGGTTCGTGATTGAAGCAATCAATTATTATTATGAGAGAGTTATGCGTATACAGGAAGATCCATATCTGGAAACAAGGGAAAAAGAAGATGCATTTGCGGACAGGATAGTTGGAAAGGTAGAAAGGAAAGTACTTTCCAATCTTCCTGCCTTACTGGGATTATATGTAAAGAAAGATTATGAGGAGGAATAATTATGGCGATAGACAGGACAGTTAAGTTTACAGTGAGATTAAATATGCTTAATCCGGCTCATGTAACTATTAATAAGGTTCTGAATGAGTTAAATTTGGATATATTTAAGTCAAAGAATCAGTTTTTTATAGATGCAGCAACTTATTATATCGAGAATTATGGGCAGGAAGAATTAACGCAGCCAAAGAAAGAGAAAGAGCCGGAGTTTGTATCAACAGAAGATATGGAAGCAATTGAGGAAAGAATCAGGCAGGCGGCAAAGGAAGAAGCACGTCAGGAAGCCAATAAGGAAGTTATGACAATGGTAGGAAGTCTGCTGGCTGCAATTCAGACTGGTGGAGGTGCTATGTCAGTAATGAATAAAGCTGATGCTGCTATGGAGACAGGAACGAAAAGCATATCTGATGAGGAGTCAGAGGATTATGAAGAAGATGAGACATTAGTACAGAGTGCACTAAGATGGATGATAAATGATTAGCAATAGAATATAGATTATAGAGACAGGGACTGTGTAGAAATACATGGTCCTTATTTTTATCTGCAAATATTGTAGCGACTGCCGGCATAAAACGATGGCAGAAATAAAAAGCGACTGAACAATCCGACGGCAGTAACTTAAAATGCCGTAATAATCCGACAGCATGGAACTTGAACGAAAGAAAGTCGGAAAAAGAACAAAGGAAAAGTGATGGCACAAAGCAACGGCATTATATAAGAGCGACGGCATAAAGTGAAGTCAGCTATGAAAAATGCTGTAACAAATTGCCGTCAATTAATGTGAAAAGACACCTTTACGAGATTTTAGACAATTATCAGAGCAAGAGCTGCTTCAAGCAAGGGGCAAGAGAAGTTCAAATACAGCCCTCGGCGTTTGAGAGCGAAATACACCCTTCGCACAAAACTTCGTTTTGTACTCCGGGGATTTCGCGATTGCATCGAGCCTGAGAATAAATATTACTATGGCTGCATTTGAAGAATTAAATGTAGCTGATAAAAAGAAGGAGATGATAGCAATGCCAAGACATTCATTTATACAGATGACGAAACTCCATAATGTCATGGGGAGAATTGATTATATAACAAGTACAGTTAAACAGGAAAATCTATATGCCATATATGCGACACAGCCACTTCGTTCTTTTTGGAAAGATCTTGCAAAATGCAACAGAGAAGAATTTGCTAAAAGTGGAACGATAGGAAAATATATTGAGGCAAGAGAGCTGATTATAGCATTACCGGAAGGCTTGTATCATTATGAGCATGATTATCTTATCAAACATTTTGCTACGGATTTCAAGAAAAAGTATGGTGTGGACTGCTATGCAGCCCTGCATCATAACAAAAGAAAGACAAACTTTCATATTCATCTGATATTTGCAGAGAGGACGAAACTGGAAAAGCCGGTTGTTAAGGTAGCATCAAGAAACATGTTCTATGATGAAAGAGGGAAACATGTGCGTACTAAGAAAGAGATATTGGATGCAAGTGGTGACATCCGTAATGGCTGTAAGATTATCAGAAAAGGCGAGGTCTATGAGAAAAAAGAGTTTTCTATAAAAGTCGATAGATTTAAAAAGGATTCATTTCTTGATGAGGCAAAGGTGTTTTTTACAAATGAAATAAATCAGCTTGTGCTGCATGAAGAGGATAAACTTAAAGTCTTTGATAAGAACAGTCCATATCTTGCTACTAAAAAAATAGGCAAAAATAATCCAATGGAAGAACAAATAAAGGCTGACAATGAGGTACGACAGGAATGGAACAGGACTGTTGACAGAGCAATTGTAAGCGGAGTGTCAGAAGAGGACATATCAAGGATAAAGAAGAATGAAATAACAGAAAAGGTAAGGTATTCCATAGATTTATATGGAGACAGACCGGATCTTCTTGCAAGTATTATAAAGCTTGCTATTGCAGTGCTTGAACTTCTTATTAATCGCATTATGCTGGCTGCGGTTGGTGTGGCAGAAAAGATGCTGGATATTGTGCCAGAAGAAAGTAGAAATATTGAGGCTAAGACTTATCCAACAATGCCAACAATGTCACCACTTGCAAAAAAATACCTAAGTCTTCAGAATATCTATGATGAATTACAAAAGCAAAATGAAGCAATATTTGCGCAGGAGCATAAACGCAGCGAGCAGGAGATAGAATTGTCAGAATGTAATGGTGCATTTAAGGCACGAAAGCGTGGAGGGTTGCAGAATCAAATATATGAACTGAACAAACTGATTGATAATATGAAACGCTATTTGTCATCTATTGTGCAACGACATGGTTATGATAATGTAAGGGATTTTTATAGTACTTATTATGCGGCTAAAGGTGAATATGCTGATTATGTGAAAGATGTTGAGGAATGGAATGTTAATCACGTTAAAAAGAATGAGAATATTCCAACTGAAGAGAATAGGACAGATAGATATCAGATTGGCGAGGAAAGGAATTTTATGAGAGATAAAGACAAAGAATATTTAATCAAAAAAAGATGATGTAATAGAGTGCTCTGGAGTGCTTGAGAAATTCAAGTTGAGATTGAAAAAATATCAGTATGCATGATATAATACTATATTATGAGAAGTTAAGTGAATATTGTGGTGGATAGGAGAATATTACATTGACAGTAAATTATGATAAGCTGTGGAAGCTGTTAATAGATAAAAAAATCAGCAAAACGCAATTGGTACATAAGAGCGGTATAAGTACAAATGCTATGGCTAAAATGGGAAAAAATCAATTTGTCAGATTGGAAGTGTTAATTAGGATATGTGATATTCTCCATTGCCGGATAGATGATATTATTGATTATTCTATGGATGTAGAAACAGAACGAGGAGGTAACTCTTATGAAATCTAATTTTGACTTTTTACAAACAGAGTTTCCTGTTTTATCAACGTTTGGTTGTCAGGCTGAAAAGTATTGCTTTTCTGATCCTAATTCATGCCTTATGAAATTGGGAATGATAGGGGAGAGCATTGTTAATTTAATGTTTACTTATGACAGAATCCAATTGCCATATGATAATACGGCAGTTACAAGAATAGATACTCTTCAAAGAGAGGGATTGCTAACAAGAGATTTAACGGATATTTTACATGCTCTTAGAAAAGCCAGAAATAAAGCTGTGCATGAGAATTATGATTCTGAATCAGAATGTAAAATTCTGCTTCAAATGGCTTATAGTCTTTGCGAATGGTTTATGCAGACTTATGGAGATTGGAATTATCAGCATCATGATTTTATTATGCCTGAATTAGAAAATAAGAGAGTTTCGGTTACACAGGAAGAGAAAGCTGCAGAAGAGAGACAGGCAGAAGAACTTACAAAACAGGCAGAACAAAAAGCAAGTACAGCAGAAGCTATTTCTAAATCAGAGCGTCAGAAGCAGGCTGGTAAAATGGCAAGTCAGCGCCCTAAATCAGAAGCTGAAACTAGATATATTATTGATGAACAATTGCGTCAAGTAGGCTGGGAGGCAGATACAGAAAATCTTCGTTATTCTAAAGGAACTCGTCCGGCAAAAGGACATAATATGGCTATTGCTGAATGGCCGACAAATTCTTCAGTAGGACAGAGCGGACGTGTAGACTATGCATTATTTGTTGACACTAAGTTGATAGGTGTCATCGAGGCAAAAGCAATACATAAGGATATTCCATCTGTTATTGATTATCAGGGAAAAGAATATCCGCGTAATATTCGTAAGGAAGATTCAGAGTATCAGATTGGAGAATGGGGTGAATATAAAGTACCATTTACTTTTGCTACCAACGGAAGAACATATCTAAAGCAGCTTGAAACAAAGTCAGGAATATGGTTTTTAGATTTGAGAAGCCCTGCAAATAATCCGACAGCTCTTCATGGGTGGATTAGTCCTATGGGAATGGTAGAATTGCTGGAGAAAAATCCTCAAGAGGGTAATTCAGCATTGAAGGCATTGCCATATGATTTTCTTACAGATCCTAATGGGTTAAATCTGCGTGAATATCAGTTAAATGCGATAAAAGCGGCAGAACAGTCAGTTATTGAAGGAAAAAAGAATATCCTTTTAGCTATGGCAACAGGAACAGGAAAAACACGTACTGTACTAGGTATGATTTATCGCTTTTTAAAGACGAACCGATTCAAACGTATATTGTTTCTTGTTGACCGTACTTCTCTTGGGGAACAGGCATCAGATGTATTCAAAGAAATAAAGTTGGAAGACTTAATGACACTTGATGAGATATATAATATCAAGGGACTTGAAGATAAAAATATTGATAAAGAAACCAGAATACAGGTGGCAACTGTTCAGAGCATGGTTAAGCGTATTCTATATAATGATGGAGAAACTATGCCGGCGGTTACAGACTATGATCTTATTATCATAGATGAAGCACACCGCGGATATATTCTTGACAAGGAAATGGGCGACACCGAAATTTTGTATCGTGACCAAAGAGATTATCAAAGCAAATATCGAAGTGTGATTGAATATTTCGATGCGGTGAAGATTGCACTTACGGCAACACCTGCACTTCAGACGACAGAAATTTTTGGACAACCAGTGTTTAAATATACATATAGAGAAGCTGTCATAGAAGGATATTTAGTAGATCATGATGCTCCTCATCATTTGGAAACAAAACTCAGTACAGGTGGAATTCACTACAAATCGGGTGATACAGTTATGATTTATGATCCTGTGACAGGTGAAATTACAAATAGTGAGTTGTTGGATGATGAATTAGATTTTGATGTTGAACAATTTAATCGGCAGGTTATTACAGAGAATTTCAATAAGACCGTTTTAGGCGAGATTGCTAGAGATATAGATCCTGAGAATCCAGAAGAACAGGGAAAAACTCTAATATATGCAGTTGATGACCAACATGCAGATATGATTGTATCAATTTTGAGAGATATTTATTCGGAATATGGGGTCTCTAATGAGGCTATTATGAAGATAACAGGTAGCGTTGGAGGCGGCAATCCTAAGAAAGTGCAGGAGGCTATAAAACGTTTCAAGAATGAGAGTTACCCAAGCATTGCAGTAACAGTGGATTTGTTGACTACAGGAATTGATGTGCCGGAAATTACAACATTAGTGTTTATGCGTCGTGTGAAATCACGTATTTTATTTGAGCAGATGTTGGGGCGTGCTACTAGATTATGTCCGAAAATACATAAGACGCATTTTGAAATATACGATCCTGTAGGGGTATATGATTCTTTGAATGATGTGAATACGATGAAACCAGTAGTGGTTAATCCAACAACAAGCTTTACTCAGTTATTAGATGGTCTGTCTGAAATAAATGATGATAAACAGGTAGAGCAGCAGATTAATCAGATAATTGCCAAATTGCAGAGAAAGAAACGAAATATGTCGCCTAAAATGATGGACTATTTCATTAGCATGACTGATGGAAAAGACCCATCACAGCTTATTATGGAAATTGAAAAGTCAGATGTGCAGGAGGCTAAGAATCGTCTGCTTAAATATCGTGATGTATTCAAAATGCTACAAGAAACGAAAGCAAATGGTTCTCGTCCTGTTGTAGTTTCAGATGCAGAGGATGTATTGACAGAACATTCACGTGGATATGGAAATGCAGAAAAACCAGAAGATTACCTGAATGCATTTTCACGATATATTCAGAGCAATCGAAATGAAATTGCAGCATTGAATATTATTTGTACCAGACCTAAGGATTTGACAAGAAAAGATTTGAAGGATTTAAGATTAACACTTGACAGAGAAGGATTTACTACACAGCAGTTGAATACTGCACTTTATGAATTGACTAATGAAGAGATAATGGCAGATATTATAAGCTTGATTCGACGCTATGCAATTGGATCAACGCTTATTAGTCATGAAGCACGTATTCACAGAGCTGTTGAGAAACTTAGAAAAAAACATAATTTCTCAAAGCAGGAACAGAGCTGGATATCCCGCATTGAAAAATATCTGCTGGGGGAATCTGTAATGAATATCAAGGTATTTGATGAAGACAGCAGATTCGCAAGCTATGGAGGCTTCAAAAAGATAAATAAAGTATTTCAGAATAACCTTGAAAGCATTGTGCTTGAATTAAATGAATATTTGTATGACGACGGAGGAAATGTTGCATGACAACACAAGAAATTGTATCAAAATTATGGAATTTATGTAATGTATTAAGAGATGATGGCATCACATATCATCAGTATGTTACAGAATTAACATATATTTTGTTTTTGAAAATGGCGAAGGAAACTGGAACAGAAGAACAGATTCCAGAGAAATATCGTTGGGATGAATTGAAGGCTAAAAGCGGAGTAGAATTAAAAAAATTTTACAAGGAACTGTTATCAGAACTAGGGGATAATGGTACAGGCAGAATTCGTGAAATATATCAGGGTGCAGCGACAAATATTGATGAGCCTAAGAATCTTGAGAAAATTATAGCTACGATAGACAGTCTTGATTGGTATTCTGCGAGAGAAGAAGGACTTGGAAATTTATATGAAGGATTACTTGAGAAAAATGCTAATGAAAAGAAATCGGGTGCAGGTCAGTATTTTACTCCACGTGTTTTGATTGATGTTATGACAAAACTTATGAAACCCCAAGTAGGAGAGAGATGTAACGACCCTGCCTGTGGAACATTTGGTTTTATGATTGCTGCTCATCAATATGTTGCAGAGCATACAGATAATTTTTTTGATATTGAAGATGCAGATATGGCGAGATTTGAGAGGGAGGAAGCATTTACAGGCTGTGAGCTTGTACATGATACACACCGGTTGGCATTGATGAATGCTATGCTCCATGATATCGAAGCTCCTATTACATTAGGCGATACGCTTTCAAATATAGGAAAATCAATGCATGATTACGATTTGGTTCTGACAAATCCACCATTTGGAACTAAGAAAGGCGGAGAACGTGCTACACGTGATGATTTTACTTATCCTACAAGTAACAAACAGTTAAACTTTTTACAGCATATTTATCGAAGTCTTAAAAACAACGGAAAAGCAAGAGCTGCTGTTGTATTGCCGGATAATGTGTTATTTGCGGATGGTGATGGCGAGAAAATTAGACGGGATTTATTAGATAAATGTAATCTACATACAATTCTGCGTCTTCCTACCGGAATATTCTATGCACAGGGTGTTAAGACAAATGTACTTTTCTTTACTCGTGGAAAAACAGACAAGGGAAATACAAAAGAAGTCTGGATTTATGATCTTAGAAATGATATGCCATCATTTGGAAAAACTAATCCTTTAAAGCCAGAGCACTTTGATGACTTTATAGCATGCTATGCAGATGGAGACTTAAGCAAACGAAAAGAAACATATAGTGAAGAAAATCAAAATGGAAGATGGCGTAAATTCTCAATTCAGGATATTCTTGCAAGAGATAAAACAAGTCTTGATATTACATGGATGAAGACAGAATCTGATACAGATAATTATACACTTGCGGAATTATTAGATCAGATTAAAGAAAAATCTCAGAATATTGCCAAGGCAGTTTCAGAATTGGAACAACTGATTGGAGAAGTGGAGGAGTAATGGATACAAAAGCATTAAGACAAAAAATACTTGATCTTGCTATCCGTGGCAAACTTGTTCCGCAGGATCCAAATGATGAACCAGCAGAGGTATTGTTGGAACGCATCAGAGAGCAAAAGCAGCAGATGTTCAAGGAAGGTAAGCTCAAGAAAAAGGATATTAAGAATGATACAATTATCTTTAAAGGTGAGGATAATTTGCATTATGAGAAGTTTCAGGATGGAACTGTAAAATGTATTGAAGATGAGATACCGTTTGAAGTGCCGGAGGGGTGGTGCTGGGTACGAGTTAGAGATATTGCAATGGTTAAAGGTGGAAAGAGGTTACCTAAAGGAGCAAGTTTTTCAGAAGAGATTACTACCCATGCATATATCAGAGTAACTGATATGAAAAATCATTCTGTCAATATTTCTAATTTGAGGTATATTTCTGATGAAATATTTTCAGCAATCAAGAATTACACAATTGCAAAAGATGATTTGTATGTAACAATAGCTGGAACAATTGGTGTTGTTGGAGAAATTCCAGACAAGTTGGACGGAATGAATCTCACCGAAAATGCTGTAAAAATAACAAATATAGCCATAAATAAGTCATTCCTTTGCATAATATTGCAAACGGATTTTGTTCAACAGCAGTTTCAAGATAAAACCCACCAAGTGGCGATGCCAAAGTTGGCATTAGAAAGAATTCTTTCAACTTTGATTCCTATATGTCCATATGTACAGCAGCTACAAATTGTTGATAGATTTCAAATCTGTGACAATTTCTTATCTACTATTGATACTGAAAAAGAAGAACTTCAAAAAATAGTATCTTTAAGTAAGTACAAAATCCTTGACCTCGCCATCCGTGGTAAACTTGTTCCACAAGACCCGAATGACGAACCAGCATCTGTGATATTGGAGCGTATTCGTACAGAGAAAGAAGAACTGATTAAACAAGGCAAAATCAAGCGTGATAAGAAGGAATCTGTTATCTTTAAAGGTGATGATAACTCTTATTATGAGAAGATTGGCAATAAAGTAAATTGCATTGATGAAGAAATTCCGTTTGAATTGTCAGAAGGTTGGGCTTTTATTCGTCTAAAGACTGCATGGGAACTCATATCTGGAAGAGATTTGTCTCCATCAGAATATAACGATAAAAATGATGGAATTCCATATATTACAGGTGCAAGCAATTTTAGAAATGGGCATATTAGCTTAGTTCGTTGGACTACCGTTCCGCAAGTTATTACTCGGAGGGGAGACTTACTTCTGACTTGCAAAGGAACTATCGGCGAAATCGCACATAATAACTTTGGGGAAGCTCACATTGCGCGTCAAATTATGGCTATTCGCAATATCTATAGCCTTAATGTTGATTTTCTGGCATTATGCATTGAATATTCAATGACGAAAATCAAACAAGCTGCCAATGGACTTATTCCGGGAATATCTCGTGAAGATATTCTTAACTTGGTTATACCTATTCCACCAACCAAAGAGCAAGAAAATATTTGCAACAAGCTCAAAGCAACTTTTTCAGCAATAGAGCATATTGAGAAGAGTCTCAATTGAGGCACTTTTCGATTATAGCTAGGTGGCTAAATGCAACATTTATAGATTTATTAATGCGTTTCTGTTCAGATATCGGAGGAACTGCGATGAGCATTTCTTTTAATGTAAGTGGCTTTAATTCCTTTTGATTTGTTGATCCTTCACCTTTCTTTTCAAGTTCGGTTTGATGTGCCTTCATGAAAGCATATAGGTAATATGAGCTGATGCAACTAAAGCTACGAATTACCGTAACATGGGAATCAGGAACAATTAAGAGACCTGTAGTATTATCGGTATTTCTATAAATTCCGACTCGTCCAAGAGTACCTGTTCCGGTTGAGTTAATTACTATATCTCCATCTTGCATATGTTCATCAGTCGGATAACGTTTTATTGTGGTCTTGTCAAGATATTGAGCCAAACTAATATCTATGCCGTTGTATTTGGTGTTGCATTTCTGAGCAAATACAATAACATTGCTGATTTCTGCATATTTTGGAGATTTCCCTCGACGAATTTCTTTAACACAGCAATTTTCTAAACGCACCCATGTCCAAGTATCTGGAATATTATATGGTATTTCTTCATCAATGCAAGACACCTCACCATCAATCTTCTCATAATAAGAGGAGTGTAAACATCTTCGATATAATATTAGAGCGAATTTCTCGCAAAATTATTATATCGGAGGTGTCTTTTTATGGAGACAAAAATAACATTTGAAGAATACTTGAGAAAGGAAAATTTATCAGAAAATACGATAACATCGTATCTATGGACAGTGAATTATTTCAATGTGAATTACGATGTTGTTAGCAAAGAAAATCTGCTTGCCTACAAAGGGTATTTGATGGAATTTTTTAAACCTAAAACGGTAAATCTACGTATACAAGCAATAAACAAATATTTGGAGTATTTAGAAGAACAGCAATTACAGTTGAAAGCTGTAAAGGTGCAGCAAAAAAACTTCTTAGAGAATGTTATCAGCAATGCAGATTACAATTTTCTTAAGAAGCAGCTCAAAAAGGATAGTAATATGGAATGGTATTTTGTAGTTTGGTATTTAGCAGCTACGGGAGCAAGAGTAAGCGAACTTATCCAAATAAAGATTGAACATATTGAAATCGGATATTTTGACCTATATACAAAAGGTGGAAAGCTTCGCCGATTATACATACCCCAAAAATTAAAGAAAGAAACTCTTGAATGGCTGAAGGAAAAACATCGTTCCTCCGGTTATTTGTTTCTTAACAGATATGGCGAAAGAATTACCACAAGAGGAATTTCACAACAGCTGAAAAACTACGCCGAGAAATATGGTCTTGATAAAAAGGT
>ENA-OPDF01001806-OPDF01001806.1-human-gut-metagenome-genome-assembly--contig:-NODE-1806-length-11867-cov-2.754318_pt1 | contig 11867 bp, 10 predicted proteins | sample MGYA00241575_ERZ501501 | MGnify/ENA primary metagenome ERZ501501 (study PRJEB25962, sample SAMEA1972229) | human gut metagenome | biome: human gut; feature: human-associated habitat; material: faeces... | reverse complement strand
TAATGGCGGCAGGTGCTTTCACAATGGGCGCTTCGATAGAGCTTTCGGCAGACGCACCGATAAGAGAGCCTTTTGCCGCGTGGCTTCAGGGCGGACTTACTTACCCGACAGGCAAACTGGGCGTGCTCACCGCCGCGCAAGAGCTTCTTAACAGAGGTCTTATAGAAATTTGACATTCATCTTATATTAGAAAGGAAAAAGAGCTATGGCAGAGATATTTACCGTCAGCATTGCGGACATAGTAAAAGAGCTACAGTTAGAGCTTGTTTATGCGCCGAAGGATTCTACTGAGATAATGGTATCGGATAACGACTGCAACCGTCCCGGATTGCAGCTAATGGGCTTTTACGAATACTTCAACGCCGAGCGTATACAGATATGCGGAAACATGGAGTTTGCGTACCTCGCCAGCGTTGACGAAGAAACAAGATACAAGAAGATAGAAACGCTTTTTGCTACCCATATCCCTATGTTCGTGGTGGCGAGAGGTCACGAGCTTTACCCCGAGATGATAGAGCTTGCCAAAAAGTACGAGATACCGATAGGAAGAACTAAAGAGAGCACCACCGCTTTTATCGCGGCGCTCATCTCTTATCTGAACGTACAGCTCGCGCCGCGTATAACAAGGCACGGCGTGCTGATAGAGATATACGGCGAGGGCGTGCTGATAGTCGGTGAAAGCGGCGTCGGCAAGTCTGAAACAGCCATTGAGCTTGTAAAGCGCGGACACCGCCTTGTAGCGGATGACGCGGTAGAGATACGCCGCGTTTCCAGCAAGAGCTTGGTCGGCTCTTCGCCAGATAATATAAGACATTTTCTCGAGATACGCGGCATAGGTATTATAAATGTGCGCCGCCTTTTCGGTATGGGCGCAGTTAAGGTGACTGAGAAGATAGATATGGTAGTAGAGCTGGAGCCTTGGGATTCTCAGAAGGTCTACGACAGAATGGGAGTGGATAACGAATTTACCACCATTCTCGGCGTAAAAGTTCCCAGCCTTACTATTCCTATAAAGCCCGGCAGAAACCTCGCAGTTATCCTCGAGGTAGCGGCTATGAACAACCGTCAGAAGAAAATGGGATATAACGCCGCGCAGGAGCTGCTCGATAACCTGGGTCTGCAGTTCGATAAAAAGGATAAAGTTAAAAACTGGGATCTTATGTAAATAGGTGGTCGATACAAAAATGATTATAGAAGCGGATCTTCACACGCACACGTTAGCTTCTACACACGCTTACTCAACTATAAAGGAAAACTGTCAGTGCGCCGCTGAGTACGGACTTAAAGCGATAGCTATGACAGACCATATGATAAATATGCCCGATTCGCCGCATATATGGCACTTTGAAAATCTTTTTACGCTGCCTGATAAGATATGCGGGGTGTATGTGCTTAAAGGCACTGAGGCGAATATAATAGATACCGAGGGCACTCTCGACGTTGACCATTCGCTGCTGAAAAAGCTTGACTGGGTGGTCGCTTCTATGCACCGCTGGACATTCGAGCCGAAGGATTATTATACCCACACAAAGGCGTACCTCGCGGCGGCTAAAAACCCCGCGATAGACGTTATAGGTCACTGCACGACCTCGCTTTACCCATTCGATATGGAAAAATGCCTTAAAGCTTTCAAAGAGTACGGCAAGTTAGTAGAGATAAATGAAAACTCTATCTTTAACAAAAAAGGCTCGCTGAAAGGCTGCATCGAAGCGCTCAAGATATGCAAGAAGTACGAAATACCCGTAGTGGTAAATACCGACTGCCATTTCTGCGACGCGATAGGTCAGACACCCCACGCCGAAAAGCTGATAGAAGAACTTGGTTTCCCCATGCGCTTGGTCTATAACGCCCACTGGGAGAAGATACGCGAATATGTGCTGAAAAAGCACCCCGACTGCAAGATATAAAGAAAGGAACGGTAACACATAAATGAACGAAAAAGCTCTTGCCGCGCTCGCCGAAAAGCTGGGCTGCGGCGTCTGCGAAAACGAACCGCTCTCCGCGCATACTACCTTCCGCACAGGCGGGCCCTGCACCTGCATGATAATGCCTAAAAGCGCCGAAGACCTCTCGCAGCTGGTAAAATTCGCTGCGGAAAACGGCGTGCGTACCCTAGTGATGGGAAAAGGCTCGAATATGCTCTGCGCCGATGAAGGCTTTGACGGCGCGGTGCTGCTGATAGGCAGCGATTTTTCTGAGATAACTATGCTCGACGACTGCACTATACGCGCGCAGGCGGGCGCTGCTATGAGCCGCCTTTGCAGGGTAGCGCTGGATAACGGGCTGAGAGGTCTGGAATTTGCATACGGCATACCCGGCACCGTAGGCGGCGGTATTTACATGAACGCTGGAGCTTACGGCGGTGAGATGAAAGACGTGCTGGTTAGCGTTACCGCTATGGATAGAAACGGCGAACTGCACACCTACACCCCCGCACAACTGGAGCTTACGTACCGCAGATCGCGCTTTTCGCATACTGATGAGATAATAGTCAGCGGCGACTTCAAGCTTGCGCACGGCGATAAGGCGGAGATCGAAGCGAAGATGAACGAGCTTATGGCGAGAAGAAAAGATAAACAGCCGCTAGAGTACCCGAATGCAGGCTCTACTTTTAAGCGCCCCGAGGGACAGTTCGCGGGTAAGCTGATACAGGACTGCGGTCTGCGCGGTGCGACAGTAGGCGGCGCGCAGGTCTCTGAAAAGCACTGCGGATTTGTTATAAACAAAGGCGGCGCTACCTCTGCCGATATAAAAGAACTTATAGCACACATACAAAAGACCGTTTACGAAAAAACGGGCTTTCATCTGGAGTGCGAGGTAAGGATAATACCTTATAAGGCAGACTGACCATACGGCTTGCGCGAAAGGAGAGAATGAAAAAATGCAGTTTGTAATAGTAACGGGAATGTCAGGCTCGGGAAAATCTACGGCTATCGACGTGCTGGAGGATATGGGTTATTACTGTATAGATAATATCCCCCCTGAGCTGATAATAAAATTTACCGACCTCTGCGCGAAGTCAGAGGGCAAGATACAGAAAGCGGCTTTTGTAGTAGACGTGCGCGGCGGAGATTTCTTCCTTGAATTGCAGGATACTATACAAAATCTGCGCGCCGCTCATGTAGATCTAAAAATACTTTTCTTAGAGTCTTTCGACGACGTGATCGCGCGGCGGTATAAGGAAACGCGCAGAAAGCACCCGCTTGACGAGCTTGCTGGCGGCAGCCTTACCGAGGCTATACGCATGGAGCGCGAGTTGCTTATGTCGGCAAAAGCGATGAGCGATTATTTTATCGACACTTCAAATTACTCTACCTCAGAGTTCCGCAGCAGGCTGTATTCTATTTTTGAAGAGGATAACAGCGAGCATATGCACATAGAGATACGCTCATTCGGCTTCAAATACGGCGTTTTCGCCGAGGGCGATCTTATTTTTGACGTAAGGTGTCTGCCGAACCCTTTCTATGTGCCCGAGCTGAAGCATAAAACAGGTCTTGACAGCGAAGTTTCGCAGTACGTCATGAAATTCGACGATGCTAAAACGCTTTATAATAAGCTTACTGACCTTATAGATTTCCTGCTGCCGCTTTATGAAAAAGAGGGCAAGTCGCAGCTTGTAATAGCTTTCGGCTGTACCGGCGGCAAGCACCGCAGCGTTACTTTCGCCGAGGCAGTAGCCCGCCACCTAACGCTAAACGGTCATAAGATACGCGTAAAGCACCGCGATATAGATCACTAAATAATAAAGGAGTCGGCATTTAGATCATGTCAGAGCAGTCTTTTTCCAAACAGGTAAAAGAAGAGATTATTTCAAAGATAAATTCCGTACAGAAGGCTGACGCTTGTCTGTTCGGGATATTGCTCTGCGCGAACGAGCTTGGCGCAGACGAGATAACGCTGCTTACCGAAACGCAAACGATAGCAGATTTTTTCGAGCTGAACGTAAAGCGTATCTGCGGCGAAAACAGCGTAGAGTTTACCAGTACCGACCGCGGCAGCGGCGCGGCTATGCTTTCGCTGACGGTAAAGGGCGCGGAGGAGCGCGCAAAGCTTCTGGAGCATTTCCATATCGTGGACGGCAGGGATTGCTCGAAGCCGAATTATCCGAAAAAGAGCCTTTACCCGTACATGACGGCGGGTATGTTCCTAGCCTGCGGCTCGCTCAGTGACCCAAACAAAAATTACCATATGGAATTTGTAATGCCTGAGCTGCACCTTTGCAACAGCCTCGGGCTTTTGCTGTTGGATAATTACGAGCTGCTGGCGAAGCACGTCGAGCGCAAGGGCAAGCAGATACTTTATTTCAAAGAGTCTGAAAACATCATCGACATGATAGCGATGATGGGCGCTACCTCCGCTTCGTTCGACCTCATGAACATAAAGATCTACAAGGATATGCGCAATAAGATCAACCGCGAGGTAAACTGCGTAAACGCCAATATAGAAAAATCTATCCGCGCCGCCGAAAAGCAGATAGCGGATATTGAGCTGATAGATGAAAAACTGGGCATAGGCTCGCTGCCCGAAAATCTGCGCGAGATCGCTATGCTGCGCTACGAAAATCCCGACTATAATCTCGGCGACCTCGGCGCGGCGCTCGACCCGCCCATCTCACGCTCCGGCGCTAACCACCGTCTGCAAAAGCTCGCTAAGATAGCGGAAGAGCTGCGCGGTGCGGAGGGCGAAAAATGACGGATTTTGTTCATCTTCACGTCCATAGCGAATATTCGCTTCTAGATGGCGCCTGCCGCGTAAAAGAGCTTGCCGCCGCCGCAAAAGCGCTGGGTCAAAAAGCCTGCGCCGTCACCGACCACGGCAATCTCTTTGCGGCGGTAGAGTTTTATAACGCCTGCAAAGAGATCGGCATAAAACCGATAATCGGCTGCGAAGTCTACGTTGCCGAAAATTCGCGCTTTAATAAAGACCCGCGCGAACGCACGTTCCATCTGATACTTCTCTGCAAGAACAAAACGGGCTACCACAACCTTGCAAAGCTGGCTTCGCTTGCGTATACCGAGGGCTTTTACCGCCGTCCGCGCATAGATTTTGAGCTGCTCAGCAAGTACAGCGAGGGGCTTATCTGCCTTTCTGCATGTCTGGCGGGCGAGGTCTCTCGCGCGCTTTCGGCGGGCGATTTCAATTCCGCAAAAGAAGTCGCGCTTCGCTACCGCAGGATTTTCGGCGAGGATTATTTCATTGAGATAATGAGCCATGATTTTCCCGAGCAGATGGCTGTTTTCAATCAGCTTATCCGCCTTTCGCGAGAAACTGGCATACCCCTCTGCGCGACTAACGACGTGCACTATATCCGCCGCGAGGACAGCTACGCGCAGAAGATACTGATGTGCATAAACACAGGCAAAACGCTTGACGATAACGAAAGGCTTGAGCTGCCGACGGATGATTTCTACCTCCGTTCAGGCGACGATATGGCTGAGCTTTTCCGCAGTTGCCCGCAGGCGATAGAAAACGCCGTCAAGATTGCCGATATGTGCAACGTTGGGTTTGAATTCGGCGTTACAAAGCTGCCGAAGATAACTTTCAGCGGCGTTACTGATAACGTGAGATTCCTGCGCGATATGACGTTTAAAGGTCTGCAAAAGCGCTATGGAACGCCGCGGGAAGAGCATATCGACCGTGCCGAGTACGAGCTTTCGGTGATAACGCAGATGGGCTACGTCGATTATTTTCTCATAGTCTGGGATTTCGTGCACTACGCCAAAACGCACGATATACCCGTTGGCTGCGGCAGAGGAAGCGGCGCGGGAAGCTTAGTCGCCTACTGTATAGGCATCACCGACATCGACCCGCTTCGCTATCAGCTCATCTTCGAGCGCTTTCTGAATCCCGAGCGTGTTTCAATGCCCGACTTCGATATAGATTTCTGTACGCTGAAACGTCAGCAAGTTATAGATTACGTCATCAGTCGCTACGGTTCAGACCATGTGGCGCAGATAATAACTTTCGGAACGTTGGGCGCGAAGCAGGCTTTGCGCGACTGCGCGCGTGTGATGGGTCTGCCTTATAAGACGGGCGATGTTGCGGCAAAGGCAGTTATAGGCGGTATGTCGCTTCGCGCTTCGCTTGAAAATTCGCCCGAGTTTCGTAAGCTGTATAACGGCGACCCGCAGATACACGAGCTTATCGAAACGGCATAGAAAATATGCCGCGAAACGCAGGCACTCACGCCGCGGGCGTAGTTATCACAAAAGACCCCGTCAGCGAATATGTGCCGCTGTACGCGCGCGACGGACAGATCTCTACGCAGTACACCATGACAGTGCTGGAGCGGCTGGGTCTGCTGAAAATGGATTTTCTCGGTGTAAGCAACTTGACGATAATAGATATGTGCGTAAAGCAGATACAAAAGCGCAATCCGGATTTTGATATTTCCGCAATACCGCTCGACGACCCCGCCGTCTACGATATGTTCTCGCGCGGAAAAACTCAGGGCGTTTTCCAGTTTGAAAGCGCGGGAATGACATCTACCGTAATGCGTCTGCGCCCCGAGCGAATAGAAGACCTTATAGCCGTAATTTCCCTATACCGCCCCGGCCCGATGGACTCTATCCCGACCTATATCCGCAACCGCCACGACCCCTCGAAAGTAACTTACAAGCACCCGCTGCTGAAAGATATTTTAGATGTCACCTACGGATGTATCGTTTACCAAGAGCAGGTGATGCAGATATTCCGCACGCTGGCGGGCTACTCTTACGGCAGGGCGGATATTGTTCGCCGCGCTATGGCGAAAAAGAAGCATGATGTGCTTGAAAACGAGCGGCGAACTTTCATCTACGGCGACGATGAATGCTGCGGTGCTGCCGCAAACGGCGTGCCCGTAAAGGTAGCAAACGAGATATTTGACGAAATGAGCTCTTTCGCTTCATACGCTTTCAATAAATCGCACGCCGCCGCGTACGCTACCATCGCTTACCAAACGGCGTATCTGAAATGCCGCTATTATAAGGAATACATGGCTTCGCTGATGACGGTAACGCTTTTTGAAAAACCGCACAAGCTTTACGACTACATCACCGACGTTCGCCGCAGCGGGCTGGAGATACTGCCTATCGACATAAATAAGAGCGTGGGCGGTTTCAAAGCCGAGCCGCAGGGCATACGTTTCGCACTTCTCGCGGTCAAGGGTCTGGGCGAGGGCGTGATAAATGCGCTGACGGCCGAGCGAGATGAAAACGGCGCGTTCACCACCTTGCAGGGCTTCTGTACACGCGTGGCAGGTACTGGCATAACTGTAAAAGGCTGCGAAGCGCTGATAAAAAGCGGCGCTTTCGACAGCTTTCCGAACAACCGCCGCGAGATGCTGATGTCGGTGGAAACAATCCTCAAACAGGCTCAGTACAGCCGCCGCGATAATGCAGAGGGTCAGCTCGATTTCTTTGATATGTCCTCGGGCGGCAATGAACATCAGGCAATAGTTGAGCGCTGCGATGAATTTTCGCGCACTCAACTTTTGGATATGGAGTATGAGGTAACGGGGCTGTACCTTTCGGGTCACCCGCTCGATGGCTACCTGCCTTTTGCCGAAGCCGAGGGCTGCCTGCCCGCGCAGATGTTCGCCGATACAGACCGCAGGCTGAAAAACGACTCGCCTGCGGGTATCTTGATACGTCTTACAGGCAAAAAACAGTTCAAGACCAAAAACGGCGCTATGATGTGCTTTGCCGACGGCGAGGATAGGTCTGGCACGGCGGAATTTATAATCTTCCCCGCGCTTTACGAGGTCGCTCAGCCGCTTCTGAAAGACGGCGCGGTGCTTCACGTTTTCGGCAAAGTTTCGCTTAAAGACGACGAACCTGCGAAGCTTATAGCCGAGCTTGTGGAAACGGGCGAACGTTTCGTTCAAAGCTGTATGGGCAAGGATATATGCGTAAAACTGCGCTCAGACGATAAAGCTGCTTTAGCGCGGGTAAAGTCAGCCGCCGAAAAGCACGCCGCGCCGGACGGCAGGTCGCTGATAATCTATTTAGCGGACAAGCATGCTTCGATACGTTTAAAGAGCGCGCCGACCGTAAAGATCAGCGGCGGGCTTATAGAAGACCTGCGGCAGGCGGCTGGCGCTGAGAACGTGCGCTTTATGAAAAAGCGCGGCTGAAAGGAGAGAAAGCTATGGAACCAAAAGATTATATAGTTGAAAAAATAGACGGCGATTACGCCCTGCTGCGCGACCTTAACAGCGGCGTAGAGCTGAATATAGCCCGAGCGCTGATACCCGAAGAGAGCGACGAGGGTGTAAAGCTGCACTGGGAAAATTTCGAGTACAGCGTTATCGAGAACTGAATATGATGAAATTCTCGTGAAAAGTATGGAAAAAATAACTTTCTTGTGGTATAATAAATAGTGTTGCTTAATTGTATTCAACTCAAAGAGAAACAGGAGAACAGAATATGGCATTATATACAAGTTATGAGTGCCCCTGCCGCGGACTTGTGATAGCGCACAGCGAGGATGAAAAATTCAATACTGAGTCGATAGTTGTTCGCTTCATAGTACCGCTGGAGGAGAAAAGCTCGCAAAAGTATACGGCGCTGGTATCGCTTATGGCTGAAAGCTGCCGCGAATATCCCGATAAGGCTGATATGGCTAAAAAGCTCGCTTCGCTCTACGGCGCTTCGGTAAACTCTTTCGCATACCGCTTAGGCAATTCGCTCTGCTGCGGATTGGCGGTGAGCAGTATCGGCGACAGATACACGATAAACGGCGAGAATATCACCGAAGAGTGCGCAAAGCTGCTGCTTAGCTGCATTTTTGAGCCAGATATCACTAACGGCGAATTTCCGCGGGAATATTTCGAGCAGAAAAAGCGCCAGCTTATCGATAAGATAAAAAGCTCTTTCAATAACAGGCACACCTACGCTGTCACAAAAGCGCGCGATATAGCCTTTGCGGGCGAGCCTGCGGCTGTTTCACCGCTCGGCAGCGAGGAAAATGCCAACGCGCTGACCTCCGCAGCGTTAGCCGAGAGCCACCGCGAACTGCTGGAAAATGCGTTTATCAGCATAAGCTTTTGCGGCGGCGGTACGAATAAGGGCGCGCAAAAGCTGGTAAAAAACGCTTTCGTAAAGCTCGCTTCCGAGCGCAAGGCGGAAGTCGCCGATATTCACGATCTCAATGCCTATTCGCCGCTTAAAGCCGAGCCGTATCGCGCTGATGAAAAGATAGATCAGGCGCAGTCGAAGCTCGTAATGTTCTTCAAGACGGCGGGCAAAAATATTTACGCCGATAGGCTCGCCTGCGAACTTTACGGCGGCACGCCTTTCTCAAAACTCTTTGTGAACGTCCGCGAAAAACTTTCGCTCTGCTACTACTGCCAGTCGGGAATAGTGGAGTGCAAGGCGGCAATGCTTGTGGACAGCGGTGTAGAGCCGGGCAATGAGGAAAAAGCTTACAACGAGATAATCGCTCAGCTCGGAGCCCTGCGCGGCGGAGATTTTACCGATGAAGAACTTGAAAATACCAAGAAATACCTCATAGGCGCTATCCGCTCGAATTACGATTCGGCTGAAAATCTTAATCTTTGGTACTTTTACCAGTTTGCAAGGGGCACGGCGTATTCGCCCGACGAAGCGGCGGCGCTGATAAAGGCGCTCAGCCGCGAGGACGTGCTGGAGTCGCTGAAAAACTTCAAGCTGGATACCGTATACACACTTACCCCCGAAGGAGGCGAAGCATATGCGTGAAACTACGATAGAAACGGCAGTGAACGAGCGCACGGGCGAAAGCTACAAGATAGTCCATCATAAGTCGGGGCTTGACCTGCTTCTTGCGCCGATGGAGGGTTTTGTGCAGACTGCGGCTATGTTCGGCACAAATTACGGCTCGGTAAATAACTGCTTCAAGACTTCTGAGGACGCCGATTTTCTTACAGTACCCGACGGCATCGCCCACTATCTGGAGCACAAGCTTTTTGAAAACGAGGACAGCGATGTTTTCGAGCTTTACGCCGCTACCGGCGCTGACGGCAACGCTATGACAGGCTTTGAGGACACGATATACCTTTTCACCTGCACTGAAAATTACGCCGAGTCGCTGAAAATACTGCTCGACTTCGTGCAAGACCCCTACTTCACTCAGGAAAATGTTGACAAAGAGCAGGGCATAATCGGGCAGGAGATAAAAATGACTATGGACTTGCCGAACAGAAAATGCTTTTTCGATCTGCTCGGCGCGCTGTACGCCGCACACCCCGTGAGGAACGACATCGCGGGCACGGTAGAGTCGATAGCGCAGATCACGCCCGAGCTGCTTTACCGCTGTTATTACGCTTTTTACAACCTGCACAATATGGTGCTCGCGGTGGCGGGCAGCCTCGACGTTGACGAAGTTATAGCTATCTGCGACGAACATTTAAAGCCCTGCGAGGATATGAACCTTGAGGTAAAATTCCCCGAAGAGCCGAGTCTGCCAGTAAAGCCGCTTGTCGAGGAACATTTCTCGGTGGGCGTGCCGATATTCTCGATAGGCTTCAAATGCGCGCCTTACGCTGATGACGTTATAGTCAAAAAAGAGGTCGAAGCGAACATTCTGCTCTCGCTGCTGGCAGGAAAGATGTCGCCGCTGTACAAGCGCCTTACGGAAGAGGGCTTGGTAAACGGCGAGCTGGGCAGGGAAGTGTTCGACGGCAGGGGCTATTTTTCGCTAGTGCTCTCGGGTCAGTCTGAACAGCCCGAAAAGGTACGAGATGCCGTGCTAGAGCATATCGAAAAGGCTAAGTGCGAAGGCCTCGACAGAGAGGCTTTCGACCTGCTGAAAAAGGCAGAGTACGGCTCGGCTGTGCGCGAGATGAATAATCCCGAAAGCTGCGCCGAAAATATGCTGGCTTTCTATTTCTACGGTCTTGACGCTTTCGAGGCAGAGCGCAGGCTGGCTGAAATAACCTTTGAAGATGTAGAAGCTGCGCTCGATGAATTTTTTGCGGAAGAGCGCTGCGCTATCTCTATCATCAGATAAATGAGCGGTATTGCCGCGCGAAAGGACTAATTTAAAATGACACTACAAACGCTTATGTACGCCGCCGCTAAGGTAAGCGACGAGATGCGTGAAACCATCAAGGCTAATCCCGATAAAGTATATTTCCCGAATTTCGGAAGTTCGGATAATATACTGAAAAGGGGCATTACTATCGACAGAGTAATGTTTACTATACCCGGCACGAATTTTGAGATATACTGGTACGGCTTTCTGATAGCGGTGGGCATACTGCTCGCCATGCTTTACGGCTTTAGAAAAATGAAGCCTATGGGTATAGATCCCGACAGAGCCACCGACGCGGTCATCGCGGGCTTTATCGGCGCGATATTCGGCGCTAGGGCTTACTATATCGCTTTTAATGACAGCATAACTTTCAAAGACTTTTTCAGTTACCGCGACGGCGGACTTGCCATCTACGGCGGCATAATCGGTGCTGTTTTGGTCGGCGGCATTGTTGCTAAACTGCGCGGATTGAAACTTACAGCCCTGCTCGATGTGGTAGCGCCCTGTTTCCTCATCGGACAAGCCATAGGCAGATGGGGCAACTTTGTAAATCAGGAGGCTTTCGGCGCTAATACCGACTTGCCTTGGGGCATGATAAGCTCGAAAACTATGTCCTACATCGCCGAGAATTTCGACGAGCTGGGCGGTCAGGTGTCTTCATACGCCCCCGTTCACCCCTGCTTCCTATACGAGTCGATATGGTGCGTTATCTGCTTCGTGATACTGCATATCTTCACTAAGCACAGAAAATTCGACGGCGAAGTTTTCCTTATGTATATAGGTCTGTACGGTCTTGGCAGATTTTTCATCGAGTCTACGAGAACTGACTCGCTCTATATCGCGAACATAAGGGTATCTCAGCTAGTGGCAGG
>ENA-OPDF01001801-OPDF01001801.1-human-gut-metagenome-genome-assembly--contig:-NODE-1801-length-11897-cov-2.480409_pt1 | contig 11897 bp, 8 predicted proteins | sample MGYA00241575_ERZ501501 | MGnify/ENA primary metagenome ERZ501501 (study PRJEB25962, sample SAMEA1972229) | human gut metagenome | biome: human gut; feature: human-associated habitat; material: faeces... | reverse complement strand
ACTTTCAGATCCTGGTCCAAGCGGGTGAAGAAGCAACACGAAGAATTACTGAAACAATACAGACAACAACAGGAAAAAGAAACCTATCAAACCAAAATAAACTTTTTCACTCAAGTAGCCCATGAAATCCGTACTCCGTTAAGTTTGATCAAAATGCCTCTGGAAAGTATTATCCAATCCGGCGACGGCAATGAAGAGACGAGGAAATACCTCACTACCATGAATCAAAACACGGACCTTTTACTCAACCTGATCAACCAACTGCTGGATTTCAGGAAAACAGAGACAAACGAATTCAAGCTTAAACTGAGAAAATACAATTTAAACGAATTACTTCACAACATAGTAAGTCGTTTGCCCCGGCAGCCCAGTTAAAAAATATCGCCCTGGATGTCCAATTACCCGTGACTCCTTATATCGGCTGTGTGGATGAGGAAGCGCTGACAAAGATCATCAGCAATCTCTTGAGCAATGCCCTGAAATATGCCCACGATAAGATCGGAGTGACATTACAAACCGAGCAGGAATATTTCGAGATCCGGGTATCCGACAACGGTCCGGGCATTCCCCGTTCGGACAGGAAAAGAATTTTTGAAATCTTCTATCAAACGGACAACAGCCGGGGCGGAACCGGAATCGGCCTGCCTTTAGCCAAGTTGCTGGCAGAAAAACATGGCGGCAGACTTTATCTGGACGAACAGACACCGGAGACAACATTTATAACCCACATTCCTCTGTTACAAGAAAACACTCAAGAAGACGATCAGGTAAAACTGGAACTGCTGACCTCTCCGGTAAGCGATACGGACAAAGAACTCCAGGCTCTTGAAGGAAAAGGCAGCTATAGTATTCTTTTAACAGAAGACAACACCGAGTTGCTGAGCCTGACAGCCGAACAATTGAATAAATATTACCGCATCCTGATGGCCCGGAACGGGAAAGAGGCACTCGTCATTCTAAAGGAAGCAAACGTCGATCTGGTAGTCAGCGATATCATGATGCCGGAGATGGACGGTTACAGCCGAAACGATGGCTATTTCGCCCAAAGACAAAGAATTTATCGAACGTCTGGATGCTGAAATTCAAAAGAACCTGCAGGAACCTACTTTCTCTATCGACACACTGGCAGAAATCATGTGTATGAGCCGTTCGAATTTCTATCGGAAAATCAAAGGGATCTCAGGTATGTCGCCCAACGACTACCTGAAGACAATCCGTTTGAAGATGGCTGCCGAATTGCTTTTACAACAAGAATACCGGATCAACGAAATCTACGAATTGGTCGGGTTCAGTTCTTCTTCTTATTTCACGAAATGTTTTAAAGAACAATTCGGAGTTCCCCCGAAAGAATTTTTGAATAATGCTAAAAACAATGCCGGAAATAAATCGTCAGAAATAGTAACATGAACATGAAAATCAGTTGATTTTCTATCGTTGCAATCCTTTTTTACAGTCTTCAGCCCATGTCCGGCAGGATATTCCGGTCAATCTGTTCATCGGCACTTCCGGATACAACGGTCAGGTAGATCCGGAGCAAACCGACAGAGGGAAAAACTTTCACTCTCAAAGTCGAAAGCCGGCATTCCATAGAGGTTCTTATCCGGAAAATAGAACCGAACGGGTTACGAATCGACAATTTCCAGCTCGAAAATGCCGAAATTGTCCGGGGAGGAGAATTGATTTTTAAATATTAGGGCTATATTTGCACTACTAATTAAATCACAAGATCATGAAAAAAGACGTCGCTTTAGGGATTGACATCGGTGGTACCAACACCGCTTTTGGTTTTATCGACAGAGAAGGGAACTACCTTACAGAAGGGAACATCCCGACAGCTAAACATGAAGATATCAACGATTATCTGAAAGAATTATATCTGGAAATCGAAAAAGTACTGGATCCTATCCGCCAGGAAGTCAACTTTGTAGGAATCGGAATCGGAGCACCCAATGGTAATTACTTCAAAGGAGCGATCGAATTTGCACCGAACCTGCCCTGGCACGATGTCATTCCTTTGTGCGATATGATGAAAGAATACTATCCCGAACTGCCGGTTTATCTGAACAACGACGCCAAAGCTGCAGCTATCGGTGAAATGATTTACGGCGGTGCCCAAGGGATGAAAAATTTCATCATGGTCACTTTAGGTACCGGTCTGGGTAGTGGATTCGTAGTCAACGGCGAATTGGTTTACGGACACGACGGCTTTGCCGGAGAACTCGGTCATACCATCGTTTCTCCCAACGGCCGCCAATGTGGTTGCGGACGTAGCGGTTGTCTGGAGACCTATGTATCTGCCACGGGAGTAAAACGCACCGCTTATAAAATGATGGCTAAATATAACTATCCGAGCGAATTGAGATCCATCCCTTTCAATGAAATGAATGCGAAAATCGTAAGCGAAGCTGCACAAAAAGGCGATATGATCGCTATCAATACTTTCAAATATACCGGAAAAATGCTGGGTGAAGCTTTGGCCAACGCCGTTGCCATCACCAGCCCAGAAGCCATCTTCCTGATGGGAGGCCTGGCCAAAGCCGGCGACCTGCTTTTCGAACCGGTAAAAGATCATATGGAAATGAATCTTTTGAAGATTTATAGCAATAAAGTCAAAATCTTACCTTCTAAACTGACTAAGAATGTCGCCATTTACGGAGCTGCTGCTTTAGTCTGGAAAGAGCTGGAAAAATAAACTTCGAATCCTGCGGGTCAGGCTAAAACCTACCCGCAGGATTTTAATAATCAATCGAATAACCATAGCAAGGCAATTATAAGTAACCACTTCAACACCTTTTCCTCCCAATCTGTTTCCCTGCATTTCCCCCTATAACGATAGACAATCTGTATCTCTGTTATTGTTGAATTTTGCTTTTGTCGTTTTATTCCGGCCATATTCCTCAGACTTTGAATTGCAATTACAGTCGTCATTCTACTACTGTAATAATAATACAAAAATATACGACAAGTATAATCGTTATCATAGTGTACGGCCACATAATTTTCCCCTATATCCCCCCTATTCATTCTCAAAAGCTTACAATCAACCATTTTTCTTTCGCAGATAAGCGATCAGGCTTTGGCGTAATTCGTCCATAAATTTAGTCAGCTGTTCTCTCTCCTTCAATTGGTACATCAGCGAATCATAATTAGCCGGGAAATCGAGTCCCAGACAATCGGCCAAAAAACGCACCGTACCGATTTGTGTGACACTTTTACTATCACCTTCCAATTTTCCGGAAGCCAGCAAAGACAACGAAAGTTCCAACAATTCTGTCGGAGTCAATCTCAATTTATACTCCTGTTTCAGAAACGATTCGCGACAATAAAACAATTTTTGCTGACGTTCCAGGGAGGTATGCTGTAAAATCAGATAACGGGCGATCGTTTCCCGGGTAACTGCAGGCAAATCGTTCAGGGCAAGCAGGGCTCCCTGCTCGCGGATTGTCAGATACCGATGGGTCCAGCCAAAATTGTCGTCATAACGATACAATTGATTAAACTGGTTAAAGCGCTCCATAATCACTTTCATCAACACCGGATCTTTACCGGCCCGTTCGACCCAATTCGCTAAAAATGAAGTGCACATAATCTCCCCGATCATCAAATGACTGTTAAAGTCACTTATACTCCGGGCTTCATTAAACCAAACCTGATCTGTTTCCTCTTTATGAATAGTCACATCGGCATGCATAAGATTCTGCAAATAGATCAGTACTAAATTTAAAACTTCCATCTGAGTGTTCCTGAATATTCTCCTGAGATAACTTATGATGTCGTTTACCGGGGTAAACGACATTGTCATACCTCCAAAAGAATTTAAATTTATCGTACCGGAAAGTTTAGTTTATAAAATCTATAAAGTTCACAGACCCTACGACACTTTTCAACAATCCCCAGCGATGTCATCCCGAACAAAATCCCGAAAGATACTATACCGGAGTCGATGAACTTTAAGTGCCGAAGCACAACTTTATAAACTTAAAAAACTAAATTAAAACGGCACGTTTTAATCATTTTTCAAGTAATCTTTTTGCCGACTTAGAAAAAACGCTTCCCTCCGAACTGATGGAATAAACACCCTCAGCCTACAACTATACAACAGTTGCAAATTTAATAGAAATATTCCTATTAACAATAAATAATATAAAATTCAATTACAAAATTTCTGATTCTCTCAAAATGATTTACACAACCTAGTGTAATTAGTATATAAAAAGCTTATTAAGTCTTTGAACCTTGCTGGAACTTTTTTACAGCTGTTGAAACGAATGACCGGAACCGGAGGTTTCGTCAAGAGGATAGCGACAGAGACCAGAAACTTTATAAACCGATTTAAACCAACTTCTATTTCAGCCTCATTCCCCGGATAACAAAAGTTTTATCACACATTCTTCCTTAATTTACGGGTAATTGGAAATCTATACCTGGCTACCGATACATCGTTCGTACGATTACTAGCAGATGTCGGTATAAACAGAAAAAGGTCCCGGAAAATTGCACTAATCTCCAGGAACCTTTTCTCAAATTAGGATAACACAAAAAGTTCTTTATTTCATCAGCTCCTTTTTCAACATCGGCATAAAATACCCCCCGACAACGGAACGAGCCTGAAATCCGACCTGTTTAGCATCGGGTGTTTCGTGCCAATCGCTGATAGGCACACGGCTGCCTGTTTCGTTGGCATATTTATACACCGGAGCGATAAATTTCTGCATCGTCACGACATCCGGTGCCATCGTAGCCGTCCACATGATCCAATCGGATTTCGTATACGTACGGCGAGAATCCAAAGGTAATCCGTAAAGATTCTGTTTGGTGAGATAATAAGCGATCTCTTTCTGAGCGACTTCTTTCGGAAAGATATTCAATCCCAGTAATTCATCCCATACCAGGTTGTATTTCTGACTCCAGGTACCGGCTTTATCGAAGGTCAATTTATAATGATCTCCGTCTGCAGCCATTTCTACCCATTTGCCGGCCATCTCTTTGGCTGCCTGAGTATATTTCTCAGCGATATCCTTTTTACCCAGCATTCCGGCCATTTTACCGTATCCGGCAATTCCCATAATCGCTTTGATCGAAAGATTGGCATTATGAGCAAAATGTCCGGCAAAGTCGTCCGTACAAAGCTGATTTTCAGGATCCAATCCTTTTTTCAAAAGATAATCGGCCCAAGTGGTCAATATCTCCCAGTGTTTGGCAGCATAATCCGCATTTCCTTCCTTTTGAGCGATAGCGGTAGTCAGAATCAGCATATTTCCGGTCTCTTCCACCGGCATGTCTCCACCGTAAGTCTGACCGTTAGCCAAAGGATAGGTCCCCACATCGTGAGCAGCAAAAGGCTTGCTCCATTTTCCGCTTTCACTGTACTCGAAAATAAAATTCATCAACCCTTTTGCCAATTCGACATTATATTTTAAGAATAAAGGTGATGAAGGATAGGTAATATCTACCGTACCGATCGAACCATTACTGAAATTTTCTTTCGAGAAGAACATCAGTTCCCCATTCCCGTTCACCACCAATTTATGGGCGGCAATAGCCTGACGGTAAACCAAAGCACACAGCTCGGCATACTCTTTTCCTCCACAGGCAGCAGCTTCGTCCATCAGTTCACGGTCGAAACGATCGCAACGCCCCAGAACAGTCCGGTAGTCTTTCTCAGCTGCAGCAAACTCCTGTTCGATCGTTACCTGACCGTTTTTCTTCCAATAAGGCATCAGATTTTTGCCGAAATACTGGATAGAATACAAATCATCGTATCCGATCAATACATGCCCGGCCACTTTATCGGTCCCTACTTTTCCTAAATCCTCACTATAAGCCAGAGCGATCATCTCTTTATTCATATTTCCGGACAAATTACGATCGGCGGTATTTTCCACTTTTCCGTTAGCAGCAAATGCTTTTTTAGGAGTATAATAATCGGCGATCATCATAGCCGAACGATCCGAGGTATTTCCTACAAGATAAAAATATCCCCAATCGATACGCAAGTCATCTCCCCGTTTGGCAAGTACCGGTTGTTCTTTCGTCCCCGCTTTCAGGAAGGTCTGTCCGTTCTTTTCCAACCGTTCACAAACCACCGGCTGACCGGTTTCGTTAACCGCCCACTGCAGAGTAGCTTCGATATACACCTGCACATCGTGTTGTTGTCCGTCTTTCGAGACTACTTCATAAGAAATATAATTTACCGGCCGAGCCATCAGATACAGATCGTCACACAACAGAGGTGCGGTAAAAGTCACATCCAACTGCACAGGTCCGGCTTCGAAAGCATACAGAGTCTGAGTAGGTAATACCATAGCAGACACCTGTTCAGCCTCCCGATCAAAGAATGTCTTATCGGGCTCCTTCACATACAATCCGAAATCCACATAACCACCGCCGGTTTTGTTTTTACAATAAGCAGCGATCACATTTTTTCCCGGTTTCAGGGTTTTCTTCACTTCGTCTTTCAATTCGGCCACGACATTATTGTGCCATTCATATCCGGTTTTTACAACCTGTTTCCCATTGATGTACAGTTCAAAGGTATCGTCATGAGAATATTTCAGGAAAACATCGGCATCCGACAAATCCCGATTCAGATCGAACTCCCGGCGCACCCAGATATCTTTGGTGGTCCACTCGGTACCCAGAAACGACATTTCAGGCGTACCGAAAGCCGCTTTTCCTTTCGTCCATCCTTTGGGATTGAAACCGGCTTTTTCCCAACCTTTCTTCGGTTCTTTCAACGTATACTCTCCTTCCCAAGCCTCTACGGAAGCCATATCCACAATGGGATACAAGGGCAGATTTTCTTTTCCCATAAAACGATAACTCTTTCCATCCACCCGTACCACTCCGATCAACGGATGATTTTTACCGGTCCAGTGCTTTACAGGACTGTCATATAAATTATCGGTTGTCGACCAGGCAGAAGTATAAGGGTCGATAGTCACCAGCGGATAAGCCGGAGCACGCAAATCGCTCTTCGGTTTTTCAGCTTCGGTACACGCAGAAAGCAAACAACTTGCCCCCAACACTAAATACAGTAATTTTCTCATTTTCATTTCAATCATTTCAAAATTATAGCATATTTCTACTTTCCCTGATCTCACCATTCCTCGCGTATATTTCCATCTTTATCCCTGAAAACCGTGCGGTCATTCGTAAATGTACCTTCGAATCTTCTATGATAAGGATACCCTTCGGGAGAAGTGTAAGTATAGCTGTAATTCATCTTCAGGGTCGTCGTGATCACCGATTTATTCTGGAGATTCCGAAATGCTAATCCTATTCTGTGAAGCGTCACCTTCAGCCATCAAGTTGATTTCCGGAGTCATGGCAGTATAACTCAATGTACTGTCGCTATTGACCGTTACCTGAATCACATACTTGTCCCGATCCGTATCCGTTTCGTAAACCCCACCGGCATACATACGGCAGGTGTTGTAATTCAAAGTCGACAAAGTCAGATCCGTTGTCCAAGCCGTATAATCATCATTGTCTCCGGAATTATACACCTTTGCACCTGAGGGCGTATAGACATAAGAAAAATTATTCAGAATATTCAAATGAAACAAAGCCTTTCGGTATTTCGGCTCACCTACTTCATAATCCGACACGGAAGAAACCTCCAAAGGCAATACATAATCCTTGAACATATCCAGTCTGGACAAATCAAACTGAACAGACAGCAAAGCATACTCATCCCCTTTCTTAATGGTCACTTTTCCTTCATTCTCCAAAGTATAGCAATCTTCAGGTAACAACGTATAATAAAGCATAGTATCCTGGACGAAACGCTCATAATTATAATCATCCAACGTATCCGGGCATACCTTTACCTGCGCCTCCACATCTTTCGACAATACGGAAGTTCCGCTGATTGAAATCGTAATTTGAGTGTTTACCGTTCCATCTTCCGGGTATTCCAGCCGCAAATCCTGGAAACCGTTCTCCGCAATCACCACCCGCTTGACAAACAGCTCGTCGGGAAGATCATTGTTGCAAGCAGCAACCGTCATTCCCAGTATGTACAAAAATAAAAGTCTGTATTTCATCATCTTCATCATATTTAAATTAAAAATTAGCGTTCCCATCCCGGATTCTGCTGCAATTTAACATTCCGGTCCGTTTCGTTCTTAGGAATCGGCCACAAATACATCTTATCCATCCATCTCTTCTGCACCCGGGATATGACAGTCTCTTTATAGAAATCCTCTCTCTTGCTGGAAGTAATATTGATATTGAAACCCTTGATCGGTCCGACTTCCTCTGTAGGAGCATCTTTCCAGCGACGTAAATCGAAATAACGGGCACTTTCGGCGAACAGTTCGATCTGGCGTTCCCGTTTCAGGGTAACTCTAAATTGAGCCGCATCGTCATAATTGTCAGCATCCGGCAAACCGGCCCGGAAACGCACCTGACTGAAAGCACTACGCATTTTCTCCACATTCCGGCTCACGGTAACAGTCCCTCTCCCGTCGTAAGTCGGGAAAGAATACTCCTGAGTAAGTTCATTCAAAGCTTCGGCATACCATAACAATACATCAGCATAGCGAATGGTCGGCTCCACTTTATAAGTCTGATAGACAGCCCCGGAAGTCTGCCAGGTATCATCCGGATGATAATATTTAAACAGACCGATTCCCGTAAAAGGACAAAATTCGGGTTCGCTGGAAGTTTTCCCATTTTCTCCTCCCCGATAATAATTACAAGGCTTGTTTTGAATATCTACAGTGCCATTCTGGTTTTTATATGCATTTTCGCTCTCCCACACACAACCGTTAAAGGAAATCGAGGCATAGAAACGAGGCTCCCGGTTTCCGAAACGCCGGCTCACCTGATATTTTTCCTCAGAAGCGCGATTAACAAACTTATAGATACTATCTGCATCGTCTGCAGTAATAAAACCGTCTTCATGATAAGGATAACCCTCACTGGCATTGTCCTTATCCCGGCCATCGAACATATAATAGGCATCTACCTGTTTCAAACTAACGGCATTCGTATTCCAACCGTCCCAACCGCTATTGTGGGGATAAGAATGTTTTACCAGATCGATCAGATCTTCCCCTCCGGTGGCTCCCGCATTATTAAACTGTCGGTAAAAGATAAATTCCCGATTATCTTTCATATCCCGGATTGCCCCATTAAACAACTGACGATAAGATTCATACGGATCGATTCCTCCGCATCCGTAAGGAAATTCCCGAGACCGCACTTCAGCTGGGGGCAATACAGTTTCTTCACTGACTGGCACCGTATAAAGTTCATACCATCCAGTATTGATCACCTCCTCGGCGGCGGCGGCAGCCCGTGCCCATTTCCGTTCATCGTAATTCTGATTGATCAAAGGATTTCCAGCCTCATCTTTCAGTTCAAAGAGATCATGATTACCGTTATACAAAGGGCTGGCTGCATACAGCAATACCTTTGCCCGAGCGGCCAAAGCCGCCCCTTTGGTCGCCATTCCCAGATAAGCGGTACTTCTTTCCTGTTCCAAATGGCAGAAAACCGGCTGGAAGTGCTGCTCGTTCACGAAGGCATGGAACTCACGGGTCAGCAGGACATCTCCAAGGTTTTCATTGACGATCAGTACCTTGTCCTGGTCATAGATGATCTTCTTGGGTTTGCCTCCGAGATAGGCAAACGACAACTCATGGGCATAAACCGTCAAGGCTGTTGTAAAAGGACTCCGGCTGAAGTAAATATACTTGTATCGGCTCCGGCATAAGACAATGGCATAGAAGTAGACTTTGACCGGATGATGCTCCTTATCATACATCCATCGTTCGCCAAAATCAACTTGAGCGTATTCTCCATAGGCTGTGTCTGGTTGCTTCTCGTATTGACGGTTACCATGCCCGACACGCTTGGAGATATGATATTTGCGACGGATGTACTGCACGTAGTTGTAAACTGTCTTTTGCCCTACATCGGGGAAGTCTTCATACTGTTCACGTAGCCAGTCTCGTATCTGGCTACTCGACAGATAAGGATGAGAGTCCAGACTCTTATGTACAAAATCCTCATACGGGTCCAGTTTATGGTTATAATTACGACGATAGCTCTGGCTGTTCATAAACTCGCTCTCACTCATCGACTGATATTTACGAACGGTGTTACGGTTAATTCCCAAACAACGAGCTATCTGCGTTTTGTTTAGGCCTTTTGATTTTAATTCTTTAACTTTGTACCACATTACAAGTTTCTTTAGGGAACCTGTGAGTTCTTCGGCATCCATATTCATTGAGCTTTTCTTATCACAAAGGTATGGATGCCTTTTTTCTGTTCTTCCGAAAGTGATTAATTTACTTTGCCATTTTTCGACACTGCAAAGTTACCGATTACAGCATTAAGGCCGATAATAATGATAGTTTCAGGGACTATATACGTGCGAATGTCAGTTATTTCACTTCTAAACAAGAGTATATTCCTGATCACTGAATGTTCCGTTATGACTTTAAGAACAGAAATCTGATCCCTCCTATAAAAGATGATAATGCGGATTATCTTTTACGTCTTGGTCCGGTTTTGGCCAAAGAAAACATCCAGCCTGTAAATGTCATGAGGCTTCGTGATGCAGCATTCTGTATAGAACATCGTATTCCCTTATTCACAGAAGAAGCCGAACATCGTGCTTTACGCAACAATGAAGAATATAATCGTCTGGCTGATCGGTACGGAACGGATAGATTCGTAATCCGTGGCGGGCAAGCAATATTTCCTACATACACAGCCGTTGAATGTGGAAGTGATATTTTTCTTTTCACCAAAACAAAAACAGGGGATGCAGCTTTGCACGATTATCTCCAGTATCAGGCTAATAGTTTTTTTGGTGACAAATTACAGCCGGATAAATTAAGATTATATGATATAGCCCCGGCAGGTGTGGATTTGAGTAATAAAGCTGATATCCATACTCAATTTACAAATCTGCTTAACCGGAGTGCAGGTAAAAAAAGTATGTTTAAAACTGATTGTCTGCTTTCTTCCGATATGCTTCGTTATGGAATTTGTACGGCAGAATTTCCGATGTATCCCTCCATTGAAAATTACCGGAATTTTATTGCTAATGTATCACAAGGTATAACATCGTCCCAGCGGAATGAAGCTGCTTTACGTCTGTTGTATATTTTTGAACGCGGTTACTCAGAAAAAGATTTTAAAGAACAATTTCCTAATCCTTGTCTTTACTTTTCCGAAAAACCATTCAAAGAAATAGCTCAAGCCTGCACTTTTAAGGGAACGCAAGAAAATATTGCCGGAAAAATAAAATCGGATCAGCAGAATTTGGCAGTCCAAAATTTGTATAAGCATTATCCTGCTCTTCTTGTTAAGCATTTGAATAAAGAAAACAAAAAGGAATTTGATAATTGACTTTTTTCTTCTCATAGGATACCGGCTTACCGTTCAGAAAAAGATTTGCAGAAGCAGGCAGACAAAATAAAAAAAAGTATAATCCTTTAATTTTTTCATTTATGGCAGAATTACCAGATGAAATAATCAGAAAAGATACGGAATTGAACCCTGTAAGTGTTCATGTGGCATTAGGTAATCGATTAGAAACGATCTCAGCCAGTAGTAAAGTTTCAAGTGTTTTGGGATTTAAAGAATTTATATTAGAATTTCTTTCAAAATTAGAACCGGAAGCATCGGTACCTGATATTACTTTTTATCATTTTGATTTTCCTGATAAAGAGGAAATACAGGTCCCGGATTATGTAGATTCTACCTATTTTATGACTAGTATAGCTCCACTTATATCCAAATATCATTCCTTCCCTAAGTTATCATTCAATATAGCAGATGTTATTTATTGTTGCATGAACCGGATTCATCTGCTCTCGCATTATGCACAACCCGAAAATTTAATCTTACGTCTTGTGCCATTTGAGAATCTCTCC
>ENA-OPDF01001768-OPDF01001768.1-human-gut-metagenome-genome-assembly--contig:-NODE-1768-length-12054-cov-2.592133_pt1 | contig 12054 bp, 8 predicted proteins | sample MGYA00241575_ERZ501501 | MGnify/ENA primary metagenome ERZ501501 (study PRJEB25962, sample SAMEA1972229) | human gut metagenome | biome: human gut; feature: human-associated habitat; material: faeces... | reverse complement strand
ACCGCTAACGCAACACAGGGGAGAAGTGCACAATGTATCCTTATACCGAAACTGAAACGCCACTTTCAATCCTCTCCCCCTGTGTTTCCATAAGGAAATATAGGGGGGAGTGCCCGTAGGGCGAGGGGGTTAAACAACAGTCGAGCGAAGATGCAAAAAAATTATACACACCGCCCCTCCCCGAATCGCAAACGAGTTACTAATAAACATAACAAAGCTGCGGTTTTAAAGAATAATATTCTTTAAAACCGCAGCTATAAATCCCCTCCGCCTATATTCTTTCCAAAACCGTTTGAATAAGATCCGATACGGCTGTTTTATAATTAGGATTAGCATGATGTGCTACCCTATTGGCAATGATACTACACACAGTCATCGCCTTGTGCCCCATAAGTTTAGCCAAACCTGCCAATGCCGAGCTTTCCATTTCATAATTAGTCACGACCTGCGAACCATATTTAAAAGCCTCTATTTTCTTGTTCAGTTCAGGGTCGGCCAAAGGAATTCTCAATTCCCTGCCTTGTGGCCCATAGAAACCATTGGCAGAAATCGTGACACCTCGCACCATATCTTCCCCGCCGATACGAGCGACCAATTCCGAATCGGCATCTACTACATAAGGAGCAGCCCATAAAGGATTCCACTTCACAAACTCACAAAAAGCTCTTTCAAAATCAAGGTCACAGACCCTATCCCGACCGGCATAAAAATTAAGCACACCATCGAAACCGATAGATTTCTCGGCTATTACGGGAGTCCCGATTGGCACATGAGGCTGTAATCCCCCCGAAGTACCTACCCTCACCAGAGTCAACTGCCGAAATTGAGGTTTCTCATATCGAGTGGAAAAATCGATATTCGCCAAAGCATCGAGTTCATTCACTACGATATCGATATTGTCGGTCCCGATACCATGCGACAAACACATCACCGATTTACCCTTGTAAATACCGCCAATCGTGTGAAACTCTCTGCTCGAAACTTCAAATTCACGTGTATCGAAAAACGATGCGACCAAATCGACCCGTCCCGGGTCTCCCACCAATATTATTTTATCCCGCAACTGTTCGGGCTGCAAATGCAAGTGAAATACACTACCGTCTGCATTGATAATAAACTCCGATTCTGGAAAATGTTTCATATATTTTTTCTTTTATACTAACACATCATTGTGTGATAGCAAACGAATATACAGATATAAATCTGTATATTCGAAATGGTTTATTCTAATTATATATAAAAAACATCTCTTTAAGATATAACACCCGTACTCTCTATCAAAAAAAAGTCCGATATATACAAATTTCCACTCAATCTTTCTTAGAAACGACTTTCTTTGAACTTTCAGCAGCCTTTGCCTCCTTCGCTTTTTTTGCTTCCGCTCGTTTAGAGTGTCGCTCAATCCGAGCCGATTTCAGCTCCTTTTGCAACATCTCTATTTCGGCCGACTGATTCCGAATCGTCGTCAATAAAGCATTCAACTCTTCGTTTTCTATCGATTCGGGATATTGCGCTTCCACCCGTACGATAAAATCGCTGAGCACATTCATGTAATTGGTAAAAGCCTCATACGGACTATCGTAAGGGCTGTAATGGCTATGCACAGCTCCGTCGGACAAATACTTCGTACACATATAATAGAAGTGATCGCTGGCTTGCAAATAATACCAATCTTGTTTCAGACGACGGTCGTCACACAAGCGGACGCGCTCGGCAACTGAATAGAGCTTGCGGAACGCTTCGTTCTGCAACGTGTTTCCCAACCATGCACTGGTGTCCCGTGCTTCGTCGGCCCACGACATCGGATAAGGAACCGACAACATATCGACCGGTTTCAATTTACTGATCGCCTCGGTCGGCGTACAGAACCCGACACCCTCTTGTTCGGCAAAACGAGGAAGGGCTTTCATAAACTCGAAAATACCCGATTCGCGAGGTTGCAATTCGCCCAATGTTTCGTAATTCATGAAAAGATTGACGATAGGTTCTTCTTCGGGATAATTCTTTACCCACGAAATAAACTTCTCTGCCGTTAAAGGATAATCGCTCCATTCGTAATTAGAAAAACGGAATGAAATATCATCGCTCATTTTGTAATTTTTCAACAACATTTTCAGCTTGGGAGCAGCAGCCGAACTATACAAATAATTCGGGCTCTTCCAACCCAAAATATGCTTCGCTCCCTCTGTAATAACGCCTTTGAATCCCATCGAAGCTATCATAGAGGCTATGTCGTCGGAAAATATCAACTCGGTATTTCTGAACACTTTGGGCTTCACGCCGAAAAGCTGCTCTATCTTCTCGTCGTGTTGTCTCACCTGCATCTTGAACTCCTCCGGATCGCACAACGATGCCAACGAGTGCGCATAAGTTTCGGACAAGAACTCCACACAATCGGTCTTGACCAATTCTTTCATGCTGTCGATAAATTCAGGCACACAAACTTCGAGTTGCTCCAAGGCTACCCCCGATATGGAAAAAGCCACCTTGAACTTACCATTGGCATTTTTAATCATTTCAAGTAATGTCGCATTCGCCGGGAGGTAAGAACGCTGAGCTATGCGAGTGATAATATCGTCATTGGCAAAATCATCATAGTAATAGTGATCGTTACCTATATCGAAGAAACGGTATCGTTTCAATCGAAACGGTTGATGAATTTGAAAATAGAAACAAATAGTTTTCATATAAGGTCGAGTTTTTTCATTAGTTATTATTGTGCATTACCTTGTGGTAAATATCGATTACTTTCTGTCCGGCATATTTCCATTTGATTTCGTTCACCTCCCGCTCTCCTTCTTCACGCAGTTGCTTATAGATAGCAGGATAAGTGATTATAGAATAAATGGCATCGGCCATAGCATCGATATCCCAATAGTCGGTCTTAATGACATTGGTCAAAATCTCGGCACACCCCGACTGCTTCGAAATAATCGAAGGCACACCCACTTGCATGGCTTCGAGCGGAGAAATACCGAATGGTTCCGAAACCGAAGGCATCACATACACATCGCTGGCCTTCAACATTTCATAAACCTGCTTTCCTCTCAAAAATCCGGTAAAATGGAAACGGTCGGATATATTACGCTGAGCCGACAAGAGAATCATCTTATCCATCATATCTCCGCTCCCGGCCATGACGAACCTCACCCTATTGGTCTTCTTCAACACCCGCGCCGCAGCCTCCACAAAATACTCAGGGCCTTTTTGCATGGTAATGCGTCCCAAGAAAGTAACCACCTTTTCTTTCGGACTGTGAGGAACTTCTATCGATTTAATCTCGTCGCTCAAAGGCTCTACGGCATTGTGCACGGTAGTCACCTTCGCCGGATCGATATGATACTTTTCGATAACCGTCTGACGAGTCAGATTACTTACCGTAATAATATGGTCGGCATGCAACATACCGTCCCGTTCGATATTATACACCGTAGGATTTACATTACCCCGGCTTCGGTCGAAATCGGTCGCATGCACGTGAATAACCAGCGGTTTACCGCTCACCTGCTTGGCATGAATACCGGCCGGATAGGTGAGCCAATCGTGGGAATGAATGACATCGAACTGAACCGTACGGGCAATCACCCCGGCTACAATCGAGTAATTATTTATCTCCTCCATCAGATTATCGGGGTAACGTCCCGAAAATTCGATACACCCCAGATCATTGGTTTTCAGATAATTAAAATCTGCATAAATATGGCTGCGAAGATCGAAATATTCTTGGGGATCCATACAATAGCCATAACGCTGCTGTACATAATCCCAACTTACATCTCTCCATGCGACAGGTGTATTCGCAGCTCCGATAATATGGGCAAAAGTTTTATCCTCGTCTCCGTATGGTTTAGGTATGACAAACGTGATGTCTATATCGCCACACTCTGCCATGCCTTTGGTCAGCCCATAACTGGCCGTACCCAAACCACCCAAGATATGAGGAGGAAACTCCCAACCGAACATAAGCGCTTTCATAGATAGGAATCAGGCTTTACATGTTATACTTTTTCAATAAATTCAATACTCTCAATATTTCACCGACATTGGCGGCATAGCTGATAGCACCCCGGCCTGCGAAAGGTGGATTCCCGTCGAACAGCTCGGAGATAGAGCCAATGCAAGTCTGAGACATTTCATCTTCAAACCCTATCAGCATACGTTCCAAAAACGATACCCCGCTAATACCGAATATTTTCAAATAGGCATCGGCATACGCTCCCATCAACCACGGGCGAGCAGGCCCTTGATGATAAGCATATTCGCGTTCGGTCTGCGACCCTACATAAGTAGGATTGTAGCCATAGCTCTTAGGACTCAGAGTGCGGATACCTTTGGGGGTCAGCAATTCCCGTGTAACCACTTCCAATGCACGTTTCCTCTGCCGTTTGTCCAACGGAGAATAATCGAGCGACAGAGCTATCAACATATTGGGACGTACGCTCCAATCGGACATCGCACCGTCCACATAGTCTACCAGATAACCATAATCGTTCAAGAAGGTATGTACAAACGACTCTGCCGTCTTATCGGCGATAGCGTTCCACTGCTCGACTTTCGATGCCATCTCTTTGTCTTCGGCAAAGAGTGCGGCGGCAAACTTCAATCCGTTATACCATAGTCCGTTAAATTCGACCAAATAGCCGCTTCTCGGATTCACAGGACGTCCGTCGACAACCGCGTTCATCCACGAAATTACCCGTTCCTTCCCATTGGAATAAAGCAATCCGTTATCGTGCAAGAATAGGTTGGGATGCCCACCTTTCACGATATAATCCAAAATATCGCAAACAAACTTCCCGTATTTCTGTCGGCAAATCTCCATACCTTTCTCTTTGGCATAATGATACACAGTCCATAACGCCCACAAAGGAATATCCGGCAAATCTATTTCTCCGATATTTTCATCGAGCTCTCCGCTCGACATAAAGTGACGTAACGCTTTTTCCGACGAATGCATCACATCTTCAAAAGTCTTGTCGTCTCCGACAGCCAACGTACATCCCGGCAAAGCGATGAACTGGTCGCGAGCCCTTACCCCAAACCACGGATAACCGGCTAATAAATAGTGACCTCTTTTTGTTTTGAAATAAAACTGCTGAGCCGAATTTTTCAAGCAATTGAAGAAGCTGGACCGACACATGTGACGATTGGCGAGTTCTTCATTGTAAGTACGGGCGAACGAACGCGGTTTCGCTTCTATCGTACCGGCCGAGAAAATAATACTCTCGCCCTTTTTTATCGGGAGCTCGAAATACCCCGGCACATATAAATCTTCCTGATAAGGATAGCCGCGTTCTTGATCTTTGATATATTCTATACCTTTATACCAATGGGGATCGAATATAAACTGAGGAGCCTTATTAAATTGCATATACAACCGGGGATACCCCTGATACAGACAACAACTTATTCCGTTCGCCACCTCCTCGTAACGTTGGTCGAGTACGTAATTCTCGACACACAGCTCGTTGGCCTTACGAAATGCCAGAAACGGACGGAACTGTAACACCGTAGGGGAATGAGCATCGACAAGAGTATATTTGATCAATATACGGTTTTCATGTGAAATAAACACTTTCTCTTTGGTCATAATTACCCCGCCCACGCGATACATCGTTTGCGGGACAGATTCGCAATTAAACTCCCGAATGTATTTGTGTCCGTTAGGACTGAAACAATCGCCCCGATATTTATGCAATCCCAAGTTAAAGGCCGCACCATGCTGTATCACGGTTTCGTCCAAAGACGATAGCATCACGTGATTATCCTTGTCCAACTCGGGTATCGGGATAACCAACAACCCATGCTGTTTTCGAGTATTGCAATCAACGATTGTCGTACAATGATAGGCCCCCGACTTATTGGTCCGCAACATCTCTTTCGGCAAAGACCATTCGAGATTTATCATCAGATTCTTGTCAAATTTCAGATAACTCATATCTCTACAATCAAATTTCTCTTATTCCTTTCTAAAAATTCCCGAACGAACTTATAATCGTAAATGTTCACAAACTACAAGTTTTCAAAGAATTTGAAATAAGCTATTAATATTGTTACGAATTTAACATAACGGAAAATAAAATGCAAACATTTTGACAGTGAAAATGGTATGTTCTTAAACATATAGTTACAACCGACAATATATCAACACCTTATAACCGTTCTAAAACAAAAAAGGTTCCGATTTTCATCGGAACCTTTTTCATAACGACTAATTATTTATAGTTTTACCAAACGTACGACTTTATCTCCCGTCCTCACCAAATAAACACCGGCTACCAGTCTCGACATATCCACGACTGTAATTTCTTCTGTCGGATCGATAATCGAAACGATATGCCCGGCAAGGTTACAAATATAAATCGGACTCTCGGCTCCACAAACGAATAGCTCTCCCGATACAGTCGTCGGATATATCCGCACGCCCGACACCACAGATTCTACACCGGTATAACCGGGATCCTGATCGGTAAATACCGGATACCCGTCATTCTCGGCATCCTCTACTTTCCAATATAGAGTCTGCCGGCCTGTTTCCGAGGAATTGTTCGTCTTGGACCAATCGTTCAATCTTGCGGCAAAAGCCGTCGATTTCATATAGTCGACCGTCAACGCCGTTCCGGCATAAGAGCCTTCCCCTTCCACACAATTCATCAGATAATAACAATCCTCCGAATCGGCCGATAAAATCGGTACGACCGGGTACGATTTTCCGGGGACACCCGATACGGTTCCTATATTATAACAATTTGGCACACGAACATCGCCATTATCGGTATAAGATAATATTCCTCCGGCAAAACCAGATCCCGACAGCTGCACTCCTGCCACATTATAACAGTTCGCAATAAACGCCACCGAACTCCCGGAGTTATACCCGACAATCCCCCCTGCACAAGAATCATATTCCGGCAAAGCCTCTACCGCGACAACTGCAGCTACCTGCTCTCCGGTGTGGTTACCAAGCCTGTAGGTGCCGCGACAACTGCATGATTGCTGCTGTTTATAATCGCGGACTCTTGATTAACTCCCGCAATACCGCCGGTATAAACAAGGCAAGAGGCATAATTATCGGAAGGTTGAACCGTACCGGTTACAATACCGAGATTCTCACAACGATCGATCGAAGAAGTCGAAACAACATACCCGGCTATCCCACCTACATATCCGGCGGGGCCTTCAAACGAAACAGAAGCCCGATTTTCGCATGAAACAATTTCCGACTCCTGAGCATAAGCCACAACACCGCCGCCATAATAGGAAGTCCGTATTTCACAATCTTCCGCTAAAACCACACGGGTGACCCGTGCCTGATAAATAGCTCCGAAAAGTCCGGAATAAGCCTCACCGGTCGATATCACTTCCGAACGAAGGTTATGTATTTCGTAGCCACCCCCGTCAAAGACACCCTTAAAAATTTGCTGTAAATTCGCTTTTCCTATCGGTTCCCATTTAAGCCCGTCCAAATCGATATTCCCGGTCAAAGTGACTGTTTTACCCTCGAAAGTCCGGCCGTTCTTCACCAAGTAAGCCACACCCGCCAGTTGTGCCGGGGAGGAAATGGAGAACGAATCCTCGGCCTCGTCATACCACGAAATATCGTAATTTCCGGCCGAAGTCCACCAACCGCCGGCCTCTACGGCCTCACCGAATACGGGGAAACCATCGTTCTCTTCCGGTCGAACCGTCCAAGAAAGCAGGTCGGGCAGGTCGGGATCACTCTCGACAAGAGAGGCTGCATAGGAGGTCAGCAATTCGGCAAACGCAAAGGATTTCATTTCATCGGCCGTCATCGCCGTACCCTTGACATTCATTCCGGTCGTATCTTCCACACAAGCGATATCGTAGTAACCATTTTCAACACTCGCACCGTAAGAAGCGACAATTGGGGAAGCCGTTGCAACCGGCTCCGACTCAGGAATAATCGATCGTCCTGTCGCCGTAAGTCGACCGGCATTATACACATTATTCAACTGCGCAAACGAGGGGGTTATTCCCCCGACCTCCACACTCGGTCCCGTACCCGATATATTCCCGGTATTATACCCGTTCACTACCTTCGCATTAGCTGCCACCAGCCCCGAGACACACACAATGCCCCAAGTCGAAAATCCGACAACATCATTCGCATTGGAGCAATTATAAACCGGATTATATTGGTTGTCAAATCCCAAAATACCGGCGGCGAATATATCATCGAAAAGGCTTCGAGCCTCTATATAGGCCCGATTATGACAATTCGCAATATAATTACCACCCAACACACCACATATACTTCCCACATTAAGGTATTGCGAACCGGTAGCGGTAACCCGCACCGCGCAATCTTCCGCCAAAGTCACATTTTCGATCACTCCGGAAGAATAGCCGAAGAAACCGACAAGACACGTAGTACTCCCTTGCGCATACGAATACGCCTTCATACTTATATTCAGATTACGTATCACGTGCCCCCCACCGTCGAACGTTCCGCCAAAAATTGCCACAGACTGTGCATTTCGGGAATTACGTCCAATGGGAACCCATAAATGTTCCGCCAAATCAATATCGTTTGTCAACAAAATTGTTTTACCGCTAAACGTATGGCATGTATTCACCAAATAAGCCAATCCCGCCAACTGCTCCGGAGTAGAAATAGTGAACTCGGTACGAGATTCGTCATACCACGAGACATCGTAGTTTCCTTCCGAAGTCCACCAATTGGACTGCACATAATCCTCCTCTATCAATGCAGGTCCGTTTTCTCCCGGTCTCCACATCTTCAAAGAAGATACGAAAGGATCGCTCAAAACGATACCCGACGCAGCTGAATTCATCGTACGCACCTGCGCATCGGAAAGCAATTCGCTCGATGGTAATACAGTCCCTACTTCATTATGATTGTCTCCGACGCAACCGTCCCCATAAAAACATTTCTCCAAAAAGGTATTGTAGGACGTCCCGACAATACCGCCCGTCGTTACCTGCTCTTCGTTCTTAACAGCTGTGAACGGCAATCGATATCCGTCAAGGTAACCGATATTTACCCCGTCCTGGAAGGCCGGAATCAACATAAAACCAGCGGTAGGAGAAGAAAGGAGTGAAAACGTTATTGTTTTCTCGTCGTCCGACATGACCCCGACAAAGGTGTCATCTTCAACGGCCTCCCCATTACCCAATAATCCCTCCAACATCAAGGTATAGGAACCGTACGTCCCTACTTGTTGTCCCGTGGAAACATACAATCGGCCATCGCTTCCTATCGTTCCAGAGGCCTCGTAACTCACACCCAATGCCTCCGAAGATGTCCATGAAAGAACCACTCCGTCAGAAGAATCTATGGCAGACATAATTGAAATCTGCAATGAAACAAGCTCTACCGCATCTTGAAAAGGAGAAGCCGCAGTCGCCGTATAGCTTCCCACCCAAGCATTCGCAGCTTCGAGTTTCGACACACGGCCGTTAAAGATAGATGCCAATACCGAAGAGTTATCGGCATTCCCGACCAAACCGCCTGCGGTATATCCCTGCACCGCAGCATCATAATCGCGCTTTCATTCATACTCCCGGCTATGGAACCGGCCACAGAGCCGACCACCACGCAAGACGAGGAGAGCATGACATTACGAATATCGGTAGAAGCAACCGCCCCGAACAATCCCGAAAACGCCTCCATATCCGTATGCAAACCGGAGATCGTATGGCCGCCACCATCGAACAGGCCTTTAAACTCAACTCCTCTTGTACCTATCGGAATCCATTTGTAATTCGACAAATCGATATCTGCGGACAAACGTACCGTACAATATTGGAAATTCTTACCTGCACGGACCAAATAGGACAACCCGGCTAACTGTGCCGGAGAGGAAAGAGAAAATTCGTCTTTCGTCTCGTCATACCAAGAAATATCGTAATTTCCATCAGCGAGCCAAGAGTCGGCAGAAACGGCATTCCGAAACGCCGACGAATTCGCGGTAACCGAAGAAACGGCTGACCGCGATAATATCCGGCCGATGTTTTTCGTATCGACCGGCCGAACAGTCCCTTCCATTCGGGTAGTCTCCTCGTTCAATACCCCCAATCGCATCTGTGCCGCCTGCACAGGAGAGATTCTTTTCAAAGGTTGGTTAGTCGCCGAAATCATACCGGTCATTAGACAACACAACCCGATTAATGTAAACCATTTTTTCATATCGTATATATTAAAATTATGCACGAATTGAGTCCTGTAAGCCTTTCTCATTCACAACCTATAAAACTGAAAAAATAGGAAAAACATTCCCGACCTGCGATAAGTCCCTCTTTTACAGATTTCCCTTTTTTCTGAATTGCAAATTAAATAAAAAATAACATATTACAACATAACAAAGTATTGGTTTTCATAATATTCTATATATTATATAAATAAATGTCACAAAAAGAGGGGTGACGAAATCGCCACCCCTCTTTTCAAATATATAATCGGTATGCATCAGAATGATTCGAGAGCAATGGAAAGATTCTGCAAAAACATGCGAACCGAAAGTGCCAATAAAATAATACCGAAGAACTTGCGCAATACATAAACCCCCGTTTTCCCCAAAGCACGCTCCAAAATATGGACATTGCGAATAACAACATAGATAACAAGAATATTCAAGAACAAAGCGGCCAGAATACTACCCAACCCATACAGAGCCCTCAACGACAGCAGAGTCGTAAAAGAGCCGGCGCCGGCAATCAAAGGGAAAACGATCGGTACGATCGATGCCGCACCCTCGGGCCCGTCATTCCTGAAAATCTCCACCCCGAGCAACATCTCTATGGCCATCACGAAGATAACTAGCGCGCCGGCAATGGCAAACGAAGAAATATCGACTTGAAACAGATTGAGTATCATATTCCCCATAAACAGAAAGGCGAGGAATGTAACCAACGAATAGACTGCCGCTTTCCAAGCGATAATATTTTGTCCCTTCTGCTTCATATCGATAATAATAGGAGTAAGCCCCGTTATATCGATTACAGCAAACAAAATAATAAAAGCACTCAGGAAATCCTGAAAACGAAACGATATTATTTCCATATTCTACATAGTTTAAGGTGTACGACGACAAGGTAAATACAAGAGTCTATATACACTCACATTTACACGATTTCTATCTTATCCGGTACAAAGTTAATGAAAAAAAAAGAAATGAATAGTTTCTAAACAAAGAAGATGTTTTAGCTTTTATAACGAAACATAGTAAAAAAATTTTGTTAGTTTTGAAGAATCTAATCGTATAGCGTATGGACAGCATGTATGATGTTTTATTACAGCTCCCTATTTTTCAAGGAGTCAGCCGAAATAAAATTTCGGAATTAATCGAGAAAATGAAATTTCATTTTCTCAAATATCCCGACGGAGAAAAAATCGTCACGAGCGGGGAAGAATGCAATCATTTGAAATTTCTCATCTCGGGAGAAATTCGCTCCGAACTGATTACACAAAACGAGAAAATGAGAATTACAGAGCTGATACAAGCTCCTAATGTAATAGCTCCCGACCACCTATTCGGCCGCGACACCTATTTCCCGGCCAATCTTTATGCCGTAGGAACCGTAGGAATCATGCAAATAGAAAAAGCCTCGGTCATACAAATGTTACAAGAAGAGCCTATCTTCCTCATCAATTTGTTGAACATACTCTCTCGCAGATCGCAAAAGGCACTCGAAAGTTTTACGGCTCTTTCGTCCAACGACCTCAAAGAACGACTGGCATTTTGGGTGTTGAGTCTCACGCAACAAAAATCGGTCGACATACGCATCATCTGCAAACAAAAAGATTTATATGCTTTCTTCGGTGTGCAACGGTCGGTATTCCTGTCTACCCTCGATGAATTGAAAGAAGACGGTATCATCGATTACAATGCGAAAGAAATCATCATTTTAGACCGGTCCCGATTAAAAGATATGTTACTCGGCACAAGCAAAGACGACTTTTAGCATAACCCTATCCCATTTTATTCCACGGAGCAGCTCTACTGTTCCGTTTTTTTGAAGCTGTTTTAAATTTATTCCGAGACAGATTGAGACCTATGTTGAAGCAGATTG
>ENA-OPDF01001744-OPDF01001744.1-human-gut-metagenome-genome-assembly--contig:-NODE-1744-length-12151-cov-10.028604_pt1 | contig 12151 bp, 6 predicted proteins | sample MGYA00241575_ERZ501501 | MGnify/ENA primary metagenome ERZ501501 (study PRJEB25962, sample SAMEA1972229) | human gut metagenome | biome: human gut; feature: human-associated habitat; material: faeces... | reverse complement strand
ACCTTCACAGCAGTTTCCTTCATGCAGTCCTTTGTATTGGTCACATAGACTTTCAGTTCCTTCACTTCTGCAGGGATACCGGAGATGACAGCCTCGCAATCCGCCCCATTATTGACCATATGGACGGCATATTCTCCGCGCACCATATTTCCGAAAGCCGCACAGTTTACATTTTTCTTGCTGCTACTGACTGGAATAGCCAAGGCATCGGCCGGAGTGGAGGCCAGCTGCTTAATGTTCCAGAAACGTTGTGTAGGACGCAAAGGACCTTTGGAGCCATAAATGCCGTCTCCCCACAACAACGAATAGTCTGAAGTGAGCTGCCACTGCAAGATGGACAGTGGTTGGCAAATAGCACAAATACGCGTATACAGATTGATTTCATAAAGTGCAAACGTCGACTCATTGAATATCTCGGCATAACCATGAGCAGCGGCATCCGTACTACCCTCACCAACCAAGAGTGGTACATTAATCGCTTTGGCAGCATCCGCCCACTTCTTTAACGTAACATCATCACAACCACGCCATGAATGGAAAGAAACTGCACCAATATACTTATGAGTCTCAGAATTGTTCAAAGCAGGAAGGATAAAATCAAAAGTCGTAGCATCCGAATTGTCGCCAAGCAGCATACGGGTAGGAAGATTCAACTCTGCCAGATAAGCTCCAAACTCCTTAATGAAATCGGCATGCTCCTGCGGCGTGTGAAGGACATCAATACCCAAATCCGATTCATTGAACGAGAACATGGAGAACTCAATACCATAATGCTGTTTAGCATACAACAGATAATCTGCCATGGATTTATAAATCTTCTCCTTTTTCCGGCTATCCAGACGATAAGCAATGACACCACCTTGACGGGCATAACTTGCAGGACCTCCGTCAATGGCCCATGCAGGCGGAAACCAACAGCTTAGTATTACCGGCATTCCCATCGCCTTCAAGCGCTTTGCCATGAGGAGACTTTCCTCCACCCGCTTGTTCAGTCCCCCATTCTGTGCCACGGCAATAGGATCGGATTCTTCTTCGGGTTGCCACAATCTCCACGGAAATTCCACACGGCCATAAGCTACGCGCAAATTTTCCAGACAGTAATCTATCACTTTAGGGTCGGCAGCAGGATTCTGCAGGCGGAAATTCCCTCCAAAGCCTGCAAACAAACTTCCCGGATTCTGCATATCCAATGTAATTTCCGCGTCACTGTGATCTATCACTCCGGAAGCATGCAGTTCCATAGACAATGCTGTTCTCCCAGCCTTTTTCAGAATCGGCATCAGCGAGATATACACAACAGTACCGGTAGACTCTTTTTCAACCGTGACCTTTATAGACTTATTGAACTTGAATTCCAACTTCCTATTGGCCGAAGTAACGGTCAGCTTCCTGCCACTTGTCCTTACTTTGGCATCAACGTAGTTTTCCGGACTTAAAGCAATACAGTAATAGGCTGTCTGGTTCAAAGTAGTGTCCGACAGCGCATCAATAGAAATCTCCACCAAGCCTTTTCCCTTATCAGTCACTTTCTGATGGAACTTTACACCTCGTAGAGTAGTCGTCACTTCCTGCATATCCCCCTCACGATGGAAAACGGGACGGACCTGCTTCTCCTTTCCAGTAATCTCCATATCTCCTTTCAAGGTTCCGACACGCAGGGATGACTCAAAGTCTATCAATTCACCGTCTACGCGGACACCCGTGATATTGCTCCATGCCATCACTTCCGTCTGGGCAGAAAGCGGCAGAGATAATATACCACACAGCAATACAACTATTCCAAACTGGAAAATTCGTAAATTCTTCATAATATCAAATCTATAAAAGGTTGTCATTTCAGTCTGGTATCAATCTCAAACCCCATACGGCTGTTATGATAGGGACAATTCCACATACTTGCTTTAGGTTCCTTGTAGCGGGGAGTCCCATCTTCCAGCACGGTTCTGAACCATTCGCCATACTCCTTGTCTATCATCCGTGATTTGATGAAGTTCCAGGTGCGGACGGCACTGTCCAAATAAGATTGTTCACCAGTCAGTTGCCAGGCATTGATACAACCGACCACAGTTTCCGCCTGGCACCACCAGGAAGCATCCTTCCTGATTTTGTCCTTATGCCGTTCGTACATCATGGCGCCCATCGGGTTGATGCCCTCTTTCAAGGAGGCGTCTGCAAGTTCCAATGCTACCTTCCTGCACCTCCCGATAACCTCCGGGTCACCCAGAGCCTCTGCAGCTTCCGTCAGCAACCAGGAAGTTTCGATGTCATGCCCGTAAGAGTCGATGTCATCCAGATTGTTCCAATTCGAATCACAGTACAATATCAGGTGATGTGTTTGTGGATTGTAGAGCTTGGTTATTATCAAATCTATTACTTTTGTAAGACGTTCGCGTAGGCCATTATCCTTCCATACTTTATATAAAGCTGTGTATGCCTCCAATACGTGGATATGGGTATTCATTGTTTTGGTGGCAACGCCATCTCCATCATATCCCAGCTTTTGGGGAACTCCCCATTCGCGGGTGAAAGATTCTATATAACCATCGTTTACGGGGTCTTTGATTCTGCTCTCCATGGTCCGGTAAAGTTCTATGGCTTTTTGCAGGCTTTCATTGTTGCCCGTTGCTCTAAAATGTTCGGACAAACCGTAGATAGCATAAGAGCAGCCGTAAGTCTGCTTGTTCGTATCCAATGGGGTACCGTCCGCTTTTATCAGCCAATATACGCCTCCATACTGCGAATCAATGAAGTGGTCTATGAAATACCGTTGCACCCTGTCAGCCAATTTACGGTAGGCAGTATCGCCATACATCCGGTAGGCGGTTGAAAAAGTCCAAAGGATGCGGGCATTCAGTACACCACCTTTGGGAGCATCCGCTATCGGGGCACCGTCACGTCCCAATGAACCATAAAAGCCTCCGGAAGAATCTACGCTGTATCTTTCCCAAAAAGAGAGGATATTCTCTTTCAAGTCCGAGGTTATTTCATCTTTTAAAACCTTGTCTACGTGTGACTGTGCTTGCAGGAAAGGTGTAACCAGCAACCATACTGTAATCAGCAAAAAAACGGAAAACATACGTTTCATAATATAGCGATTTAAGGAGTTAGCCATAGTTACATTGCAAATGTACAAAAAAACAAATGGACACTACTCATTGCCATCCTTTTTCAAGGGATACAATTGGTTCCGATAAAGGCTATTTTTGGGTACTGAGTCCTTGTTTTACCAGACATCAGCTTCTATTGGCTCAAACGTGGGTATCCGGCAGCTCAAGCGCCATTGTCTGACAAATATAACAATGAATATCATAAAAATAGAGGAAAAAGACACATTTCATAACGTTATTGGCTACAAACAAAAGCCATCCGTTTCCTTTTTAGTCCGTATATTAGTAGAAAATTTCGTAACTCAAAAATAGATACTATGAGAAAGAAACATTTCCTATTTGCATCAGTCTTGGCACTGCTTTGCGGCAGCAGTACGCTGCATGCGCAAGACTTCAAGCTGACATCCTCCGGTTATTTCAAGAACCAGGGAGTCGACGTCATGGCTTTTGATGACATCTATCCCGAAGGACACCAGGGAGGGGTATGCATCATCATGAACGGACACCGTGTGGCAACAAACGGAGACATCCGCCTGGAAGCCACGCCCGGACAATGGCAACCCGTACCGAAACAGCTCGACCGGAAGCTCGGTGACAACAGCATCACCGCCACGCTGTGCTATCCCGACTCCTCACGCCATCTCACCGGATTCAACCCGATGATTTACCCGGACCTCCACCTTATATATACGGTAAACGTGGAAAGCAAAGGTAAAAACATAGAGGTGACCGTAGACCTTGACCGCCCCATTCCCCAGGAATTCATCGGAAAAGTGGGCTTCAACCTTGAATTCTTCCCGGGTTCCCTCTTCGGCAAGCCCTGGATTATGGACGGTCAGAGCGGCATCTTCCCGCAACAGCCCAACTCCCCCCTGATGACAACCCAGCCCAACTATCTGCATACAGGAAACTACCATGACGGCAAAAAATCGCTGGCAGACATGGACAAACTGATAGGAAAAGGTTACAGCCCGATTGTGGCAGACGACATCATCAGCGAACCTTATGCCAAAGGAACCAAGTTCACCTCCCGGCCCGATGACCCTTACAACAAAGTTACCATCGAATCATTGAGCGGTGACCTGCAACTGTTTGACGGGCGTATGAACCACAACAACGGCTGGTTCGTACTGCGCAGCAACATAAAACCGGGTGTCACCAAAGGTGCCGTCAAATGGATTATCACTCCGAACGTAGTGGCCGACTGGATGTATCAGCCGGTTATCCAGACTTCACAGATAGGTTATCATCCCGCCCAGGACAAGGAAGCCGTCATCGAAATGGATATACGTGACAATAGAAAGGAAACGGCACAAATCATCCGCATTGACGCAGACGGCGAGAAAGTGGTCAAGAACGTCACTCCTGCCAATTGGGGCAAGTTCCTGAGATACAACTATCTGAAGGTGGACTTCACGGATGTGAAGGAACCGGGACTCTACAAGATTAAATACGATACCTCCGTATCCCCTATCTTCCGCATCGACAATGACGTATATGCCCGCGGCGTATGGCAGCCCGTACTGGAATACTTCCTTCCCGTACAGATGTGCCACATGCGCGTCAACGAAAAATACCGCGTATGGCACGACTGCTGCCACATGGACGATGCCCAGATGGCACCGGCACACAATCATATCGACGGCTACGACCAGAAAGAGGGCCTGTCCAAGTTCAAACCGGGTGAAGTGGTTCCCGGAGTGAACATAGGCGGCTGGCACGATGCCGGAGACTTTGACCTCCGCATCGAATCCCAAGCCGGAGAATCCTATATCCTGGCACTGGCCTACGAAGCTTTCCACCCGAATCTCGACGTGACTTCCATCGACCAGATAAACCGTGTGACGGAAATCCACCAGCCCGACGGTAAGAATGACTTGCTGCAACAAGTAGAGAACGGCGCCCTTACGGTAGTCAACGGCTACCTGGCACTGGGACGTCTCTACCGGGGAATCATCTGCAACGACCTTCGCCAATACGTACTTCTGGGTGATGCCGCCGCCATGACGGACGGAAAAATCGGTAATGAAGACGACCGTTGGATATTTACAGAGGACAACCCCGGACGAGAACTGTCGACAGCCGCCCAACTTGCTGCCGTATCACGCGTATTGAAAGGCTTCAATGATACATTGAGTGTACATTGTCTCGACATTGCCCGCAAAGTATATGCTTCTACCGGAAACGGCAACAACAGAGCCTTGTTCCCCAAAGTGCAGGCAGCCGTAGAACTGTACCTCACCACGGGCGAACAACCCTATATGGACTTCATTCTGGACAACAAAGAGCTCATCATCAAGCAGATAGGCCGCATCGGCTGGTACACGGCACGTGTGGAAAAACTGTTCGCACAGATGAAGAACAAGAAAGCCAAAGCCTTTTCAGCAGCTTTCCGCAAAGCTTTGACCGGATATGAACAAGAACTGAACAAACAAGTGCAGGAGACTCCCTATGGCGTTCCCTACCGTCCGAACATCTGGGGTGCAGGCTGGGATATACAGCGTTTCGGCTTCCAGCACTACTTCCTGACAACCGCCTATCCGGAAATATTCCCGAAAGCACCGGTATTCAATGCCCTCAACTTCATTCTCGGATGCCACCCGGGCTCCAACCAGGCTTCCTTCGCCTCGGGTGTCGGCGCACAATCAGCCACTGTAGGCTACGGACTGAACCGCGCAGACTGGTCGTACATTCCCGGTGGAGTCATTTCCGGTACGGCGCTTATCCGTCCCGACTTCCCGGAACTCCTGACGTTCCCGTTCCTCTGGCAACAGACTGAGTATGTGTTGGGAGGAGGTTCGTCCCACTATATGTTCCTGGTACTTGCAGCAGAACAGTTGCTGAAACAATAAAAGACAGAGGGGGAACAAAACCCTCTGGATATTTTCTTTTAGGCGCGGATTACACGGATTTAGTTTACTGCATCCGTGGATTCCGCGTAACCCGCGCCCAATATTATAGTATAATGAAAGTGTTTATATACTTTTCACTCTTTCACCAATTATCCGTACGGAACGGAATGGTAGGCAGTTCATTCCCACCGATCATCGTACCAATCTGGAAATCATGGAAACAATAGCGCACGCTGACGGGATGGGATACCTTTTCTGAAGAGATTACCACTTCATTCGTCTGCCAGTGCAGCCATACTTTGTCGGCAGGATGGAACACACGGTCCTCACCCGCCACTTCGAAACCGCGAAGGTCATAGTTGCGACAGATACCCATTTCCAAATGGTCGAAGGAAACCCATGCTTCACTGCCTTTAGCAGTCCATGACTTATATTGTGGGCCGAAACAGTGTATCTGCTTCAATCCATAGGTAAGGTTCAATGCCAGATAGCTCAAGCGTTGACCTACCTTTGTCTTGTTGCGGGGATGGATATTGTACATCTCATAAGGCTCTACAAGGTCGTTTGTCGAAATCATACCACTGTTCGGAATCAGGCTTTGGGCACGGAATTGCGCTTCACGTAGGTAAGCAGCTTTCTCTTGCTGGGTACCTCCATAGGCGTACGGCGCTATTTCGGCAAAGTAGAAAGGCAATTCGCCCAGCCCCCATTCCTTGCGCCACAGCTGCACCATGTCGGCCAAGCGTTCGGCATATGTTTCATGGCGACCTACGTTCGACTCTCCCTGATACCAGATGAACCCTTTGATGGTATAGTTCTGAAGCGGCTTCAGCATGGCATTGTACATCAGCATGGGGCGGAGCATGGGATGCAGGCGTTCGATGGAATCGGGGTTGAGAGATATGTCTGGATAGTTTTCCAGCAGTTCACGGCTTATCCAACCTTCTACAGTGGATCCACCGTAAGCGCTACAGATGATGCCGACCGGAATCCGGAGGGCACGGCTCAACGAAGTGGCAAAATAGTAGGCCGTCGCACTGAAATCGGGTGCGGTTTCTATGGAAGATATGTTCCAGCTACCTTTGCAGTCGGTTTGCAGTTCATAAGTCTGGTGCTTGGGAACGGTGAACATACGCACCCCCTTATTCTCGGCAGAAACTATGATGTCATTCGCTCCGTTCATGATGCAACAGCCAGCAAAACCTTTCAGGGGCATTTCCATATTGCTCTGGCCGGAAGCAAGCCATACTTCACCGATTAGGATATTCTTCAACGTAGTTTTTTCTCCGTCATCAAAAGTTATCTCATAAGGCGTGTATCCTGCTGCCGGAGTCTCCACGGCAAGCGTCCAACCGCCATCCTTATCGGCACGGCAAGTCATTGTCTGTCCGTTCCACGAAGGCGTAACGCGTACTTCGGCTTCCGGAGCAGCCGTTCCCCACAGTTTCACTTCAGTCTGCTGCTGGAGTATCATGTTGTCGCCCACCAGTGCAGGCAGTTTTACTTTGGCGCCCAACGAGGCGGCACCGCATAATAGAATCAATGCAAGAACCTTACTTTTCATAGTATATTTGTATTTAACATTATATTCGGAATCAATAACGCGAGCAAAAATAAGGCTTTTTTGCTCACGTTCTCCGTTTCATGTGCAAAAAGTGGGTGTTTTTGCACATGTGCTCAAACAAAATTATACATTGATGTATTATACATTGATGTATAATTTGTATATTTGTCATTAAATCAAGAACAGAAAGTTTATGAAATCACCTTTTCAATACGGCACACTGGTTGATAAAGAAAGTTTCGTCAATCGGGTAGAAGAACGAAAGCAACTGAAAGAATTACTTGGATCGGGCATCAACGTAATGCTTATTTCACCGCGCCGATGGGGAAAATCGTCGCTTGTAAAAGTAGCTATGGACGAACTGACACAAGAAGACAAGCATATCCGTGTCTGCTTCATTGATGCATTCAGCATCAAGACGGAAGCTGAATTCTACCGCATCTTTGCGCGAGAAGTCATTTCTTGCGCCGCCTCCACCCTTGAAAAGAGGCTTGAAGATGTGAAACAGTTTCTTAAAGCCGTTTCTCCCAGTATCACATTGAAGAGCGACCCAACCGATACCCTCTCCTTTGACCTGAAATTGGAACTGGAAGAAAAAAGTGTCATGGAGATACTGGAACTACCCGAAAAGATAGCAGCTGCCAAAGGCATACACCTGATTGTCTGCATCGACGAGTTCCAACAACTGGCACTACTACCCGGCTACAAAAGTATGGAGGGAAAAATGCGCTCTGCCTGGCAGAAGCAGCAACAAGTTTCCTATTGCTTTTACGGAAGCAAGCGGCATATGATGATGGACATCTTCAACAATTCTTCTAACCCCTTCTACCGCTTCGGACAAGTACTGTTCCTGCAAAAGATAAAGAAAGAGGAATGGGTGCCCTTCATCGTCAATGCCTTCCACCGGACGAACAAAGAAATCAGCGAACAGCAAGCAGAACAACTGTGCGACATCGTGAAATGCCATTCGTGGTATTTGCAACAGTTGTGCTATTTCATCTGGAGCGGTACGTCTGAAAAAGTGACAGATGAGATTATCGAAATCCGTACCCGCCAACTGATAGACACCAACATGCCTATGTTCATGAACGACACCGAGAACCTGACTGCTGCCCAAACTGCCATGCTTCGTGCTGTAGCCGACGGTGAATACCGCTTCAACTCCATCCCCGTAGTGCGGAAATATGAATTGGGCAGTGCACAGACCATCACACGCAACAAGCGTATGCTGACAGAACGTGATTTCATTGAGAAAGAAGGAAACAAGTATGCTTTCTCCGACCCTATATTCGAGCTTTGGTTCAGAAGGGAGTATTGCTAAATGCGAGAAAGGGCGTGAGCAGGAAGTGATGCTTCCTGCTCACGCCAACAACTAAAGTTTCATAGACATTAAAATGCTTCTTCCTTGTAACTCATACATAGTAGACTCTATTAAGACCATCTTAGTACTTATTCCACTCATGCACAGGTTTCTATCCTATGATTATCAAACAGCCTCTGGCCTTGAGAATCTATATATTCAGTATGTACATATACATATACATCTGCATTCTCCAAATCCACTTCTTTCAACTCTGATAAAGAATATTCAAGTTCAATAGAGGCATGCATTTTCTCCGTTATCACAACCGGATTAAATGACTTACAACTATATGCATGATTCACTTTCGTAAACTCATTTAGTAACTTAGGATGGTAAAGATTAATATGGCTATTGATTATTACTGCATTTTGCCAGTTCTTATTTACATAGGTAACCACAATACGTATCATATCATCCCTGATTATTCCATCACAAGCAATCAATGCTATTTTTGTTTTCTTTTCTATATATTTACGATAAAATGGGATTCCAGCAACAATTGCTGATATGACTATAGACAAAATAGAAATTACTAAAGATGCTATTTCCATACAAATTCTTTTTCTAATTCTTCATTCCATTTCTATAATATTTAAAGTTCTCCATGTTTCACTATTCTTATAACGTTCTTTACATCCTTTAGGTACATATATAACAAGTTCACCATTTGTCCTATAAAAAGTTCTCTTTTCAATAAAAGGAGGCTCCTCTCTATTTATATATATTTTCGTAAGATTTGTACAACCGGTAAAAGCATTGTCGCCAATACCAGCAATACTTTTGGGCAAAAGCATAGAAGTCAAACTAGTACATTCCCAAAATGCATTATCATCTATAAAAGTAATATTATCTGAAAAATTAATATCAGTCAAACTATTACAGCGATTGAATGCCAATTTATCAATAAAAGAAACGTTCCTAGGTATATTTACAGAAATCAAACCGCATGCGCTAAAAGATTCCCAACCAATACTTCTACAGTCATCTGGAATGGAAATATTTTCTAATTTTTCTGAAAAGAAAAATGCTTGAGCTTCTATTTTCTTTGTATTAAAAGGTAAATATATAGAAATGAGATTAGTGTGAGAAAAACAACCTCCAGGAATTATATTATCTATATTTACACTACTACCATATTGAGAATAATTTGTTCCACCCGAACAGATAGTAGCTTGAGCAATATCCAATTCTCTTAATTGCCCTAATGTTGGATTTCCGTAATAATCTATTCCAGCCATCTCGCGAATAAGACGCAAATCAGTACCATTTATAAAACCACTTATCTCCAGATGAGTTATTAAGTTCGCCTCCACATTTAATAATTTCTTTAGTGTACCTGCTTTTTCAACATACACCTTAACATGTTTTTCTTCTATTTGTTTTGCTTCTTGAATAATCCGAATAGTATCAGCTAAAGTACTCTCTATAGAAGTAAAAACAATGTTCCCAACTCTAGATTTTACTTCTGAATTTTCTTCAATATGAAAAAAGAGCCTATCTTGTTTAAAACTTTTAGTTACTACATTTTGCACTAACTTTATCCATTGAGAGTTTTCTTCATCAATATGTATATTATAATTGACATTAGTTTCTACTGATATTTCTATAGTCTCTCCTTTTGCTGTAATATCGTATTCCTTTTGCGACAACAATATCGCATCTTTCTGCACCTGGACAATCTTCAACGTATCTGCCACAGATTTATCATTCCTATCATAATAGATAATTTCGGCCTCCCTCTTGTCATAAGTTTCATTCGGGGCAATCGTATAATAAAGCGTATGGCTGGAAACACTTCTCGTTACGGTTGTGGTAATCCAATCTACCTGCGGCATTTTCACATCAAAGTCAAAATTGCTGTTCAGTTCTACGGTAATTTGTTCTCCTTTATCAGAAACGGTATATTCATTCTTAGTCAACAATAAAATGCCTCCTCCTGTCTGATACACCTTCAAGACTTCCTCCAATTCACCGCTTCGGAAGATGATTTCTCCTTCGCGCTTGTCATATTCCTCGCTCTTGCTGATGTAAAACTTCCGCATAGTTCTATCCATGTCAGTTCTTGTAGCAGATTCGTGCATTTGATTATGTCCTTTGTCGCCCATAATTATTTGCCCGGAGCCAGAACCTTCACGTATCCAGCTTTGATATTGCTCTGGAATAACAACTTCATAAGTAACATTTGCCTTTACCTCCACCTGGATTTCTCCTCCGTTCTTATCTACTTCAAACTTTGCAGTAGTCAGAGTGATGGCATCTTTCTGTTTCTGCGTTACTACGATACTCTTAGTCAAATCACCGGCTGCCAAGTTCAATACCACGTTACGGTCATCGACTCCTTCATTTCTTATTACTTTAACTAAGACTTGGTTTTCTCCGGCTTTTCCCTTATTGGGGAACACCGTACACCAGCTGACATCACCGCCTGACTGTGAAACATTTATCGACCAATCTTTATTGGTTGTAAAAGAAAGAATCGCTTCGCCACTATCCGAAGTGAAATCCAAGCTTTTAGTAAAGTAAATCTCACTATCAGGGTTAGGGATAATCTCTGCCGGAGCATCATCATCCGAACAACTGCTCAAAGCGGTCAACAGGCACAAGACTGCCATTGAGTACAACAAACGCACATAGATGGAACTTTTAGAATTCACTTTAAATAGAATCATAACCAGATAGTATTAGTCCTCGCGTTCCTCCGAGAATATAAAAAAAGACAGCGTGGAACTGCGTGCTATTCATCGTCTTTGAAGGTCCTAGGAAAACCCGATACACAAATGAACAAACAGCAGACCCACGCCGAAACCAGCGTAGGAATCGTCTGTACCATTCTTGTGTATCTTGAAAATTTCCTAGGTTCTCAAAGACAAGAATGAAGCACAACGCTTCTTACAATATCATTTCACAAAACATTGAAGCTAAGGACACTTCCTTGCTTCGATGGCAAATTTAACGATAAAGAATGAAAACAAGAAAAAGATTGGAAAGTATTTTTAAGGCTGATACCTACAGAAGATAAATATGATTTTGTCATTCTGACACTTTGTATTTTCTATCGCACGAGAATCCCGTATTTCCGACCGATTATCCACACAGAAAGAAATACGAGAGCGAAAATCCATAAGTGTCAAGTTATAAGCATTATACCAAAACGAACGTCCTTCCAATAAATCGAAATCACACCTCCGAAAGCCCTGATACACCGAAAATGCAAAAGCAAAAGAACGTTTTACTAAAACAGAGTAACCGTTTTACTAAAACGCAA
>ENA-OPDF01001719-OPDF01001719.1-human-gut-metagenome-genome-assembly--contig:-NODE-1719-length-12293-cov-2.605491_pt1 | contig 12293 bp, 8 predicted proteins | sample MGYA00241575_ERZ501501 | MGnify/ENA primary metagenome ERZ501501 (study PRJEB25962, sample SAMEA1972229) | human gut metagenome | biome: human gut; feature: human-associated habitat; material: faeces... | reverse complement strand
GTACCGGTCTGCCAAGCGAATGCGCTGCCGGGTTCGAGAATGATTTCGAGGCCGGGGTGCCTTTGTTTGAAGCCCCGGAGGAGGTTAATCAAATGTGCGGTATCGTAATCTTTGCGGGTCATGAGGTGACCTCCTCCCATGTTCAGCCATTTGATATGGGGGAGCAGATGCCCGAATCGGTCTTCGACCTGTGCCAAAGTCTTTTCGAGGTCGTAGGAGGTGGACTCGCAGAGGGTGTGGAAATGAAGCCCCTCCACTCCCTGCGGAAGTTCGGGCAGCTTGTCGGCGGTTATTCCTAATCGGGAACCCGGTGCGCAGGGATTGTAGAGGTCGGTTTCTACCTCGGAATATTCGGGGTTGATACGCAACCCGCACGATACCCGATTGCCGTCGGCTACTACTTGGGGGTAAAACCGTTCGAATTGAGTCAGGGAGTTGAAGGTAATGTGGCTGCTGTATTTGAGTATTGTCGGGAAATCCCGCTCGGTATAGGCCGGTGAGTAGGTGTGTGCCGGACTGCCCATCTCCTCGAATGCCAGCCGTGCTTCGTGTATGGAGCTGGCTGTGGAGTGCGGAATATATTCCCGTATGACGGGGAATGATTTCCAAAGGGCATAGGCTTTGAACGCCAGTATAATATTTACTCCGGCGGCTTCTTTGACGGAGCGAATGAGAGCGAGGTTGCGGCGCAATAGTTCTTCTTCGAGAACATAGCAGGGCGATGGTATTTGCGGTAGCGTATCGTGCATGACGTATGAAAATTATTCTATGATTGTGAACTTGGCGAATTTGAGCAGGAGCTGTTTGCGCCCGACGTTTTCAAATTCGACGGTTATTTTGCAGTTGTCTCCCGTATCTTCTATGGCTGTAACGGTTCCGTTTCCGAAGCGGGCATGGCAGATGAGTGTTCCTATTTCTACCTGCCCGGCAGCGGTCGCGACTGTGGATTGTGTCGTAGAATGGGTTTCACCTGTGGGTTTAGAGTCTATCTTAGTCAACCGTTTGCCCGGAGACGGAGCAGCGAATGGTCTCGGTGCAGGTGTGCGATCCGTCTCTTCTTCGTTCCATCGGGACGTTTTGCGCGGTCTTTCCGCATCGAATGGAAATCGGTTCCACGATATGGTTTCTCTGGGAGACTCTTGTTTGGTTTGTACCGGCATATCGACGTATCGAGAATCGAGGTCTTTGATGAACCGGCTTGGAGGGGAGGAGACCGTTTGTCCGTTACGATAGCGGGAAAGGGCATACGTGAGGGTGCAGTTTTCTCCTGCGCGGGTGATGGCCACATAGAGCAGACGTCGTTCTTCTTCAATTTCCCGTTCACTGTTTTTACTCATGGCCGAAGGAAAGAGGTCTTCTTCTACTCCAACAATGAAAACTTGTTTGAACTCCAATCCTTTCGATGCATGGACCGTCATCAAGGTCACTTTGTCTTGCTCGGTTTCATCGCCGTTGTCTTGATCTGTCGCCAAAGAAATTTCGGCTAAGAAGTCGGATAGGGAGGTTTGTTCTTCTCCGGCTTCTTCGCGCAGGGCGCAAAATTCACGGACACCGTTCAAAAGTTCTTCGATGTTCTCTTGCCGGTTGATGTTTTCGGGGGTACGATCCGAGGAAATTTCTCCCCAAATACCCGACCGCTTGATAATCGTTTCCGCCAGTTCCGGTGTGTTCTTTTTATCGGCTTCGTAGCGTAATTCGTCTATGAGGTCCTTGAAGGTTTTCAACTTGTTCAATGTGCCGTTGTTAACGGCCAAGTTGTGGCCTATGGGGTCGGAAATCACCTTCCATATACTGGCTTCTTGCGAGTGTGCCCGTTCGATGAGTTTCGAGAGCGTGGTATTTCCGATTCCTCGTGCGGGATAGTTGATGACTCGTTTGAGCGCTTCTTCGTCATCGGGGTTTATCGTCAATCTGAAATAGGCGATGGCGTCCTTGATTTCTTTCCTTTGGTAGAACGACATACCTCCGTAGATGCGGTAGGGTATATTGCGCTTGCGCAGAGCTTCTTCCAATACACGGGACTGTGCGTTCGTACGGTAGAGGACAGCGAAGTCGTTGTAATCACAGTGAGTCGTGATGCGCATTTCGGCAATACGGTTCGAGACGATAAAGCCTTCTTCGAAATCGGAATAGGCACTTATTACTTGTACTTTGTTTCCTTGTTCTTTTTCGGAGAATACTTGTTTGGGTATTTGCTCCTTGTTCTTGGCGATGAGGCTGTTGGCCGTATTGACGATATTTTGTGTGGAACGGTAGTTTCGTTCGAGTTTGAATATTTTCAATCCCGGGTACTCTTTACTCAGTCCGAGTATATTGTGGATATTCGCTCCCCGGAACGAGTAAATGCTCTGGGCATCGTCGCCCACCACGCAGATGTGGTTGTGGTCTTTTCCCAACTGGCTGACAATGAGGTGTTGGGCGAAATTGGTATCTTGATACTCGTCTACCAAGATGTAGGCGAACAGGTCGCGATAGTGTTGCAGCACGTCGGGGTGGTCCCTGAAAAGTATATTGGTATTGAGCAGCAGGTCGTCGAAATCCATTGCCCCCGACACGGAACAGCGTTGTTGATAACGTTGATATATTTTATGGATTAAAGGTCGTTTCGAACGAGTATCCCTTTCGATAAGTTCCCGGTTTCGCGCATAGGCTTGCGGTTCGATGAGGGCGTTTTTCGCATGGGAAATAATCGCTTGCACGGTTGTGGGTTTGTATGTCTTATCGTCGAGTTGAAGTTCTCTGATAATGCTTTTTATAAGCGACAGGGAATCGGAGGCATCGTAGATGGTGAAGTCGTGACGATAGCCGAGCCGGTCGGCATTGGCTCGAAGTATGCGGGAGAAAATGGAGTGAAACGTCCCTGCCCACAAGCGTTGAGCTGTCTCTGTCCCTACCAATGCGGCGATGCGTTCTTTCATCTCGTTGGCCGCTTTGTTGGTGAAGGTGAGTGCCAGTAGCCGGTAGGGTGGATATCCCATTTGCAGCAGGTGTGCTATCTTGTAGGTAAGTACTCTTGTTTTACCCGACCCGGCTCCGGCGATAACCAATTCCGGTCCATCGGTATAGAGCACAGCTTCGCGTTGCTGGTCGTTCAGACTGTTCAGAAAATCTTGTTCCACTTTTCTTTTCCTTTGCTTCGTGCAAAGATAGTGTAAAGGGTTAATAGAAACAAGCCTCGGTTTTGTCTGTGTGTTATCTATTTTTTTGAGATTTATTTCGAGAATCATACTTTCGTCATTGCATAACTGAGTTTTATTTCTTCTTTTCAAGTACTGTATCGGTGGTGGAGTTTTATTTTTTGTTCATTCTTCTCAGCAGCGAGAAGAACGAACCAAGAAGCGCCGCCGCGGTTATCGGGCTTTTGGGTTTGTCACTATGGTCGCCGTCGGGGTCTGCGGAACTCGCTTCGCTCGGACAGTCCTCGCCCTTTTTCCTCCGTCTTCCTTGCGACTTCACCGCCCGATAAAGGCGGAATCGGGGATTGTTGCTTTTGCTTGTATTCTAACCCCCTCGCCCTATGGGCACTCCCCCTGTGTTTCCGTAGGGAAATATAGGGGAGAGACCGAAGGAACGGTAGTTCCGGAGGAGAGGGGTTGAGGAATATTACAAGGTAATTTTTATTTGTAGGGGGTAGAAATATCGGTAGAGGTAAATAAATATTATAGAGGAGCTTTGAAAAAATAAGAGGGGAAGTAGTTGGATTTACCATTCTAGGAAATTATGATTTGTAAATCATTCTAAATGAGTTATGAAACGAAGTTTCAACAGAAAGGAGAAAAAGGTCCAACGGAAAGAGCTTCGTTCCAACGGGACAAAATACGAAGCGACTCTTTGGCTGATATTGAAAAACCGACAAATCGATGGAGTGAGATTCCGCCGGCAATTTTCGGTGGGTGAATATATATTGGATTTTTACTGTCCCGAATTGAAGTTGGGAATAGAATTGGACGGGCAAGGCCATTATACAATCGAAGGGAGTCTTAGAGACGGGAGCCGTGATAACAGTCTATCTGCACGAGGGATAACCGTATTGAGGATTGAAAATCGAGCGATTTTCGAGAATCAACCGGCTGTGATAGAGTTGTTGAAAGAGACTGTTCGGAGATTAAAGGCTTCTGGTCAAAGTGTTTAATTGGAGTCATTTGTTTTTTCTGCTTGTGTAATTTTTTTTAACTTCTCTGTTGTTTTAACCCCCTCGCCCTGCGGGCACTCCCCCTATATTTTTGCTGCGCAAAACACAGGGGGAGAGTGTGATACTTGATTTTGTTGCTATCGCTGTTTTTTTAACCCCTCCGTCCTTCGGCCACCTCCCCTATATTTTGCGTTGCAAAACACAGGGGAGGAGTGTGATACATGTCTTTCTTTACAGTCCGATGTGTTTTCTATATAACAATATAAAACATTCTCACCTTCTATATTGCTGCGTGACACGGCAGAGGAGGAGATGTATTTTCCTTTCGCTTCTGCTCCGATTTTATACGTGATACCCTGTAATGTTACGGGACACGGCAGGGAGGAGGGGGAGAAGTATCGAATGTTAATTGAATAAACGAATTGAGTTAAAATTTTGATAAGATTAGCGCTATTTGGCGATAATACGATTATAGTAGGTTCTGTTTTATATTTTATTAACATAGAATATTCCTTGTTTCTCATATTATTTTATAATTAAATTAAGAATTATCTATTATATTGTTTCTTAATAAGTTAGTCTTGTTGTGAAAAATGTATATTTATGAATCTCCGAAAAAAGAGAATGGGCTTTATCAAAAAGAAAGCCCGAAAGGTATGTTTTCTTTCAATTTGATTTTTATATTGATGTTTTTTTGTTATCTTTGCATGCTGAATACTTCTATGAGAAGTTGATTTGAGCATAGAGATTCGCTATTTTTATTAAGTTTTATATATATAATAAGGTTAAAAAAGGAAAGAAAAGTTTTAGTGTTAGTAGTGTGTAATGAAAAAAACTTGACAAAGATTGTCGAGAGTGTGTAATGTGAAAAAAGAAGAAGGAATAATCGTTTATTTAAATTTAATTTCAGTCGTATGAGAAAATTAACATTGTTATTGTGCGCTCTGTTGGCTGGCATTTCGTTAGCGGTGGCTCAAACGAGTATCTCCGGTACGGTGTTGTCGGCAGAGAATGACGAGCCGGTTATCGGTGCGTCTATCTTGGTGAAGGGCGCGAATGCTTCTACTATTACCGATACGGACGGTAAGTTTACAATCAAGATCCCTGCCGGGGCATCGAGAACTTTGGTTATTTCCTACATCGGTATGGAAAAACAAGAGGTTTTTGCGCGTAATGGTATGGTCGTTAAATTGAATTCTGCCGATCATACTCTCGACGATGTCGTGGTGGTAGGTTACCAGACGATACGGAAGGAGGCCAAAACCGGTTCTATCGCGACGGTCGATGGCGACGACTTGGCTTCTATCCCAGAGACTTCGGTCGATAAGATGCTTTCCGGTAAAATGGCCGGTGTGTCGGTTTCGTCGAGCAACGGGCAACCGGGATCTGTGGCTACGATTCGGGTGCGCGGAACCAGTTCTATCGGCGCCGGTAACAACCCTTTGTATGTGGTCGACGGTATTCCCGTGGAAAGCGGTGATGTAGGCGGACTTTCCAACAGTATGAACGCGATTGCCTTGATCAACGCCAGCGATATCGCTTCGGTGACGGTGTTGAAGGATGCCGCAGCCGCTTCTATCTATGGTTCGCGTGCTGCCAACGGTGTGATTTTGATTACCACCAAGTCGGGAGAAGCCGGGAAATCCAAGATTACCGCCCGTGCCCGCTACGGTGTGTCCACGCTTGCCAATGACAATGACTTCGGCATGGCCAACCTCGAAGAGTATGTGCAATATCAACGCGATGCCCGTATCAATGCCGGGTATAATCCCGATGATCCCTCGTCGGAGTATTATTTTCCGCAGGCTATGGCCGGCAGACGCGCGACCAACTGGATGAAAGAGTTGACGCGTAACGGCAGCTTGCAAGAGTATGAGCTGATCGCTTCGGGCGGTGCGGGCAAGACTACTTACTATACTTCATTGTCTTATAATAAAACGAACGGTATCGTGCCGACCGTAGGTTTCGAGAAGATGCAGATTCGCGCGAACCTCGATACCGAGTTGAACAAATGGTTGAAAATGGGAACTCGTCTGCATGGCGGTTATATGAAGGTTTCCGATGTGCAAAATAGTTTGTTGGGCGATAGCGGTTTGGCTCCTACGAACCCCTTCTATTCGGGTATGGCTTTGGCGCCGACTATGAATGCTTACAACGAGGACGGAAGCTACAACTTCGATTTGCCTTTCGTGTTCAACGTGAACCCGATCGCCGCTATTCGCGAACAAGACAAATACGACAAGCAGTATAAATTTAACGGAACCGTTTATTTGGAATGGAAACCGATCAAACAACTGACGTTCCGTACCAACAACTCTATCGAGTATGCCACGACTACCAGCCGCGCTTACAGTCCGGCTTTCGTGAACACGGCTTCTTATGGTGCTTCTTTGAACACGGCCGAGAGCCAATATCGCATATTGACTACTTCGAATACGATCACTTATGACGACCTGTTCAACGACGACCATTCGTTGAATGTGTTGATCGGTCAGGAAGCCAATACGTATGAATCTTCTTTCTTGCAAGGTATATCTTATCATGTGAATCAACAACGTCCTTACCACTCTGTGGGTGTTTCGGTAGAAGACCAACGAGTGGGTGACGGTCTTACCGAAATGGCGATGGTTTCTTTCTTCGGTGTAGCCGAATACAATTACAAAGGCCGTTATTATGTAAAAGGTTCTATTCGTACGGACGGTAGCTCCAAGTTCGGTCCCGACAGACGTTGGGGTACTTTCTGGGCTGCCAGCGCTTCGTGGAATATTCACAACGAAGATTTCATGCAGGATATCAAATCGGTACTTAATCAATTGAAATTGCGTTACAGCTATGGTGTGAACGGTAACGACAATATTGCAGCCTATGCACACTACGGTTTGTACTCCGACATCGTGTACAACGGTATTACCGGTCAGTTGCCTTCTCAGTTGCAGAACCGCAAATTGACTTGGGAGACCAACAAAACTCACAATATCGGTATCGACTTCCGTCTGTTCGACCGTTTGAACGGTTCTATCGACTGGTACACCCGTCGTACCGAAGATATGTTGATCGCGTCTCCTCTGCCCTATACGACCGGTTTTGCTTCGCAGGCCCAGAACGTGGGTAAGATTCGCAACAGCGGTGTGGAGGTTCAGTTGGATGCCGAGATTTTCAATACCAACGACTTCAAATGGACGGCCGGCGTGAACTTTGCGGCCAACCGTTCGAAAGTGCTCGAACTTGCTCCGGGTCAGGATTTTATAGGAACGACTTTGCGTTATGTCAAGGGCGAACAGCTTTATACCTATTGGTTGTATGACTATGCGGGGGTGAATCCTCAGAACGGTAACGCGTTGTGGCGTAACGAAGAGGGACTGTTGACCGAGAATTACGGAGAGGCTCGCCGTATCAATGCCGGATCTCCCGAACCTCTGTGGACGGGCGGTTTCAATACCGAGCTTTCTTGGAGAGGCATATCGCTGGGCATTCAGCTCGAAGCCCGCTATGGTAACAAGGTGTTGAACCAAGACCGTTCGTTGTTCGAAGCAGACGGCTCTTACGGCGATTCGAACATTTGGAAAGGCGCCTTGAACTACTGGAAGAAACCGGGCGACACCAATGTATTGCCGAAACCGGTTTACAACAATTCGAGCAACAGCTCTGCTATTTCTACCCGTTATCTCGAAGATGGCAGCTACTTGCGTATCAAGGATATTACGCTGGCATACAGCTTGCCTTCGAAATGGACCAAAAAGGCATTGATGAGCGGTGTTCGCATCTATGCCAGCGCATTAAACCTCTATACTTTCCACAACATGAACTACTGGGATCCCGAACACGGAACCACGGGTGCTACCATCATCAGTTACCCGATGACTCGTTCGATGATCGTGGGTGTGGATATTACTTTCTAATCAATTAAAAAAGGATTGTTACAATGAAAAAAATAATTTTATCGATAGCAGTTTTAGCGTTGGCTCTTTCTTCCTGCGAGGACTTTCTGACGAAGGAGCCACCGATGGATCAGTCAGACGAATTGGCTCTGTCGACCTTCGAAGGGATAGACGGAGCGACGGCGGGTAACTATCGGGCAGTCATCTCGTGGTATGGAGCATCGTTCCCGTTGACATTCGACGTGATGTGCGGCAACGGTATGGTAGGGCCGGTCAATACAGGACGTATGCGTATGGAACCGGCATGGAACTATACTTCGACCAGCACGATGGGTCTTTGGTCGAGCGCATATAGCGCGATACTGGGCTGTAATAAAGCACTCACGGCGATTAACGAAGGAAAATTCTCGCGCAACGGGGTAAGCGACGAGCAAATCAACAACATCAAAGCCGAGAATCTTTTCTTGCGTGCTTTGGCTTACTTCGATTTGGTACGAGTTTACGCCCAACCCTACGGTTATATCAAGGCAAACGGTATTACCGGAGTAGAAGCGATGGGTGTGCCCATCGTCTTGAAGGACGACCTTTCGGCCCGTCCCTCTCGTAACACGGTAGCGGAAGTGTATGAAAACCTCATTATACCCGACTTGGTGGAAGCCGAACGCCTGATGAGCGACAGCTATGTGCGCGCAGGGGTGAAAGATGTCGTGGCTACGGTAACGAAACCGGTTATTCAAGCCTTGATGGCACGGGTATATCTGCCCCATGAAGATTGGCAGTTGGCCGCCGATTATGCGACGAAAGTGATCAAGAACGGGCGTTTCCGTCTGCTTTCGGGCGACCGCTTCGTATCGATGTGGGACGGCTCGGTAGACGTAGCCCCCCAATCGGGCAGCGAAATCATATTTGAAGTTTACGTATCTCAGAGCGACGGTAGCCGCAGTGACCTCGGAGACTACTTGACAGCACCCGAAGTTGCAGGCGGAGCCGGTTACGGCGACGTTCGAGTATCGAACGACCTTATCAATTTGTATGACGCAACCGATGTGCGCTTGACCGGATTGACGAAAACCAACAGTAAGTATTCGGGTTATCGCTGGTCGACCAAGTATCCCGGTAAAAACGGACAGTTGGCCTACAATAACGTGCCGGTATTGCGTATCTCGGAAATGTATCTGATACGTTCGGAGGCTATTTACCGTGGAGCTACGGTATCGGGCGTAACCGCTATCGACGATTTGAATCGCGTAGCCACGAACCGTAATGCCGAGGCTTACGCTTCGGTAACGCTCGACAACCTGTTCGAGGAAAGCCGCAAAGAGTTCTTGTTCGAGGGCCATATATTCTTCGATATGAAACGTTTGCAGAAGTCGTTGGTTCGGACCGATTACGACTTGGATTCGCGCACGAAAAATATCGATTTCCCGAGCTATCGTTGGGCATTGCCAATTCCCGAGAACGATATTTTGTATAACGACAATATGGATCAGAATCCCGGTTATCAAAGCAAATAAATTTTAATAGAAGACAATTATGAAAATAAGTAAATTTATATATGCGGCTGTTGTAGGAGGGGTGTTAGCTTCGTGCCAATCGGTGGATACTCCTATGTTCAGCGATAAAGATGCATTCGTGGCTTTTGACAGTAAGTCCACTTCCATAGCCGAGAATGCCGGTAGCGAGGTTAAAATACCCGTTTCGTTGGTCGCTTCCAAAGGGCTCGACGTGTCGGTGGGTTTTGAAATCGATACGACCGCCTATGCCGGTAAAAACGCTGCGAAAGAGGGCGTGAATTACCGTTTGAAAAATACGTCGAATACTTTGTCGTTTGCCGCTGACGGCGAGATGGTCGCTTACATATCGATCGAACCTATCGATAACGGCGATTACAATGGCGATGTGTGTTTCGACATCAAACTTTCTGCCCCCGAGGGCTGTAATTTAGGTGCGAACTACACGACTACCGTTACCATCAGCGATGACGACCACCCGCTGGCTGCTGCCGGAATCTTGGGTAAATATAATGCATCGGGTCTGGATCCGTTCGGTACGTCTCAAATGCAAAATTGGACTTGCGAAGTCGTGAAAGACGCAGACTATGTAGATCGAGTTTGGTTTACGCAGATCGTTCCGTCGGCGAGTGGCGCGACTTATAAATCGGTAATGGGTACGGTAAGTGCCGATTTCAGGTCGATAACGATTAACGCCGGTCAGGATTTGGGTACTGCTGGTTCTTATACTTTGACCCTCGATTTCAATGGCGCAAGCTCGGCAACGGCTCAGGTTTCTAATGGAACCATTTCCATAAATACCTATGTGATCGCGGGGATTGTGGAACAACCGGGCTATGCTGCAAGCGGTGCACAAACCGTCACTCTGAAAAAAGTTGAAGAATAATAAAATTATAGAGCAATGAAAAAATATATTATAGGATTATTCTCTGCAATCTGCCTCATGGGGGCAGGTTGCACCGAATTCGAAGACTTTATGCCGGTGGATATGGGCGAAGGTCCTGCCGTAACGGTGACGGCTGAGAAAACAGCCGTGGATGCTTTCAAGGTAACCATTACTCCGGCAGAGGGAACCGTATATTATTCTTATATTGTAACCGACGAGGCGATGACTGTCGATCCCGACCAGTTGTTGCAAGCGAAATACGAAGGCTCTACATTGGTGAAAGCTGCCGAAAAACCCAGCGTGAGCGGTACGCTTTCTAACCAGAATTTAGGGGCTACGTACTATGTATATGCCGTGGCATCCAATGACAAAGGCGTTTGCGGGGCTGTGGCTTCGGCATCTGTCGAATTGCCCGACGAAGAGGCTCCTTATTTGGTGAACGTTCCCGACGGTAATAAATATAAAGCTACGAACGGCGGACGCAGCGTCGTTTTGACTTTCAACGAGACCGTTGTTCGAGGAAGCGGTGCTATCACCTACGATGTGACGAAGGGTGACCTTACCTCTTATGCCAGCGGTACGATCGAGAGTGTCGTTATCAATAATGAGTCTGTTACGATTACTTTGCCCGAAAGTGTAGTGTTCGACGAGAACGAAGCCGTATCGTATGTATTCCTCGATTTTGCCGAGGGTGCTTTCGCTGATGCCGGCGGAAATCTGTCTGCTGCATTGGTTGGTGGCGTCGATGAAGAAACTCAAACCGTTGCAGCTCCTTATTGGGAGTATACCGCTGCACAAGAAAGTGATTTTACAGGTACATTCGGATTCTTGTTCTATCAATATGATCTTCAAACACAACAACCCGGAAGTACACCTATGGGATTCGATACTGAGTTTTCATTAAAACATGCAAATAATCCTGATACTCTTGTAATAGACCATTTCTATTTTAAGGATGGGTATCCCAATCAACTGGAAGCCGAAGTGACCGATAATGGTTTTAGAATTGCTGATTTACAAATTATGGGAGTTATGCAGGTAGAAACTAATGTCGGAATGGTTAACGCTATTTTCACTTTCGCAGGACTTCCAGAGAGTGAAACCGATAATTTTGAATATGTAAACTTCGCTGAAAATGCACAAGGCGACGAGGTTGTATATGCGCAAGATCGTTGGTGTGGACTTTATTGCTTTAATGCCGATGCCGACCCCAGTGACAGCAATTTTAGCTTAGGGTGGTATGATTTGTGGAATGCATCTCTCTTCTTTAAAGGATCTGTTCAAGCCGCAGCCGCAAATACTAATATCCCGTCGTCGATAAAGTTGTTGAAAAACGAGATGAAATTGTCGGAAATGAGACCGTTGTCTGCAACAGAAAAACTTCATATGCAGTCCCTTATCAGACAAAATCTTAAAATGAAAAGTATTCGTTGATCCTTTTAAGGATAGAGTTATTGAGCAGCCGGTCTTTTAGAGATCGGCTGCTTTGTTATTGTCAGTACCGAGTCTGTCGTTGTAGAGTAAATCTGCGGAAGCTGGATTTAGTCGAAATCTTGTGCCTTCTCGTGACGAGAAACTTTTCGTATTTTCTTGTGAAATTTGTATATCCTTTCGTAAATAAAGGACTCTGAATAGCCGAGACATCGGGAGATGTTTCTTATAGAATCTCCGTGTATGTATTTTTTAACAATAGACCGATCGATTTCGCCGAGTGAATAGAATATTTTTGTAAAATGTTCTATATCAATCATGTTCGCTGAACAAATCCATTCCCGGATTGTTCTTAATAATCTAAGCTGTAAGAAAGAATATTTTGTCATCGCTTTTTATATAAAAAAGTCACTGAATGACATATTTCTCAAAGTTTCTAATTCTCTCTCTAAATC
>ENA-OPDF01001716-OPDF01001716.1-human-gut-metagenome-genome-assembly--contig:-NODE-1716-length-12303-cov-2.383981_pt1 | contig 12303 bp, 8 predicted proteins | sample MGYA00241575_ERZ501501 | MGnify/ENA primary metagenome ERZ501501 (study PRJEB25962, sample SAMEA1972229) | human gut metagenome | biome: human gut; feature: human-associated habitat; material: faeces... | reverse complement strand
CAGCCGCTATACCGGCAGCAATCGTCCGCCTTATTCTCCTGCGCCTGTTCCGCATTCCCGACAGAGCCTTCTGTAAACGTTCCCAGGCCTCCGCAGATGTCTCCACTTCGAGCATTTTCAATACCGTCTCCATCTGCCGGACATCTGTAAATAACCGTTTCACCTCCCCGTCATTTTCCAGACGGTCACGAAAAACCTTTGCCTCCGGTTCGGTCAAAGTCCCTGCACTATAATCCGCTATCCATTCGTATATGGTTTTCATTTTTTCTAATTTTTTATTATATTCCAAAAAATTTAAAATAGGTGACAAAAAACAGAAAAAAAATTCACCAAACAGGAAGAAGATAGGGTGAAGACAGGCAATACAAACATTACACCTCCTATTCATAGCCTATTTACTCCTTATTCCCGACGTATGTATATAGGGCGTGAATAGGAGATGAATAAGGGTTAATCCCTAACCTGATGCTTTTTACACCGGCCAATCACCTGCAATAGGTGGCATTGACGGTGCCGACCCGGCAAGCCGAATAGTCGGAAAAGACAGCAAAAAACAAGAAATAAAATTTTTGTGCTCCCAAAGTTTGCCGTAATTTTTGTAAAGCACGAATATAATGGGTCTTCACAGTATTGACGGAGATATTCATTTCGGCGGCAACGGTTTTGTAAGACTTTCTATTAAAAATAATATCGGTAATCCCCCGACGGGGATGCTTAGGAAGCTGTCCGATCGCAATATGCAGCTCGGCACGGATGCGTTCCTGCCGTTCCGCCGTTTCTCCCAACACTTCATCCAAAAAACTTTCACAGGATATTTCTATATCTTCAAAATAGCGTTTTCCGGCCTCCCTCATGGTTTTAAGTGCCGCTTTATTCACCGCCCCGAAAAGATAGGCTTCCAAAGACCCCGAAAACTTCCGTCCCCTCCAATTCTGCCACAAAGAAATAAACACCGCCTGCACGATGTCTTCGGCATCTTCGCGGCTGACCAAATAACGCATACAATAAGCACAAAGAAGCCGATGATAACTACGGAATAAAATGCCCGTCGCTTCTTCGTCGCCTTTCGCCAATAAACGGATAATATTTTTTTCCTGTTCTTCTGCCATCGGTCCGTTTATTCTACCTCCAACCGTCTGTCTTTCGGATATTTCACCTTATAGCGCAGGATAAGATCGCGCTGTTCGCCGGGTTGCAAGATCAGCGGCCAGGTAACGATACCGGTATCGCCGTCCACTTTGCCACCGCTCACCTCTTCGGCAGTCACGGTAATACTGCTGTTGGCGGAGACGGGCAACTGATCGTAAAGAGTCAGATCAACCGCCTGCGGACGATTATTCCGAACGGATATTTTCCAACCTATCGTCTGTGTCTGCATAGCTCCCATCAGTTTCCGCGAGGTATATTCATGCTCTTTCGTGCGCTGTACGGCAATCTGCCGGTCGCGTCCGAGAGAAAACGAAAGCGTATCCCCGGCCGTATTCACATCGAGCACCGATTTGCCGATGAACGTGCCTTCGAAATAGATGTTAGCTTCTCCCTCCAACAGGTTAAGCTTACTCCAATCGGTAACCTGTGCCATCAGAAAGGCATCTTTATCGATTTTCGGAGTACACCGGTAGACATAAGAGACCGGCAGTTCATAGCGGCCTATCTCTGCCACAATAGGCTTATTGTCCGATAAAACCGTATAGGGCATCTTAATCCCGAACTCATAACCTGTCGGTTGCCGGGTTTGTTCTACTTCAATCGGTATGCTCCCCGCCTCTTCTTCGGCAACTACCTCTTCCACAGGCGCGGTAGACATAAGAGCCAAAGTGTTTTTCCGGGCTTTCCGGGGAGAGCCATGACCGGCAACCACCACTTCCTCCAAACTTTGCGTATCGGGATCCAAGACAACATGCAACGTATTGCTACGCACATCAACCGTCCGCGAAGTATAGCCGATATACGCAAATTCCAACCGGTGTTGTCCCCCGGGCATCGTCAACGAATAACGGCCGTCGACATCCGTAGCGCAACCGATAGTAGTACCCGGAATTTTAACCGTAGCTCCGATCAAGGGTTCATGGGTAATGGCATCCGAAACAATACCCGATACGTTATTTCCATTCATTTCATCGCGATAGACCGGTGCCGCCCATCCATAATTCAGCCGATAAGGCAACAGCCGGGGAGCCACATTCCCCGTTGAGGGACTGGAGGAAGAGAGCGACAAAGCGACATTTTTCCATGCTTCGCCCGTATGTTGAAAGATATTCGCTTTATAAGTAATGGAAAGTGGTTCGGTCAGACTCTCCGAACGAATGTCGTAGGAAGGAAACCAACCGGCATTTTTAACATAATAGCTCAAGGTAAAGGTTACGGTACAGGCAGCCGGAGCATGAATACCCACCAGGATTTCCCCGGTACGTTTCAAGTCCTTCCCTTTCACCTGGGCCAATTCCCGGGACACCTGCCGATGCCGCCCGGACAGTTCTTCCAGCTGCCCGCCAATAGTCAATTCTTCGGCAGTGAGCGCTTTCATCCGTTCGGTGAAATAAGCGGTCGCTTCCCGGACAGTCGCCATAGTCAACGCATTGCTTTTACCACCTATCGTACAATTGTTTTTCAATACCTCCTGCCCCGCCTTCACGACAGCAAGAGCCGCTTTCCGTTCTTCCTGTTGTTTTTCTATTTTTTTCAAAGTCTGCTGCAACTGCTCCTGCTTACGCCCTACCGCCACACTGTCCAGGAAATTATATTGCAGATTCACATTCGTGATCGTCAGTTTTCCCTTCGCACTCACCTGCATACTCCGGGCATCGAGATAAGGTGAAAGACCGGTAAACAGTAAAGCCGAATTGCCAGCCGGGATGTCCACCCGTTTAGTACGGGTTACCTGTGCTCCGTCGATAAACAGCATGACTTTCTCTGCCACCGTTTCCACTTTGCGCTGCGCCGTCGACACCGTGGTCACTATACACAGACAAAGAACCAGCCCTACATAATTCCTGAACTTTTCCATAATCCCAATTAAAATAAGGTATCTATAATTCCTCTGACCTTTGTTTCAGTATACAAATATAGTGAAAGGTGAGAGCAAAAACAACAAACTGGTTTGATTGATTTTACCGAACCGAAAACAACAGGAGCCATGATAATACAAAACGGCCGCCGGAACCCCGGCAGCCGTTTCTTTATCATCGGATAATATTTTTACTTCCTGGCCAGTTGAAGCAAAATTTCCATGACCTGGATAGCGCTCTTCGATACTTTCGTACCGGGTCCGAATACGGCAATTGCACCGGCATCGAACAGGAATTGATAATCCTGGTGAGGAATTACACCACCCACATATACGAGGATGTCTTCCCGGCCTAATTTTTTCAATTCGGCGATAACGGCGGGTACCAGCGTTTTGTGTCCGGCAGCCAGAGAAGAAACACCAACGACATGCACGTCGTTTTCAACAGCTTGTTTAGCCGTTTCTTCCGGTGTCTGGAACAAGGGTCCCATATCGACATCGAAGCCCATATCGGCATAACCGGTGGCAACCACTTTAGCTCCCCGGTCGTGACCGTCCTGGCCCATTTTAGCGATCATGATACGCGGACGACGTCCGGTCAGTTCGGCAAACTCATCGGTCATTGCCTTTGCTTTCTCGAAGTCGGCATCTTCGCCGGCAACACTTGAATATACTCCACTCACAGTTCTGATAACAGCTTTATAACGTCCGACAACTTTTTCACATGCATAGGAGATTTCTCCCAGAGAAGCGCGTTTCTTAGCAGCATCTACAGCCAATTCCAGCAAATTACCTTCGCCGGTTTCGACACATTTGGTGATGGCATCCAGAGCTGCGTCTACTTCGGCCTGATTACGTTCGGCTTTCAGTTTTTTCAGACGGGCGATCTGAGCTTCACGAACTGCAGTATTATCAATTTCAAGAATATCGATCGGATCCTCTTTGTCTAAACGGTATTTATTCACTCCTACAATTGTCTGTTCGCCACTATCGATACGGGCCTGTGTACGGGCAGCAGCTTCTTCAATACGCAGTTTTGGCAAACCGGATTCTATAGCCGCAGCCATACCTCCCAGTTTCTCAATTTCCTGAATATGTTCCCAAGCCTTATGTACCAATTCGTTGGTCAGGTTTTCTACATAGTAAGAACCGGCCCATGGGTCGACTGCCTTACAAATGGTAGATTCTTCCTGGATATAAATCTGAGTATTACGGGCAATACGGGCGGAAAAGTCGGTCGGCAATGCAATAGCCTCATCCAATGCATTGGTATGCAATGACTGTGTATGTCCCAGAGCAGCCCCCATAGCCTCGATACAGGTACGTCCTACGTTATTGAACGGATCCTGTTCGGTCAGTGACCAACCGGAAGTCTGGGAGTGTGTACGCAGAGCCAGGGATTTCGGATTTTTCGGATTGAATTGTTTGACAATCTTAGCCCACAACAGACGACCGGCACGCATTTTAGCGATTTCCATAAAATGGTTGGTTCCGATAGCCCAGAAGAAGGACAGACGCGGAGCGAAAGCATCAATATCCATTCCGGCGTTTACTCCGGCACGCAGATATTCCAAACCGTCGGCCAGGGTATATGCCAACTCGATATCGGCGGTAGCACCTGCTTCCTGCATGTGATAACCGGAGATAGAGATAGAGTTGAACTTCGGCATATTCTTGGACGTATATTCGAAGATATCGGCGATGATCTTCATCGAGAATTTCGGCGGGTAAATATAGGTATTACGCACCATAAATTCTTTCAGGATATCGTTCTGAATGGTTCCGGACAGCTGCTCCAGGGTAGCCCCTTGTTCCAATCCGGCAACAATATAGAAAGCCAGCACCGGAAGCACGGCCCCGTTCATGGTCATAGATACGGACATCTTATCCAAAGGGATCTGATCGAACAGGATCTTCATGTCCAGGATAGAGTCGACAGCCACACCGGCTTTACCGACATCCCCGATTACACGCGGGTGGTCGGAGTCGTATCCACGGTGGGTAGCCAGGTCGAATGCCACAGACAAACCTTTCTGTCCGGCAGCCAGGTTACGACGATAGAAAGCATTCGACTCTTCAGCGGTAGAGAATCCGGCATACTGACGGATCGTCCAGGGACGCAAAGGGTACATGGCAGAATACGGTCCACGGAGATAAGGCGGAATTCCGGCAACATAATCCAAATGTTCCATACCTTTCAAATCATCGGCAGTATATACCGGTTTCACCGGAATCAACTCAGGGGTCGTCCAGTTTTTAGCGATGTGGTTGGCTTTTTCCCATTCAGCGGCGCTCATGGAAGCCTTTTCAGACGCTTTAATATTTATATCTTTAAAATTCGGTTTCATGTTTCAATAGTTAAAAAGTTACAGAGTTACCCGTTACTTTATTTAATACCTAATTTTACCTGGTAGCCTTTCAGTTCTTCCAGTACATTGTTCTTCACGTGGATATAGTTCAGCAATCCTTTTGCTTCCAGTTCGGGACGGCTTTCTGGATTACCCGCAACTACAACGATAGCTTTATCTTTCAGTTTTTCGAAAGCTTCGGGTGCAAATCCGGCATATTCATCGTCGGAGCTACACAGCACAACGATAGCGGCTTTATTGTCCAGACACGCCTGAACCCCTTCATCGACCGTCTTGAAGCCATTGTTGTCTTTTACTTCAAATCCGGCACAAGCGAAGAAGTTACATGCAAACTGAGCCCGTGCTTTACGCATAGCCAGATTACCCATCGGAAACATATAGACAACCGGACGACCGTTTTTAGCCGAGAAAGCATCGGTTTTCAGGCGCATCGCCTCGAATGCAGCCGGTCCGCGGTAAGGTTTCAGGGTTTCGATTTCAGCGCCTTCGGCAGTTTCGTCTTCGGGTTCGAAGATGCAGGCACACAGCTGACGATCGATCTTTTCGTTGAAGTTAGGGAACTGGTTAACACCCACAAAGTTTTCTTTACGCTGAGCGATAGCCAGGTCACGAGCCTGGGCGGTAGCTTTCACAGCAGCCTGAACAAACCCTTTCTTCAATGCTTCGATATATCCTCCCTGTTCCTGAGTTTCCAGGAATAATTTCCAGGCAGCTTCAGCAATATTCTGGGTCAGTTCCTCGATATAATATGAACCGCCGGCAACATCGACGATCTTGGCAAAGTGCGACTCTTCTTTCAGCAACAACTGCTGGTTGCGGGCAACACGTTCCGCCACGTCGGAGGGATGACATTCGAAGGTATCGTCGAACGGATGAACGGTGAACGAATCGACACCGCCCAATACGGCCGACATCGTTTCGGTCTGAGTACGCAGCATATTTACGTTCGGATCGTATACGGTTTTATTCCATTCAGAAGTTTCTGCATGGATATTCATCTTACATTTGCAATCGCAAGACGGATTGTAGGCTTTCACGATGTGAGCCCACAAGTAACGGGCAGCCCGCAATTTAGCGATCTCCATGAAATACTTGGAACCGGTAGCGAAGTGGAAACGGATTTTCGGAGCCACTTCATCGATCTTCATTCCTGCATCCGTCAGTTTGTCCAGATATTCAACACCGGCAGCCAGTGAGAATCCCAACTCCTGAACGATAGAAGATCCTGAGTTATTGAAAACATATCCACCTACTTCAATGGTCTTGAAGTTTTTGTAGGCAGCCATTTTTTCAAGATTTACTTTTACGTTTTCGAAAGGTTTGTCGCAACAGTTCTTTCCTTTCCGGGTGAGAGCGGTCAACGGATCGACATTGATTCCCCCCTGTATTTTTTCAGGTGCAATACCTCTTTCTTCCACAACAGCCTTAAATGCATCCAGGATACTTCCTTTTTTACATCCGGCGACAAAGTTGATTTCCACACATTCCAGGCAGATGTCTTTCAGGAGGACTTCCATATCTGCTTTGGTAAATTCCTGGCATCCATTCAGTACAAAACCCAGTGAGTTGACACCGCGATTCAATACATCCAATGCTTTTTTATTTGCTTCAGCCAGATCTTCCACAACGATATCCTGACGTACATACCAATCGTTGTTATCTTTTTTGTTACCTCTCACAAACGGGAATTCGCCGGGTAGACAATCCAGATTTTTCAGATCCTGCATATTCTCCAACCGGTACATCGGCTGAACATTAAAACCCTCATTGGTTCTCCATACAAGCTTTTTATTGAAATCGGCCCCTTTCAGGTCGACAGTGACTTTGTCGATCCACTCTTGCATTGTGTTCGGCGCAAACTCACTGAAAAGCTTACAATTTTCTTTTTCTGCCATAATTTATATATTTAACTGTAACTGTTTGTTTGAAAAAACGAACAAATTTAACCCTTTCAAAGGATTAAAAAAATTATTTAGTGCCTTTTTTCCGTATTTAGAACGTTTGTACCCCCGTCACTTTTATCCTTCCTCATTCAGGCGCCGATAAATACGTACGGTTCCGGCTTCTTCCGGATTACCGTTATCCCATATCTTTATCCGCAATTCATTTTGATCTACCGATTGCCATTCCCCGATCCCCAATTCATTTTGCCGGGTATCCAACTCTTCGCAAATCAGCTTATCGCCTTCTTTTTTCATCCGGAAACGTGTAACTCCACACCACAACTCATTTCCAAGCGTATCTTTCACGGAATAAAAACACAGGTTATAAATTCCGGCAGTCACCTCCATCTCATAATACAGCTGATTCGCTTCGTATCTCCACCGACCAACGAAAGGAGCCGCCACCCCGGGGAAATCACTGCAGATAGAAAACCATTATCCAACTGGCTTTGGATAATGGTTTTATTGAAAATCCAGAAAGTAAACTAAAACCGTCCGGTCTAACCGGATGCTCTATGCTGTAGAAGAACGACGGTAGCTTTCGGGGGAACTACCCGAAACACGACTGAAATATTTGGAAAAAAGTGATTGTTCATTAAACCCTAATTCGTAGGCTATTTCCTTAATGGCCATTGGTGAATTACGCAACAGAATCTGTGCTTCGAGCACAATGTATTCCTCTATCCACCGTGCGGCACTGCGTCCGCTCACCAGTCGGATTACAGTAGTAAGATGGCGGGGTGTCAGTGAAAGTTCGCCGGCATAAAATGATACGCGCCGTTGCTTACGGTAATGGGTGTGTAGCAAATCGAGGAAATCATAAAAGATCTTCTCACTGTGCGACGCGGGAGTGGCAGTGTCTTCCAGCCGCCGACAGATATTACGTACTTGACAGAACATACCCAGGATGAGCGGATAAAGAGTATCTGCGGAATCTCTCAAACCAGGAGCATCGGCGCAAAGACATAGGAGCTCGTAGAAGCGAGTCAACCGCCCGTGCTCATCATCATTGACGGCAATGAAAGCATCACGTATCGCAATCTTTCCCAAGGTACGTTCTGCTAAAACAAGCTGCCTCCAAAAAGATTTGGAAAGCAACAGCCCCACACATCGGAAGCCGGGGCTACGACTTACAATACGACAGGCACAGGGGGCGATGAAACACAACAGGTGTTCACGGTTGAAGCGATAGGACTGTAAGTTGATATCCAATTGCATTTCTCCATCCAGACACAAAAAAAGACAGGGTATGTCTATCTTTACCGGATTATCGTGTGTGCCGAAAAGGTCATTTTCGCGCCAAATCACGAAAGGAGTCACCTCTTTACCCAACTGCAAACGTTGAAGTAATTTATCGAATGTAAATATAGGCTGAATCATACAAATAAACATGCAAATAGGGTCAATAAACTATTTAATCCTCAATAATCGTACGAATATACAAATGAAATACAGAAAAGCACATTTACAAGCGTGAAAAATCTCCGTTACTTTGTATCGAAATCAAATCAGATGACAATGAACAAAAAGTTATTGACTATGGCGCTCTCACTGACGGTTATTCCGTCAGTTCTTTTGGCGCAGAAATCGGCTACGGAACACACTATCCGTGCCAACGAAGCTGTAAAGACGGAACTGAATTTCAACGACCGTCAGGATTATGAAGATGCCAACCGGGGCTTTATCGCAAGTATCGATGGAAACGCTGTACTGGACAAAGAAGGCAAAGTTTCTTATTCTGTGGAAGAATGGGATTTTCTGAAGAGCAATACTCCTCAGACAGCCAACCCGAGTCTGTGGAGACAGTCGCAACTCAACCGCATAAACGGACTGTTTGAAGTGATACCCGACAAACTTTACCAGGTGAGAGGATTCGACATAGCCAACATGACTTTCATCCGTTCTGACAATGGTTGGATTATCATTGACGTGACGACTACAGATGCCGCTGCCAAGGCGGGCTATGACCTCATTAAGAAGCATGTGGCAGACCTACCTGTACAAGGCGTAATTTTCACCCACCCTCATGGCGACCATTACGGAGGTATCGCTGCGGTGAAGGAGGCTTCATCTAAAAAGGATTTCGACATCATCGCTCCCAAAGGCTTCATGGCCTCGGCACAAAACGAAAACGTGCTGGCCGGAGTGGCTATGACCCGCCGTGCCACTTATATGTATGGTTTGCAATTGCAACCGGGTGAAAAAGGTACATTGGGTTGTGGTCTGGGACAGCGTATGTCAACGGGTAGCAAAGGTATCGCCCGCCCTACCATTGAAATAGCAAACACCGGAGAGAAACATACCATTGACGGCGTGGAGATGGAGTTTGTCTATGTACTTGACACAGAAGCTCCCGTGGAAATCATGATTTGGCTTCCGCAACTGAAAGCCTTCTGTACGGCAGAAGATATGACGCACAACATGCATAATCTGCAAACGTTGCGTGGTGCGAAAGTGCGCAACGGACTGCTGTGGAGTAAGGCGGTGGATACGGCTATCGAACGTTACGGAGACCAGGTGGAGGTGTCATTCTCCACCCATCACTGGCCCACTTGGGGCAATGAACGCATCGTGAACTACTGGGAAGCTCAACGTGATATGTATCGCTATCTGCACGACCAGACCCTGCATTTGGCTAACCGTGGGCTGACTCCTGATGAAATTGCCGAAGAGATGAAACTCCCCGCTTCGCTGGCATCGCAGTTCAACTGCCGTGGCTACTACGGTACGCTGAGCCACAACGTCAAGGCGCAGTATGACCTTTACTTCGGCTGGTTCGATGGCAATCCGGCACATCTTAACCCGCTGCCCCCTTCGGAATTGGGTGCCAAGTATGTAGAAGCTATAGGTGGTGCAGATAAAGTGCCCGAAGTGGCCAAGGCCTCGTATGCCAAAGGTGAATACCGCTGGGTAGCTACGCTACTGGATAATCTCGTTTTTGCCGAACCCGAAAACAAAGAAGCACGCCAGTTGTTGGCCGACACATATTCCCAATTAGGCTATCAGGCGGAAAGCGGTCCGTGGCGTAACTTCTACTTGACTGGGGCTCAAGATTTATTCAAGAAGAATGTGCCTTACACATCAAAACTCATCAATGACGGTGTATTGTCCCAGATGGATATGGGCACTTTGCTCGACTACTGCGCCATCCAGTTGAACGGGGAGAAAGCTGGCGGAAAGGAAGCTGTTATCAACATTAACTTCACAGATACGAAAGAGAAGGTGATGCTGATGCTCAATAATGGGGTGTTGAATCACCGCCTTGGCAGCCAGGATAAAAAAGCTGACCTGACCATGGAGATTGCGAAAATGGATTTCGTCAAACTGTTCTTCGGCAGAACGGATTTACAAACTTTGCATAAGACGAACAAGGTGAAAACTACCGGAGACACCAAAGCTATAGATATTATCCGTAGTGCCTGCGAACCGGCAGATCCTAACTTCAACATTGTGTTGCCGTAAACAGGAACAATATATTGATTTTTAACATGGCGGGTACATAGATGTGTATCCGCCTTTTTCGTATCATCGCATGTGACTAAGTTTGCATCAGCAGACATAGCAAATTTGTTCTCCTGTCTCCTCCCTCAAAATGATCAAAAGCCACTAATAGAAGGATCTGGTACAAAACTATGTACTTCTTTCGATTTCAAACACTTTGCATTATTTTCTCCAAAGCCATCTGTATGTGAGCGAGTTTGTGTATATTTGTTCTCTAATTGATGATTATAACTGAAGATAAAGTTCCTGCCGTCGATTGAATTTATTATTGGGTCGGTGAGAATGGGGAATACGATTTTATTTATACTAAGCTAAACGAACAAATTCGTTTGTTTTTCGTTTTGCTATCGAACTGTGTTTTATTATGGTCGAGATAAAAAAAGGGCATCTGTTGAAAGCTGTACTCTTCGATATGGACGGCGTATTATTCGATTCGATGAAGAATCATACGTTAGCTTGGTATAGAGCTTTGTCTTCCCGGAAGATCCCTTGTGAAAGAGATGAATTTTATCAATATGAGGGAGCTACAGCCGAATGGACAATTAATTTGATTTTTGAGCGGACCTATCATCGGCAAGCGACTAAACAGGAGATTGAAGAACTATATACCTTAAAAAGTAAATATTTTAATGAGTTGCCTGAGGCCAGGCCTATGCCAGGGGCCAAAGAGGTTTTGAAGATCGTCCGGGAGCACGGTTTATTGCCCGTTGTCGTTACCGGTTCCGGTCAACAATCGTTGTTAAAACGGTTGACCGAAGAATATGCCGGTTTTGTCGATGCTTCGACTTTGGTGACTGCTTTCGATGTCGAGCATGGTAAACCCCATCCGGAACCTTACCTGAAAGGCCTGAAAAAAGCACATGCTATGCCCGACGAAGCTTTCATTATAGAAAATGCACCTTTGGGGGTAAAAGCCGGTGTAGCGGCTGGAGTTTTCACTATCGCCGTGAATACAGGGCCTATTCCTGAAAAACAATTGCAAGAGGCCGGAGCTGACTTGATCTATCCGGATATGTCGGCTTTACAAAAGTATTTGCCGCAACTATTGGCCGGACATCATAACCGGGCCTGAATTTTCCGGATTGCTAATCTATCGTATATCCAGAGAAATAGGTTTGAACAAAACCCATTGCCAATATAACCACCCATATCCCGGAAGGATTGCATTTCTCCCAGAATAAATGAGTTAATTCTTGACCCGATAGCTGGAATTGCCGGGCTACTTCTTCAAAATAAGCATTGTTCGAAAGCTGATCCGATAGTTGTAAGCCCTTCTCTGCTACTAGTTTCCGCGCCATAACTACTTTATCCGACATTTGCTGATAGACGCCTCCGGAAATAATACCGGCAAACACCTTTCCTAGAAACACTGGTATAAAAGAAGGTGTTTATATACATGTTTACCTTAAACGCAGATATATTTTTTCTTTCTATTCCGATTTCGGGTTTTATACCGTCAGACCGGTTCGTCTGGAACGGTCCG
>ENA-OPDF01001700-OPDF01001700.1-human-gut-metagenome-genome-assembly--contig:-NODE-1700-length-12398-cov-2.880256_pt1 | contig 12398 bp, 10 predicted proteins | sample MGYA00241575_ERZ501501 | MGnify/ENA primary metagenome ERZ501501 (study PRJEB25962, sample SAMEA1972229) | human gut metagenome | biome: human gut; feature: human-associated habitat; material: faeces... | reverse complement strand
CGGCGGTAGCCGAGGCGCTGCGGATGAAGCATCTGAAAGACGGCCCGGAGACGTTCCCGCTGCCGCTGAGCGGCGTACGCGTAGGACCGGTTGCGTTCCTTGGCATCCCCGGTGAACCGTTTACGGGCATCGGCCGGGGGCTGAAAGACGGTTCGCCGTTTGCCATGACGCTGCCGTGCTGCCTGACGAACGGCGCGGAGGGCTATTACCCAATGAAAGAGGCGTACGACGAGGGCGGCTATGAGGCCAGAAGCTCCAACTTTAAGGCTGGCATTGCCGAGCTGCTCATCGACGAGGGCGTCAAGCTGCTGAAGTTGCTGTAAAAAAGAGAAAGCGTCCTTTCCTGGCCGGGGGAGGGACGCTTTTTTGCTGCGCGCAGGGACGAACAGAGCCGTCTGCCCCCACAAACGTATGGCCGGCAATGTGTACAGGATTCCGATTACAGAGACGAGATTTGCTAAGGATGTTTTCTGCCAAAAATAAGCTCGTCAGCCTGTGCTTCACAGGCTGGCGAGCGGAGCGGGGCGACCTATGCCGCCCCGATGCTTTTTTGCGATTGCTTATTTGCCCTGATATGTGCGGAAGAGGAAGGTGACAATCTGCGCACGCGTGCAGGAATCGTTCGGCATGAGCTTGCTGCCGTTGCCCTGTACGATTTCCTCAGCAAGCGCCCAGTTCATCGCGGGAAGCGCGTAGCCAGGAACGGAATCGGCGTCAGAGAAGCCGGACACCAGCTCCTGCAAGGTGACCGCCTCGGACGCAGCGTAGCGGAACAGAAACGCGACGGCTTGAGCGCGGGTGCATTCGCTGTCGGGAGAGAATGTGTTCTCCGTTGTGCCGGTGGTGATGCCCTCGCTGAGCGCCCAGCGGACGGCCTCGGCGTAGTAGCTGCCTTCGGGGACATCGCTCATGTTCATGGCGTAGTTCACCACGGGAGAACCGGCAGCACGCCACAGGAAGGTGACGATTTGTGCGTGGGTGCAAGGCTGGTTCGGCCCAAAGAGACCGTTGCCGATACCGCCGGTAATGCCCTTTTCCTGCGCCCACTTCACGGCCTCGTAGTAGTAGGCGCTGGTGGACACATCACTGAACGGGCTTATCTCAACCTCCTTGACAAAGGCAGCATTGATTTCAACCTTGCTGGCGGGCATGGTAAAGGTATATTTGCCGTTACCCTTGTCGGTCAGTTTCAGCTCATTTCCGTTCTTGTCAATCACGGTGAGTTCATCCAGCTTGAAGCCGTCGTCCGGCTTGACGGTAATCGTCACGGTGCTGCCGCTGGTAGCATTTTTCGTGCTGACGGTCACAGTGCCGTTCTCCGTTTTGCCGGGGATAGTCACGGGATAGCTCGGGAAGAAAACGCCGGAAGAAGGGCCGCCGCCGGAGGAAGGCTTTTTGACCAGCGCTGCGATGGCATCTTCAATGGCTTTTGCCATTGCATCCACTTCGAATTGCTCTGTGATATTCTTGCCGCGCACAACAGCTTCAAGTGCTGCTTTCACAGCGGAAAAATCTATATAATCGTTCTCGTTCAGAGCATTCGCCTTTGCGATGGCTGCATCAACTGCGGTATAATCGGCAGGTTTGAAGACAAGATCAGAGATCGCGCGTTCAATAGCCGCCGCCATTGCATCTACTTCAGCCTGCTTTGCGATGACCTTACCTCGAATCACAGCTTCTGCCGCAGCGCTCAGCGTCTTGATAGATTCGTCGGTGTATGCCGTCAGGTCTGCGGGGATCTTGTCCAGCGCAGCATCAACCGCGGAGTAATCCGCCGGTTCTGCACCGCAAAGAACCTGTCCGTTCACAAAAGACCATCCGTTACTGTTGTCACCGTTATTAAGTGCGGCTGCAAAATCTTCGGTTTTCATTTCTTCCTGCGGCTTTGCAGCTGCAGATTCGTTCTGGTTCTTAATACTGCTGTTTTCCTCAGCAAAATAGCAATTGGTTATTTCGCTTCTCTTGGTCGCATCCTGCATCGCAAAGGCATACCGAAAGGGTGATGAGCCTGTTACACTGCCGATTGCAAAGCAGCTTGTAATGGAGCCATAGTAATTTGGGTCAGAGGCATCGGTACCTACAAAAGAGGCCATAGCAGCCGCAGCCTGTGATACATTGCCACTTGCATAGCAGTTTTTGATATTCAGACCCCAAAGGCCGCCGGCAAAGCCGCCTGTATATGCGCCGCCGGTAACATTGCCCGTGGCGTAACAATTTCGAATAATCCTTTCTGCATCTGTTTTGCCGTTTCCTTTGCCGATAAATCCGCCGACATTCGCACCGCCACGGGAATCTGCCTTCACATTTACCGTCACATCGGATCTGCTGTATGTGATTTTCGCTGCTTTTCCCAATTCACCAATCAGTCCGCCGATAGACCCCTTACCGGCTTTTTCCGTAATGCTGCCGGATACGCTGCACTCGTTGATAAGCTGCGTTTCATCCAGTACACCTACAAGCCCGCCGACACAGTATGCAGCAGCATAAACGTTGCTCGGTGCGCTCATATCCATAGTCAAACCTGTCACATGGCAGTTTTCAATGTATCCGCCTGAATAACCAACCAGACCGCCTGCAAATCCGATGACAGCACCTATCGAAGCAATCTTTGCTATACCGTGGATAGAAACAGTGTCCAGATTTAAGTTGCTGATTTTTCCCGCTGTTGCACCAAACAACCCAAACACATCCGCTTCTAGCGGCGCGGTCTCTGACCCAATGGAAACGTTAGAGATGGTATATCCGTTACCGTCAAAATTACCGGCAAAGATGCGATAATTCGAACCCTCCAACAGTGCATCGGAAAAGGAATTTCCAATCGGTGTCCAAGGCAGCCCGTTCAGGTCTATGTTGGCCGTCAATACAAAATTCTTCCCCGTGTAGGTTTCTCCACTATTCACAGAGCTTGCAAGATATGCAAGCTCTGCTCCGTTAGCGATCTGATAGGGATCGCTCTCCGTGCCGGTGCCGCCTGCAAAAGCAGTGGCGATACTGCCGTCCCATGCGCCGTCCGCCGCCAGCGCCGCCGTGGGCAGCAGCGTCAGGCACAGAATCAAGGCCATCACAGCACTTACGATTCGCTTTTTCATAGACATTCCTCCGTTTGTGATCAAGGCTCGTTCCCGTAGGGATATCCCTACGGGAAACGGGGGTACCCCCGTTTCCGATGCCCTTCTGTTTTCATTCCGTAGCTTAACACGCTCTTTCCGAATTTTCAATAAACCTTGCGCGAAATGCGGCCGTTTCTGCGCGAATAGATAGCATCTCCGGTTGAAATGTGTTATACTGATAAAAAACAGTCTGTGAGGAGGCACTATGAATACTATCGGCATTTCTGTGATCTCTAACCGCACACATATCACGCTGCTGGCAGAGGATATTCTTTATCTCTCGCTGAGCGGCAGAAAGACGGCGATCCATATTACCGGCGACCGAATTTATGAGACCTATACCCCTATTGATGAACTGGCAAAAAATCTTGGCAGTACCTTTATCCGCGTGGATCGATGCTATCTTGTGTCTGCCAAGACGATCCACGATGTGACGAAAACGATCGATCTGATCAACGGCGAATCGCTGGATTACGCACGCCGCCGCAAGCGGGAGATCGTGGAGCAGCTGCGCATCGAACGGCAAAAAATCGGTCGGACATTGGAGCGCAATGACGCTCCCGCCTCACAAGAGGAGTATCATCGCCACTATGCCAGCTTTGACCATGTGCCCTTTGCCTTCACCGATATTGAAATGGTGTTCAGCGAGGAACATTCGGCGGTGGACTGGATCTTCCGCTACGGCAATCGGGCGCTGGCGGAGCTGGAAAAGCTGCCGCTGGAGCAGCTGATCGACCACTCCTTCGGCAGCATCTTTCCCAATATGGACGCCAAGTGGCTGCGGGTCTATGAGCGCACGGCGCTCTATGGCGAAACTCTGGAGATCACCGACTACAGTCCGGAAATCGACACAGAACTCAAAATCATCTGTTTCCCAACCTTTCCGGGACACTGCGGCTGTATGCTCTTTGACCGCCGGACGATCCAGACGGTGCAGGGCAGTACATCGGAGGACAACCGGGCGAAACCATAGGCGGTCGGTTGATTCCTGCTTCCGCATAATCAGGAAGAAACTCCCTGCTTTCATGCGTCTCTCACAGCTTTGTATGCAAAATGTTGCAAATGCCTCGTGAGAGCAATCTCACGAGGCATTTGTTCGTTCACTGCACCAGCTGACTGCTTCTTACATCTCCAAAGGTGGGGCACGGTCTGCACTCTTTCGTAGGTATCATTTGGAATAAGAAACCTGTGTGTTTTATGAACGGTTTGCAATGCAGACCGTTCTTTTTTTGTCCTGCAAAACAATTTTCTGAAAACTGGCCAAAAAGCGCTTTTGAAATTGTAGTAAGGGTAGAGAGAAAGAAAATCCCAGCAGCGAATGTTCCCAATGGTGTTATCATCATTAACAGCTTGCACATTGAAGAAGTAACGCTGCCGCCCTACATGGACAGGCCCGCCGACACCCGCGCCGGATGCAAGCACCGCTGCACCGACGCTGCCATGGAGCATTTCAGAGCCGAGGTCATGGAGCTGTGTCACCGGGAAAACCTCTATCAGATCGACTTGCTCCACGGCAGCGCCAGCCGCGTCACCGAGCGCGAGTATTGGGAGAAGAAAAAGGGGCAAGCCAAGCTGGACGAGAAAGCCGATGCCCTTGCCGCCGAGGGATTACCTGCCAAGCCTACTAAGTTTGAAACCGACAAGGAGAAGTTGCGCAAGATCATCCGAAAAGCCCTTGACAAGGCAGGCAGCTTTGACGAGTTTTCTTCCCTGTTGCTGCAACAGGGCGTGATCGTCAAGGAGAGCCGTGGACGGTATTCCTACCTGACTCCGGACAGGCCGAAGCCCATCACGGCACGGAAGCTGGGTGATGATTTTGACAAGACTGCCGTGCTTGCCGCATTGGAGAGAAATGCCCTGCGTCCAGTGAATATCGTAACGAAACGCGATGCTACCCGCTGCCGCCGTATCTGCCCTAGACCGGACACAGCTCCAGCAGAGCATACAGAGTGAGCCGCAGCTCAGTGCCGAAGCCGTCCGCGCCATGCTCTGGTGCAATCAGACCGGCATCACAACACGGGACAGCGATCTTCCCGATCTGCTGGATGCCTCCGATACCCGTATCAGCCGCTATCAGATGACGTCGTTTCTATTTTATCTGTGTACTTACGAGCTGCAGCCAGAAGGCTAAGGATATGATTTGAAACGATCTTGATAATTGACCGACATATGAAAATGCGCTGTTTGTAATTCTGCAAGCAGCGCGTCTTTATATTTTTCCTGAAATGTTGTTTTTGCAATGATATGACCGTGACTACTATTTGACTACTATCATCCGAAATCCCCAAAAAGCCGATTTGCCCAGTGTTTTCAATGGTTTTGCAATCATTCAGAAAAGACGAACATTCTCGCCAAAAACCGTATAACCCTTGAAAACACAGCACTTTATCCGGATGCACCTGAAAACTCCGACCGTCGACATTGCTCCTGTCAAGCTCTATCCTTATGTAAAAAAGCAAGACGCAAACTCATGCATTTGAGTTTGCGTCTTGCTTTTGCCCGTACCGACTGTACCCCCATGACACATTGTGTACCTATGGGGCGAAACAGTTGAAACTTCTGGGCTTTTCGCAGTGGCATCTATTTGGGTGCAGCTTGATGGCAAGCAGCACCCTTTTAGATCCCTCGACTTAAAATCTCCTGAAATCTCAAGGGTTTTCGCGTTTCCTGCAAGTCAAAGCAGCTTAGTCTCAAGGGCTGAGTAGAACCAAAATAGATGCTTGCCCTCTGTTGTCTTTATTATAGCTCTTATTGCACTGTTTTGAAATGAAAACTACACACATGGTCGCATTTAATATATCACTTCATTTTGCAGCCATTCTTATCTCTCAGTGTGTCCGCCATAACACACATACGGTTCACTCCGGCAAGGCGTCTATTTTTTGGAGCGAAAGCATTACTTGCCCAACAAATGGAATGCCTGCGGTGTCCGTTCCTCCCAGAAGGCAGGCAAAAGACGCGGCTGCGCACAGATCCGGTTTGAGCAGTTCCAGTGAAAAGTCTGCCGTATACTGGCCGCTTGTATGTTTTCTGAGCGTTCCCTGCTGACAACAAGCAAAGTTGGCACTGGTGCTTCGGCCGCTCAGTCCAAAAATCAGACTCTCCTCTACGGGTTCAAAGGGACAAGAGAAGGTAACTGTTATGCTTTTTTTCTGATTGGATTCCAGATATACCGGCGCAGCATCTATCCGCCGAGTCTTTTGTGAAGCAAACATTTCAAGCGCATCCAAATCTTTGCATATTCTCAAATTATCTGTTTCACGAAGCAGCGTCAATGCATTCTCAACCTTACCACAGCGGATGAGGCTTCGTGCTTCGTTCTCCGCCCTTGCTATAGCCTCGCAGTCGGCGTTCCAAAGATCAGACAGAAGCTTACGGCCGTCGTCTGCGGTGTCACAATACAGCAGATCCATTGCATTTTGGTAATCACGGAATCTCTGCCAGACACTTCTTGAATATCCCATCTCTTCGGGTGCTGATAAATAGTGTTTTGCGGCTCGCTCAACAGGCTTTTCCATGGAGTTCAGGGCTTTCGGAAGTCCTGCGGCCGGGTGTGTCGGCATATAGGGAAGCTGGCAGGGCCGCCCAAGACAAGTCCATATTTTTGTAAACAATGCCTCATTGGAAAACTCACATACGATGCTGTCTACAGTGGAGCCGGTGCAAATGCGGCGGATACTGGAATAATGCGGAGAGCGCCCAGGGCCAACCCGTTCCGCGTCATCCGGCGTGCCCTCATAGTGTTCAGACATGATATTGCCTAATTCACGGGGTGAAACCTTATGGTTCGGGCGGCAAACAAAGGGCAGATCATTTGTTGTGTTCCCGCATTTCTGATGCATCAGCTTCTGAAGAGCGTGCTTTGCGCGCAATACATTATAAGGTTGGTGTTGTTTTTCCTCTATCGCATACGCCTTTGCAAAGTCAAAATCCTCAAAACTGCCATCCTGCCGGGGTTTATACCACCCTTTTTCTATGGCGTATTCAACCAGATCCGGCGAATAGTAGGCTTCCGGGAAGTCGTTGAGCCCGTGCAGTGTATAGTGATTAGGCATTACTGCCACCATATCGTCCGGAATGCGAACTGCCATATAATGTCGACCGCTGACGATCTGAATCATAAACGCTTCGTTCTTGTCTGCAAACGTGTAGCTTCGTCCGTCTGGCGCATATCCATATGTATCGACCATTTCGATAGCGATCTGCAGCGCTTCCCGCGCCGTCGATGCCCGTTCAGCTACTATGCGGCGAAGATTTCCCTCTATGCCGCCATTGCTCAGGCGAGACGGATCCCGTGTGTTCTCCTTTGAGACTTTACAGCTGTTACTTACAATAAGAATGCCCGCATCGTTGAAATAGGTATCTGCATTGGACAAGCCGTACATTCCTGCTTTCACTTCGACCCATAGATACCCATGTGTATGTTCAATCTGAGGGATCAACGCCCGCCCATTTTCAGCAGGGATCACAGAGCCTGCCTGCCAATTCATTTGCGGGACATCGCCGCGATAGACTTTGCAATATACATTGTCATCCTCGTTATGTGCGACAAGGACCTGGCCGGTCGTTGTCGCATTCTTTCCGGCAATCAATGTCATGCAGTTCCACGCAGAACGATCTGAATGATCACATACATGCTCAATAAACTCTCCGTCCAGCATTCTGATTCCTCCCACTGTATTTTGTAAAACCAATTTGCAAGTGCGCAGAGCACACACCATTTCATTCTTAGAATGCTCTGACTACATTCTACCAAATTCAACACGTATGCGCAACTCTAACAGTTAAAATCCCCGTTTTTAAACATTTTTATTTATAATGGTCACAGGCACAGTTTGGGCCACATATTCCACTCAATTGGCTCCCCACAAAAATTCCTTTGCAAAAAGCTCATGGTCAAGATTCTTAATTGATTGTCGTTCAAATTAAATTTGCCGTGGTTTGTCCTAAAATGTAAGCGCAACCGCATAGTCGCTGTAGGCAGCTAAAGAGGTCGTCCCTAAACGTTAGGACGACCTCCAAGCCGTTTTCTGCATATTGCAAGACAATTTTGCAGTAATACACGGTTTTACGTTGTACTCATAACTTTTTCTCAACTTTACACCCCTTCGCCAAAGATAATTGGCAATTGGTCATCACTATATAGTCAAATAAGCGGCGATAGAAATTCCCTTTTGCTGGAGCATTTCGGCAGCTGCGGATCCTACGGCTAGTCTCTAGCTTGATCCAGCTCTGACTGCGGCTGTTTTTAGGATACTTGATGTACTTTCCTGTGTGCAGCAGCGTCCGACCGTCAAAGCCCCAATCGATGTATCTGCGATGCGTGGCATGGTTGCCATAATTTATAATGTGCAGCAGTCCGTCACTCTTTTGAATGTCGCGAATGCGGCGCAGCCTACGCCGGTCTTTGCTTCTCAAATGCGCTTCAGGAATTCATTCTCCGAAAGTCCGCCGATCTTCTCTCTTAATTCGCTTTCGGTCATAAAGCCTTCTACTAGGCACGGTGCGCGTCACGGGCGATATACCGTACCAACTTCCGCGCTGTTTGCTGTGAAATTCCTTCTGCGCCCGCTTGCTCTGCTTCTTCAGCGGTACCGTATTGATCACACTTCATCCCCCTCTAGTTTTACATTTGAATTACAAAGTGCGTTGTCATCTTGCATCCGGCTGCCATCTCTGATATTTTGTAATATCACGACCTTAAAGGAGGCAAGCAAAATGGGAATGAAAGCATACCCCGTGATCGATCTCATCGCGACGGGAAACAACATCCGCCGTCTGCGCATGGAGCGCGGCCTGACCGTCCGGGATCTGCAAAGCTACTTCGGCTTTGAAGAACCGCGGGCGATCTACAAGTGGCAGAAGGGCGAAAGCCTGCCCACGGTAGATAATCTCTATGCACTCGGAGTGCTCTTTGAGGTTCCGATAGATCAGATTCTTGTTCCTGTTATAAAACTGCATATTGTCAGTGAGCAGCAGGCCGAGTCCTGCTGCTCACATCATTTTCTCCCCGGCTATTTTGGATACGGCGAGCGTCCGATGCAGCTTCCACCATTTGCTCCGTCTGCATTGCCTGCTGCGTGACAGGTCACACGTTCAGCTGTGCACACGGAAAAGATCAGCATTTGATCGTAATTGATTTCGTAATCAGCGAGTCAGGCTTGTACGCCTTACATATGGAGATGTCAGTTTGGATGCAGGAAAACGTGTGATATGGAAAAAGCGGTTTTCGCGGAAGAACGTCTGGCGAGGTTGGAAAAGCGGAACGCTTCTTTTTTCTTCCATAAAAGCTCGTAGGGTGAGCCAAGCCAGAATATCTTTCTAAAAGTGTGCAGCGTTATCGTTCATCTGCACCTGAACCGGTATCCGCATTCTCTTGGCTTGCCGCATCCAAAATAGCCGGGCTGTGCCGGGGTGTTATGCCCCGGCGGTTTCTGTATAGGCTTCGAATGCTTCGGCAAAGCTGGCGTTCACATCAAAGGGCGGCGCATAGTCCACCTTCGACGTAACAAGGCACAGGTCAATTTTAGCGGAAGTCTCGTCAGCCCGCTGATTCAGTTTGCCGAGCGCAGCGCGGATGACCTTGCGGTCATAATTGGTCGTCGTCACTCGCCGTACATCGCAACGATAGGAGATCTGATTGCCCTCGGCGTTGAACCGGTAACCGGTGCCACCGTTTGAAATCGTCTGCTCGGAGCTGCGCAGATCATTCATCCGTTTAAACGTGCGGGCAATGCTCTGACGCGTTGTGTTGAGGCTGACCGCGCTGTCCATATCGATGTCCAGCTCCGATTTTGCCTTGCGGATGGCAGCGAACAGCTTGCCTTTCTCGTCCAGCAGATACAGGAGGAAGCGGGCAATGTCCGTGATTTGCTCGTAATACTCCGTTTCCGGCACGGCAAGAACGGTTTCGTCCTCCGCTTCTGCCATGACCTTATGGCGTAGATAAGTGTTTTCGACCCGCGTGACATTGGAATCGCGGTCGAGGATGCCCTGCGCTTCGTCCAGAAAGGACTGGAGCTTGTTCTGGTAGCGGAATGCTTCTTTCAGATTCATGCTTTTCACCTCTGGCTTGAAAATTTGTTTCTGTCCGTATTTTAGCTGCTGAAAGCCAGGAAGTCATGGAACTTGTGGTTCACCCTGCTGATCCAACGCGTAACTGCGCCGAAACGGGAATCGAGCATTTCACAGGCAAGTACATCATGTTTCTTCGCGCTGAGCAAGAGCCGCAGGTCTTTCCTCATACCATGTACAAAACGGCAGAAACTTTTCCCGATCCTCACTGGGCAGGTTCATGTAGTCGATGATGTGTTCGTTTGGAAACCAGCTCCCGCAGTAGGCGGGCAGAACACCCTCCGGCGCGATCCCAATCTTTTCTTCTTCCGCCAGCCGGTCAGCCAGCATCTTTGCTTCGGCCAGATAAACGGGGATATTTGCTCTCGTCAGGGCGAGGTAGAATTTAACGGTTTCCATCGTTCGGTTCCACGCTGCTCCTGCCAGATACAGAAAATAACCGCGCATATCTTCCATTACCCGCAGATCGACATGCGTGGAGTTTCCGCCGCGGCAGACCTCCCACGGATGTCCACCGCACCGGTCTCTATCGTGGAACCAAGCATGGAACGCTTCCGGGCTATCCGCATCGATATCCTGCAGGCCGTCATCCCGACCGTCAGCGTGGAGATAATACTGCTCCTTCGGCGTTTTGCCGCAGCCGTCATACTTGTTCTCCGCGTAGCCCATGGCACAAAAGCGGAAAAAATCATTGGCTGTCATAGCTTGTAAGCGGTCTTTCATTGCAGCATAATTTTCTTCCTGTGCGGAGACCCTTTCAATGAACTCCGTAACATCCGCAGGCGAGATATCCTTGAAGAAGTCGACTCTTGCATCCGGCCAGACATTCCAAAAATCCCTGCGTCGGATTGTTCCGGTTCGATGCTGGGGCGGCAGATTTTCACGGACAACATCGTTATACGTCCCGGCTTTCAGCATTTCAATGCAGCTCCTGACACCGTCGACAAGCCACTGGACAAACTCAGAAATTTCGCAGGGCTATCCTGCTGGTTCTCTGCGCTTGTCCTGAACGATCACATAACTGTGACGAACCGCGACAGCGCGGTATCCTTCCGCTTTGTCCTCGACGGCTTGGAAATGATACCATTTGACGTCCTCTGGGAACCAGCTTTTCCATGCATTCACGAATTCTTCTTCCGAGTCGTAATTACCCTCTGCGATTTCCTCCGCTGCATTGCCGAAATCCTCAATTGGTCCTCTTTCCGCACAAAGCCAGAGCGTTCTGACACCGTTCGGGGATTCCGGTGCGACCTGCTCCAACAGGGCAAACAGTTCATCAAGCAGTTTCTGACTTTTGTCGTCGTAGATACAGCTTGTCATACCAAAGTGGTCATTTCGCCGGAGCCAGCTGATATACCCATCTATTTTTGGCTGCGTCAATTTACCATGCACGTTTCTTCACCTTCAGTATCCTGTACGTCATCGTTTACGATTCTCTCCCATCTTCGCACTTCCTCAAGGTCTGCCTCCGTATAATCAAAGGGAATCCTCCCAAGCCTGACCGTTTCCTTCAAAAAGAGAATCAACGCATCTTCCATGGTTAAGCCCTGCTTTGCCAGAATTTCCGAAGCGCTGTCATAAACTTCTTTTGGGAGCTTGACCTCAATCGTCACCAATTCCATCTTCGTCCTCCTTTTCCTCAAACAGCGCTCTGAACATATGAACGAAACTTCCAACAAGCTGCGGATATTCATAATAAATATGGCGGCACAGTCTCTTGGAGAGCTCCAAGAATCGGAGATCATCTCCAAAGTCAATGATGCCGTCGAGAATATGCTCGATCTGTTTTTCGTCGGTAAGGCGGCCTGAGATCACTTCGTCGACGGCATGGGAGTACTGCGTGTAGGCAAGGTCATATAACCCTTTGATCCGTTTTACAATCTCGTCAATCTCTGCTATGAGCTTCTCATAATTCTCCATTGCTGTTTTCTCCTGCATCGGTTTCCGCGGGGATTCCATCCTTCCGGATTCTTTTGATCATGGGCTGCGGGTTCGCCTCCAGCAACTCATCCAGTGTCCGGGGCATGTAGTTCATGTAATCCATCATGCAGCCGACATTGATCAGTCTGCTTGGAATGCCCATTGTCCATTGTTCGTTCTTCCACTTCTCTACAAGCGACCATTCGCGCGTATTATGTACATGCCCGTACAGCATAACTGCGCCATAATGCTGGTTCTTATAAAACAGAATCGGGTAATGGCTCAGAATCACCA
>ENA-OPDF01001699-OPDF01001699.1-human-gut-metagenome-genome-assembly--contig:-NODE-1699-length-12399-cov-2.416721_pt1 | contig 12399 bp, 10 predicted proteins | sample MGYA00241575_ERZ501501 | MGnify/ENA primary metagenome ERZ501501 (study PRJEB25962, sample SAMEA1972229) | human gut metagenome | biome: human gut; feature: human-associated habitat; material: faeces... | reverse complement strand
AGCACAATGATGTCTGCCGTCTGGCAGAGTACCTGTACAATCTGCTTTTTGCCGGCAGGAAGGTTTACCGCGGCTGCAAGGATATCTGCCTTTGCCTTTTCTACGGCGCGGTTGGCATCGTCAATCCTTGTAAAGTCCACCTCGGAAAGGATCTCGGCGCGGGTTTTCTCATCACATTCTATCCAGTTGACGGTATTCCGCCAGTCAAAAACTTCATAATCCTGCAGCTTTGCCATCAGACCGGCAAATTGCCCGGTGGTATCGCCGTAATACAGGCGGGAAACCGCTTCGTTCAGCTCGTCAAATTCCACAGGCTCTGCATTCCAACCGAACGCTGCGCCGTACAGGATGCCCGGAATCGTCAGGCGCGGGTCATTGACATGACCATAATCGCCCCAGTCCGTGTTCAAAAGGCCGATGGCGTTGTACTTGTGTGCATGGTGGCACATGGTACGGATATTCAGGTAAGAATTGTACATCAGAGGCATCCAACGGTTCCAGCCACAGACGCCGGGGCAGGCGTACTGCGTAATCCCGCTGGCGGCAATATCCCGGATCTCATTTTCCCGCTGATGCGGCAGATAGCCCCAGTTCAGGCAGATGGTTTCCTTGGGCAGCTCGGCACAGCTTTCCGGGAAGCGCCACATGATGTCCCCCCAGAACTGCGGTGTTACCCCCTGCGCAACAAGATATTCGCACAGCGCCTTCACATGGCTGAGATACAGGCTGCGCTCGCTCTGCTCCTCGGCGAGTGCCTTGCTGCGCCCCTTGCCCAAATCGAACGTTTCGTCATCACAGATATTGAATTTGCTGCTGCGGAAAAGCGGGCGGTATTCGTCAATCAGCCCTTTTACAAACCCCAGCGCATCGGGATTGGATACGTTCAGGGTATGGTGATTCCCTGCATAGGTATAACTGAACGGAATCTTTTCCGAGTCAGGCAGCTCGCAGAGGTCGCAACAGGTTTTTGTGCTGAGAATACGGTACATATGCCCGAAGGTAGACAAGGAAGGAACGAGTTCAATGTGCCGGACTGCGCAGTAATCATCCAGCTCCATGATCTCCTGCGCGGTCAGCGGCGTATCCTCACGCCATGCTTCGCTCAGGTCACGGAAAAGATAGGTGTGCTCAATATAAAGCTGCCATTGGTTGATCTTGTAGCGGCAGAGAATATCTGCCACCTGTTTCAGGTAGTCCAGCTTCGGGACACGTCCGCGGGAGCAGTCCTGATAATAGCCTCTGTTGGCAAGATCGGGCCAGTCCTCAATTTCCAGTGCGGGCAGTACGGCTCCGTGCTGTTCAATATACTGGCACAGTGTCTGCACACCGTTGCAGAGTGCTTCATCGCTGCCGGCTTTCAGCGTGATGCATTCCGGCATAATGCTCAGCGTGTAACGGTTTTGCGGCAGGGCGGTATCCACCGTAAGTACGGCGTCACCTGCCCGGGGCTTACCGCGGGTGAACGGCACTTCCAGCCCGGCGTACTCCCGCAGGCAGCCCTGCAGCATCTGTGCATAAAGCAACGCGGCGGGTTCGGTCTGCCACAGGGTGATTCGGCTCTGATTGTCCAGCATATGAACCCCTGCAAGGTGTTCGATCTTATGTGGATTCGGAATAAACTCCATCATCATTTCCTCCAAAAAAAGGCACGGGCGGCGGGCGCATTGCCAACCGCCCGTGCAGAATGTTCGGACTTTGTTATTTAACGGATACGAATTGTCTTGATTTCATACGGCTTTACCGTAAAGGTAATCTTGCCGTCTTTGACTTCAACCGGCTCGCCGTCGGGCTGTTCCAGACAGTTGCAGCTTTCTGCCGCATGGAAGGGAAGGTTCCAGTCCAGGGTGACATTTGTCAGGCTGTTCTCGCACTCATACATACGCACAATGGCACCATCGCCATCCTCGGCGCGTTTGATGGTTTCCAGCACCACATTGGGTGCATCCAGTCCGGCAAGGCTGAAGCTTTCGCCCGGCTTTCCGCCCTGCACAGCCAACGCGGGCTGGTTCAGGAAGAACGCCTGCGGCACCGTGCCGGCTGCCTGCCATTTTTCGGCGTGCGGATAAATGGCGTATGTGAAATGGTGAACTTCCTGATCCGTGGTAGGATTCGGCTCAATGCCGGACTTGATCAGGGTCAGCCCAATCACAGAATCCTTGACGGAATGACCGTACTTGCAGTCGTTCAGCATACTGACGCCGTAATGTCCTTCGCTCAGGTCCATCCACTTCTGACCGCAGCTTTCAAAGCGTGCGCGATCCCAGCTGGTGTTGGCGTGCGTCTTGCGGGTCAGGTTGCCGTACTGGATTTCAAACGTAGCTTCGTCAGTATGGACATTTACCGGGAAGTGAACCTTCAGCAGGCTCTGGTGTTCGTGCCAGTCCACGGTTGTAACAAACTCAATCCGGCGCTGCTTTGCATAGAAATGGATATCCTGCACCAGGGTGGAGTTGCTGTAATTGCGTTCGATGTGCAGTGTGGCGCGCACGGGACCGTTCTCCGTCCATGTGAAGTCCTGCAGGTCGGTGACATCCCAGAACTTTTCGGTATAGAAAATATCGATATCCCAGTTGTCATAATAGATGGGCTTATCCTCATATACGCGGAAGAGGTTGCCTGCCTGACCGGGCTTGAGCACTTCGCGGCGGTTCTCTTTGTCAAAGATGCCGGTCATCTGACCGTGTTCATCAAAGGTGACAGTATAGAACGGGGTGTCAATCTTATGTCCATCGGTCGCAATTTCAAAAGGCGCAGCCGAAACCTGTGCCGGTACGACCGCAAACGTTTTGCTGCCCTTGGCAGGCAGGTTGTTCAGGAACGCCACGGCACCATCGGCTGTTTTTTGTACGGGATAGATATTGCCGGCTTCGTCCTGCAAAGCCTCTGCCTTGCAATCACCCAGTTCAACCACATCGCTGCGGACAAAGCCGGTAGTGTTGTACACGGTAACGCCTTCCCCGGCGGGGGTCAGTGCATCCAGGCGCTCCTCGCGCAGTGCCGTGATTTCGGCTTCCATCTCGGCATACTCTTTTTTGGTGACTTCGTATACTTCGTGGATGGAGGAACCGGGCAGAATATCATGGAACTGATTGATGAGGATTCCATGCCACAGCTTGTCGATTTCTGCCTCTGGGTATGCGACCTTGGCTTGTGCCAGCAGGCTGAGCAGTTCCAAGTCCATCATGTGCAGCTCAATCTTACGGTTGGAACGCTTGTTGCGCGCCATGGAGGTGTATGTGCCGCGGTGATACTCAAAGTAGAGTTCACCTTCCCATGTGGGCAGGCGGCGGTTGTCCTTCACACGCTCAGCCAGCTCATCAAAGTAGGTGCGTGCAAATGCCTGACGCACTTTGGGCAGTCCCTCGATGCCCTTTTCCATACGGGTGGAGGTTTCCAGCATGGCGCGGGTCGGACCGCCGCCGCCGTCACCGTAACCGTAGGAAATCAGGATATCATTGTTGATGTCCTTCTGCTGGTAGCGGTGCCAGCCGCCGATCAGCGCATCGGGATGCAGGATGCCGTTGTAAGTCGTGAAGAAGTCATTCTCGCTCTGACCGACCCCCAGCGTTGTGACAAGGTGGGTCAGGATTTCGGTGCCGTCAATGCCGCGCCACTTGAAGGTGTCGTAAGGCATTTTGTTGAACTGGTTCCACGCCAGTTTTGTGGTCATGAAATAATCAATGCCGCACTTTGCCATAATCTGCGGCAGTGCGCCCGAATAGCCGAATACGTCCGGCAGCCAGAGGATGCGGTTGTCCACACCGAACTCTTCCTTGAAGAAACGCTTGCCGTACAGGAACTGACGCACCAGGCTTTCGCCGCTGGTCAGGTTGCAGTCCGCCTCAACCCACATACCGCCTTCGGGTTCCCAGCGTCCCTCCGCCACGCGCTGTTTGATCTGCTCATACAGCTCGGGGTAGCGCTGCTTCAGGAAGTAATACAGCTGCGGCTGGCTGGACATAAACTTGTAGTTGGGGTATTCGTCCATCAGTTTCAGCACAGTTGCAAAACTGCGGCACACTTTTTCCCGGGTCTGTGCAACAGTCCACCACCATGCCACGTCAATGTGCGTGTGACCAATGCAGCTTGCAATGACTTCCTCATGACCGGCAAGGTCGGTATAAAGTGCTTTTGCCAGATACCGGCGGGCAGCAGCAATGCTTTGATAGAAGCTCTCGTTATAAGGTGTGCGCAGGTCGATCAGATTGACAGCCTCGTTCAGCACGTTTTCCAGATCGCGGCGGGCTTTGCCGTCCTCTTCCAACCGGGGAAAAGCCTCCAGCGGCACAACCATATCGTAGTAAAGACCCTCAATTTCGGGGTCGATTTCCCGCAGGTCTACAATCAGGTTGAATTCGGTATGCAGGGTTCCGGTGTAGGACTGCAATTCCAGACGGTACTTTTGACCGCCCTTGGCGCAGCGGTCCAGCAGGATGTCGCGGTGGTTCATATCCACGCCCTGTGTCACCTTGCCGTCCACAAACAGCAGGAACTGCGGGTTTTTGGCATCGTCCCACTCATCAATCTGGGTGCAGACGTGCATCCACAGCGGTTTTCCGTCCATTTCCTGCGGCACAGCCACATCCGCGCGGAACCAGTAATGCTTGTCCGGTCCGTACCAATGCATGGTGCGGCTGTCAAAGGGTTCAAACGGTGCAGGGTCTGCATCGGCATCTTCCGGGCGCAGGAAGTTGCCCGGCTTTATGAGCCAGTCGCTCGTTTCAAACTTCTGTTTTACAGAAAGCTTTTTCAGCTCATTGCAGATACCTGTGACGCGCTTGTCAAGAAAATCAATGGTGCGCATAGGTCTTTCCTTTCCCTCATAACGAGGCTTCCAGCAATTCAAAGCTGGCTGTTTTTTGCATTTTTGTTTGCGTTAGTGGAACGTATCTACACCGAAATCGTGGTATCAGCAAAATGTTATCCTGTGGCATCTCTTTGCCCCTTTAACATCAGAAAGAGTTCTTCTTGATATAGTCCAATACACGATCCACCGTGGTGAACGCCAGACCGGTCACGGTATCGGCACAGCCGTAGTACATCGCAATACGACCGGTCGCGGCATCCGTCAAGGTGGCGCAGGGGAAGGTCACGTTCGGCACGTCGCCTACACACTCATACAGCTCATGAGGAGCCAGCAGGTAATCCTTGCCGCGGTATTTTACCTTCCACGGCTCGTCAATATCCAGCAGAGCAGCACCAATGCGGTATACATAGCCGTTGCAGGTGTTGATAACACCATGGTAAATCAGCAGCCAGCCCTCATCGGTTTCAATGGGGATGGGGCCGGGGCCAATTTTCATGCTCTGCCATGCAGATTCATCGCCTTTTACAGCACCCATCATAAAGCGGTGGCGTCCCCAGTAAATCATATCTTCGCTCTGGCTGACAAAAATATCGCCGAAGGGGGTATGCCCGGTATCGCTCGGGCGGCTCATCATCATGTAGCGCCCCTGAATCTTGCGCGGGAAAAGGACACCGTTACGGTTGTACGGCAGGAAGGCATTTTCCAACTGGTGGAATGTCTTGAAGTCATCCGTCCATGCAATGCCGATGGTGGGTCCGTGGTAGCCGTTGCACCAGGTCACATAGTATTTGCCGTCCATATAGCATACACGGGGGTCATAGCGGTATTCACGGGTTGTGACCTCCGGGTCGTCCCCTACCAGATGAATCGGGGTATCCTCAATATCCCAGTGCAGACCGTCCTTGCTGAAGCCTGCGAAAATATCCATGCTGATGGACAGGCTGTCGCAGCGGAATACGCCGGCAAAGCCATCCTTGAAAGGTACAACGGCGCTGTTGAACACGCTGTTGGAACGGGCGTTGCCGTCACGACCGATGATGGGGTTTGCATCATAGCGCCAGAAAGGGGTGCGGGTGTTTGCAGGCGGTTCCTGCCACGGAATATTGGGCAGTGCGCTGCCGATGATTTTAGCCATACTTGATTCTCCTTGTGTACTTAAAATAAATCGGGAGCGGGAACTCAGCGTCCCGCTCCCGAAGGTTTCCCTGCCTGCAGGGATAGTATTTGGATTTTTAAAGATTACTTATTGGTAGCCATGAAAGCGTCAACCTGGCTCTGTGCCTCAGCAACGATCTTGTCAAAGCCGGCAGCGCGCAGTTCTTGCATCATCTGGGGAACCATAACTTCGGGATCAGCCGTACCGGTCAGCAGCTCGCCCTTGTAACGCTCTGCAATCTGGATGCAGTTTGCCAGTTCATCAGCGATGGGGGTGGTGTCGAGAGTGAAACCAAGCAGGACAGAAGGCTCAGCCTTTTCGTTCAGCTCTTTAACTTCGTCGAACTGGTTGAAATCGAAATCGTCGGTCGGGGTGATAGCGAAGAAGCTGCCCTGGGTGTAACCTGCCATAGACCAATCCGCGTTGTTCTTATGGACGAAGGTTTTGCTGTCATCGGTGTAATCCCAGTTGTCGCCCTGAACGCCGTAGTAGAACAGGTCACGGACGTAGGTGTCGGTGTTTACCAGCTGCAGGAATTGCAGTGCTTTTTCGGGGTTGGCGCAGTTAGCGGAGATGCAGTTCAGAGAGCCGCGGACAGTTTCATTGGAAACGATGGTCGGACCCCACTTCTGGGCAACGCACTCAACGCCGAGCTGCGGACCCCAGGAAGTGATTGCCGCGCCGGACCAGCCCTGTGCAATGGAGCAAGCCTTGTAGTTTGCATCTTCGGGACGGGTTGCAGCGTCAGAGTTGATGATACCTTCGTTGTACCACTCATGGAAGGTTTTCAGAATCTGCTTGACGTCATCCTGCTCAACAGTAGCAACAACCTTACCCTCGCTGTCATCATAGCGCACACCCAGGGGATACAGACCGGCGCCAAGCTGGTCATACATATAGGACTGGTAGCCGCCGCCGTTTTTGTTCAGAGGGAAGGAAGCCTCGCCGTCAGTGTCCTTGATAGCCTTCAGGGGCGCAGTCAGTTCATCCAGGTCGGTGATGCCCAACTCCTTGGTATAGTCATAGCCGGCAGCCTCGATCTTTGCCTTATCCCAGACAACGTACTCGCTCTGAGAAGAATCCTTGTAGGTAGGCACACCATAAACACGTCCGCCCACTTCGCAGGCTTTCCAATAATCTTCCGGAACGGAAGCGTACAGTTCAGGAGCCGCTTCCTTGACCATATCGGTGATATCCAGGAAAGCACCGGTATTGACGTCGTTGTTATAGGTGTTGACGTTGGTGAACAGGATGTCGTATTCACCGCTGGTGTTCACAATAACATTGCGGCGGGTGTCCCAGTCGCCCCAGGAGATAACCTCCATGTCGATGTTGACGCCGATCTTATCTTCCAGATACGGGTTAATCTGTGCCAGCCATGCATCGTAGTTAGAAGGCATGCCAGAACCAACGGCCACCCATTTCAGGGTGACGACGTCCTTGGAGGGAGCAGCCGTAGGAGCAGCCGTAGAGGTGCTGCTGCCATCGGTGCCGGTGGAGGCAGAAGAGGAACTGCCGCCGCAGGCTGCCATGCTGAGGGCCATGGAACCGGCCATGCCCAGCGCAAGCACTTTGTTGAACTTTTTCATCTGTTTTTCTCCTTTGCTTGTGTAAAGTTGTGTATCTTCATTCCCCTTATAGGGGAACAGAACCAAATGTGGTGGGAAAATTGAATGGGCCTATTTGTTAGCATCGATGTTCTTATACAGTGTTTTTCTTTTTCAGAGTCTTTCTCTTAGCCCTTAACCGCACCAACCGTCAGACCGGAAATAAAGTACTTCTGGAAGAACGGATACGCGCACGCAATGGGAACGACGATAATGATTGCGATTGCCATACGAACGGATTCGGACGGCATCGAGTTACGGTACTGCTGCAGACTCAGACCTGCGCTGGGGTTATTGGCGATGTACTCCAGGTTCTTCATCATGTTGTTCAGCAGTGCCTGCAAGGATACCAGCTTGGAATCCGAAATATACAGGGCGGACTGGAACCAGTCATTCCAGTAGCCGAAGGTCAAAAACAGCGCAATTGTGGCAAAAACAGGCTTGGAGATGGGCACCACGATACGCCAGAAAATTTTCATCTGGGATGCGCCGTCAATCTTTGCCGACTCAATGATGGAATCCGGTACCGTTGTTCGGAAGAAGGTCTTGCAGATAATAACATTGAAGCTGCTCATCGCCAGCGGCAGAATCAGACACCAGATGGTGTTGTTCAAACGCAGCATATTGGCAACAACCACATAGTTTGCAACCATGCCGCCATTGAAAATCATCGGGATGAACACCATCCAAGTGAAGAAGCCTTTGAGTTTATAGTTCGGGCGGGAAAGCACATAGCCAATCATTGTGGTCAGCAGCACACCCAGCACCGTACCCATAACCGTGACCACCACGGAAATTATGAGTGAATTAAAAATCGTTCCGCGTTCATTCCAAAGGAACGTGTACGACGCCGTGGAATAAAAGTCTGTACCCGTACTTTGTGATAGAATCCGTGGAGGAAACGGAAATCATAAAGACGTAGAACACCGGAAACAGACAGACGAAGGAAAGCAGTACAAACAGAATGTTAAAGCAGGCATTCGTTGTCGGCTTAATCTGGTTTAAGCGGAACGCCGCACGAGCTTCCTCTTTTTCCAGCTTTTTTTCTTCGGCCTTTATCTTATGCTTTTCTGCCAGAGTCATTTGTGTGTTCTCCCTTCATCAAATAATCGCGCTTTCTTCATCAATCTTGGAAACGATGAAGTTGGCAACCAGAACGGTCGCGCAGCAGCATGCAGCCTGGAACAAACCTGCGGCAGCAGTTCTGCCGATTGTCACATTGCTCTGCAAAGCCTGGTAGACATAGGTGTCAAATGTGCTGGCAACGTTGTACAGTGAGTTGGGAACACCCTGCGTAACCTGATAGAACAAGCCGAAATCGGAATAGAAGATGTGGCCGACATTCAGAATGAACATCATAACGATGATGGGTTTCAGTGCCGGCAGTGTAATATATTTGGTCTGCTGCCACTTGGTCGCGCCGTCCAGCGTTGCCGCCTCGTACAGCGTACTGTCAATGCCGGTAATACTTGCAAGGTAGACAACCATATTATAGCCCATGGATTTCCAGACCTGCATGAAAGTCAAAATCAGCGGCCACCATTTTGGCTGAGAATACCACATGATTTTATCGCCGCCGAAAAACTGTATGATAGTGTTCATCAAGCCCTTGTCGGGGTTCAGGAAGGCGTAGACAAAGTAGCTGACAACAACCCACGAAAGGAAGTACGGGAAGAACATCATGGTCTGGTATGCTTTAGAAGCGATTCGGCTGTAAATCTGGTTAATCAGCACAGCCAATGTAACCGGAATTACAATGTTCAATACGATAAATAAGATGTTATATAACAGCGTATTGCGCAGCAGCATGGTAAAGGTGTTGCTGGTAAGAAAGAATTTGAAGTTATCAAATCCTGCCCAGTCACTGTGAAATAAGCTGTAAAGGAAACCCCTTCCCGGAGTGATCTTGAAATTCTTGAACGCAATAATCAGACCGAACATAGGCAGGTAGCAAAAGACCGCATACCAGATGGCTGCCGGAAGCCCCAGCAGTGTCAGCTCCGTGTCATCACTCGTCCAACGTTTGCGGCGTGGCTTCGTTGAAGTTGAAACTGCCGGCTTATCCTTTTTCATAGAATGTGCCCCTTTCTTTTGGCGAGCCAAGTGTTAACAGCCGCCAGCATTTCGTGCTAACTAAGCGTTAACTCCATAGTCAGCATTCGTTGCCATTTGTTAGCCAAATATTAACATTTACTTTTGTACCTGTCAATCGTCATTTTGCACAAATCGCGCACCGTTTCATTGTATTCGTGCATATCAACGGTTTTCGCATTGTTTTTTTTGTGCAAGATAGCCAACATTTTCAACATCAAACATTAGCAAAAGTTAACTTTTCGTGTTGCTTTTCTCTTATGATTTTGCTATACTTACTATAAACTCAAAAAACGGAGGCTTTCTTTCATGAGCAAACCAACCATGCAGGATATTGCTGATGCTCTTTCTGTTTCCAGAATCACCGTATGGAAAGCGCTAAGCAACCGTCCCGGCGTTTCGGATTCTATGCGTGCCCAAATCCATCAAAAAGCCACCGAGATGGGCTATTTCCACACTCCCTCTCAGGATACCACTGCGACCGTCTCTGCTCAACTGCCTCCCCACACACGCACCGTAGCGGTAGCCGTGTGCCGACCGGAGTCCTCTCTTTTCTGGATGCAGATTATCCATCAGATTGCCAAAGATCTTTCCGAGCATAATGTCAACCTCATGTACACATATCTTCCCACAAATTACAAAGCGGGCTATGTGTTGCCGGAGCCTTTGACAAACGGTACAGTAGATGGTGTCATTGTACTGAACACGTACTCTGCGCCCTTGCTGCGGCTGTTATCCTCTTTACCTATACCAAAGGTTTTTCTGGACACGGTTCCTTCTGTCCCCTATAACCAGTTACATGGGGATCTGCTCATTATTGAGGGTCGCGACCTTATCCGGCAGATTACAAGCAATCTGCTCCGTCATGGATGCCGAAAGCTCAGTTTCATAGGCGATGTAGAATATGCCCAGACAAACAAAGAACGCTACGAGGGATTTCTGGATGCGCTGCATGAGCATGGGATCATTCCAAACCCCAGTCTTTACCTTACCGGGTCATTGGGTCTTCGTACCCATTATGAGGAAATCAGTCACTTTCTGGACTTTTTGCCAACCATGCCGGACGGTATCGTCTGTGCCAGCGACTATATTGCTCATTTCATCCAGCGTTATCTTGAAGAAAAAGGGATAGACCCTGAAGGACGTATCGTACTGACGGGCTTTGACAACAACAGCGAATATTTGAACGTTGCCGACCGTATTACAACAGTCGATGTAAAGCCGAAAACCATCGGTTCTCGCTTGGCCGCCAAGATTCTTTTTGTGATAGAACACCCGAAAGCGGCGCCCGAAGTCAGTTACGTTTCTTCCGAAGTGCTTTACCGCGGCGTGCTGGCATCCGATCCAAAAGCTTCAAATCCTGACGAGTCTATTCTATAAAGCAATCAGCTACATGGTTTTTTCACCAAATAAATAGCAGGACATCCGCGGTTTTGAGGTGATCCCAAAAAGTCAGGGCCATATTTTGAAGTAAAAATTGTTCAAGCAGCCGAAAGGGCTTGCTGTCTGTGAATTGCAGGCGGCAAGCCCTTTAGCTTTGCCTTGATCCTGCGGTTGTTGTAGTAATCTAGATATTCGATCAGTTCCAGTTTGAAGTGTTCCATGGAGCGGAACTCCTGCAAATACAGCAGCTCACTTTTGAGCAGCCCGAAGAAATTTTCTATCACAGCATTGTCCAGACAGTTTCCCTTGCGGCTCATGCTCTGGCGAACACCTTTCTCCCGGAGCATCTGTTGGTATTGTTTGTGTTGGTACTGCCAGCCCTGGTCAGAATGGAGAATCAGGTTTGTTTCGGCCGGGATCTTTGCAAACGCCTCGTCCAGCATGGTGGTTACCATGGTGAGTGCAGGACGATCCGATATGGTGTAACTGACCAGATCGCTGCTGCACAGATCAAGGATGGGAGAGAGATAGAGCTTCTCTCCAAACAAACTGAACTCTGTCACATCGGTGACCCACTTCTGGTTCGGCTTTTCGGCATGGAAATCCCGATTTAGCAGATTTGGTGCGATTTTGCCCACTTCACCCTTGTAAGAACGATACTTCTTCATCCTGACACGGCAAACTAAGCCCAACTCTTTCATAAGCCGCTGGACAGTCTTGTGGTTCAGGAGGAAATTGCGCTTATGAAGTTCTGTTGTAATGCGGCGATAGCCGTACCGGCCCCTGTTTTCGTGGTAAATCGTTGTGATTTCTTCCTTAACAGATGCATATTTGTCTTCTTTCTGCATCTGCTTCAAATGATAGTAGAAAGTGGCACGGGGTAGTTGAGCGATTGAGAGCAGAAGATTGAGAGAATATTTTTGCCTTAGTTTCTGAACTACCAGCGTTTTCTGCGCTGGCGTCGCTCGTCTTCCAAAACCAAGGCTTGCAAGTTTTTTAGGTAATCGTTCTCCGCACGCAGTCGCTGCACTTCGGCCAACAGATCTTCTTCTACCTGCTTCGGCAGCTGCTTTGGCGGACGACCCTTACTGCTGCGGCCACGCCGTTCGACGGCAAAGCCTTCCGGCCCTTCCTCCAGATAGATTCGCTCCCATGATTTGATTCGATCTCTGCTGTTTACCTCAAATCTACGACAGGTTTCGCTGTAACTTAATTTCTCTTCCTGCATGGTTTCAATCACCAGTTTTTTGAATTCCGGCGTATATCGTTTGTTTGGTACTCCTTTTGGCATAGAAAAACACCCCACTTATTAGATAGTATACCATACTGTCTAACAAATGGGGTGCAGTTCAATA
>ENA-OPDF01001694-OPDF01001694.1-human-gut-metagenome-genome-assembly--contig:-NODE-1694-length-12417-cov-2.869600_pt1 | contig 12417 bp, 18 predicted proteins | sample MGYA00241575_ERZ501501 | MGnify/ENA primary metagenome ERZ501501 (study PRJEB25962, sample SAMEA1972229) | human gut metagenome | biome: human gut; feature: human-associated habitat; material: faeces... | reverse complement strand
CGTGACAGGTGCTTCCGTCAGATAATCCGTGCCGGGCGTGGCGGCGGTCACGCCGCCCGCGCCGTCGCCCTTCAGCAGATTGGAAGTTACCGGCACTGGCGTAGTAACAACCTTGCCCTCAACTGGATTCCCAGCTGCGTCATGTGCAGTTACGCCCTTCAGCAGTGTATTCTCTGTTACAGTGTCCTGTGTGAGATCCAGCTTTACTTCGCCGTTGATTTCAACCTTGTTGACTGCCACGATCAATCACCTACTTTCAGTGTCTGGCCTCCCTGAGCGTTATCGGTGTAGGTGACAGGAATTGCAGCTACTGTAACCGAGGACAGAAAGTTGTACGTCGGGCTGTCAGGCGTGATTTCCTGACTGGCAAAGGTAGGCGTTACAGTCTTCGCCTGAGGCTTTGCGCCTTCCGTACCACTCATATTGCCCTCTACACCAAAGAGTGTGATACCCTGGCGAATGTTCCCAGGAATAAGTTTTGCAGCTTCAGTCGCATCAAGAGTCGCATCACCTGATCCATCATGGAAGCCCATCGGAATAGATACAGGAGTATTTTTGTCAGCAATCTTCAGGTGCTTTGCCCCGTTATTGGGCATTGTACCAGTAACCTTCGCGCCTGCAACATAGGCTGTTTTATCCTTGAGAATCTCAGCAGCTGCTGCAGTAGCATCGCTGGTATCAGCGTCCTTCGTACTGGTACCAACAATAGGTGCACCAGATCTGTCATGAGCTTTAATGCCCTCAGCCAGCTTATCAGGAGTGACATCGTCCTGAGTAAGGTCAAGTTTGACCTCGGTACCAATGATAACCTTATTTACATATTGATTAGCCATAGTACTCCTCCCCTATGATAAGTGTCTTTCCATCAGCTGTGTTCGAGACCTCAAACTGTGGAATTTTACGAATAGTCACGTCCTTAGACATAACCATATTCTGTGTAGCCATAACTTTATCGTTGTAAGTTGAAGGGGTCACTTCGTAATCACCCTCATACTTCTCACCAACTACATTGATCAACGACACATCCTGCAGCTGTACCTGAATTGTACTCGGTGCAGCTACATGGACATTGATCTCAGATTGTCCGGTCAGGTTGATCTCAATGCTCAATCACAGCACCTCCCTAGATGTGCTAGCCTCCACATTGATCGGATCTGCCAACGTACCACGCACAACATCGGGAGAGCCTGGAAACTTGATTCGGACAATTACCTTCAAGCTAGACTTCGGACTTAACTTAAAAGTCTCATGTTGAGACAAGTACAGCTGATAGCACTCGTCTCGGTACTCAACATCTCCAGGATAGTACTTCAACAAATTACCCAGACTAAATTCGATGGTTTCGACATTAGCAGGGAGTATCTCAGTCTTATCTACAAGAAGCTTGAAGGGCAAGTAGTAAGCATCGCCCTGCATAATGGTCATATTACTCACCATCCTCCATATTAGTTGCAGATCTAAAATTATTCAGACCTGTTACGGAGCCCTTAGCGGAGCTATTAACACCGGTACCATCTTGCGGCCCAGGGTGGTTCGGGTCTTCCACCGCGTCTGGTTGAAGAAGCTTTCTTTCGTCTAGGATCATTTGAATCCACTGCTTAGCCTCGTCGTTCGATCTTTTGAAATACTCCATGATAGCCTTTTCCAAAGGCATCATCTGAGCTGCACCAGATGCCAGCTTAGCATTCTCAATGTTCTCACGCGGATCATCGGGCAGACCATCAGACCACAGTACCGAAATGTTCTCATACTGAAGCTGCTTGCTCAAACTTGCGAACAGTTGACGAACTGGCCGAGTTAGAGCGTTAGCAATTCGACGAGCTTTTGCAAGAGGGTTGACCATCTTGAAACGCATCGCAGTACCACTAATTGCCTGGCTGGATCCATCTTGTCCACCAAGCAGAGCAGCGCCCATCTCACTCAAGATATACAGCTGGTTGATCAAGAACTCAAGCTGCTTGAATGCACTCGTAAGCTGACCATCCCAGGTCATGTACTTTGGCTGCTCCTCACCAGGAGACACAGCAAAGAACTTACCACTGTGCAGATGGTACTCGCCAGTTCGAGCATCGCATTCCAGCATCGAGACAGGACCTGTGATGTTAGGATCAGCATGCTTATCCAGGATAGCAGAAATCTGACCAACACGGGCCATAATCTCCGCGAGAATGCTGTCCAGCGGCATGTAGTCGTCATAGCCATACACGCTATTGGAGGTTGAGAATGCTCGAATATGTTGAACAGCGCAGCGATCCAGCCCAGTAGAGGTCCAACCGCTGCTAACCTGATCCAGAATTACGCTGCCAGACTCGTTCATCTTGTAGATGCGAGTTTCGTATCGGCCAACCTCAGAAGGAGCTGTGCTATGAATCTGGACATGCAAGTACCAATCAGGTTTAGCCGGATCGCCGGTGATATTCTCACGCCAGCACAGGCAGTGTGCCATAATGCTGTTAGTACCGTCCTGCCGAACTACAGGATACCACTGAGCAGGATCCCAGCAAGTAAAATTGTAGTTGCCATCGTAGTCTAAGTACAAACGCCACACTGCATCGCCGTAACGACTAATGTCGATTACAGTTGAGTACACCTTGGCGTCAAAATCGGAAGTATCACGAACGTTACGAATAGTCTCATTCTCTTCAGCGGATGCACCAGAGATGTTGGGATGCTCACCGCAAACAAGGTCCGCCATTTTGAGAGACATCAATCGCTGGTAGTTGAGAAGAGTTGGGAAGGACACAACGTCTTCAAAATTGCCGATCACCTGCGAGATACGCTTCGCGCACTGAATGTAGCAGTTGATACTATCTACCTGATGCAAATCATGCGTACGAAATGCAGGGTCTGCAAAATGGTCACCGTCAAACAGTTGAGCATTCTGGCAGTAACGCATTACACGAGGCATCTCACAAACCGGAGGAAAGCTCTGCCCCGGCTTCAACCAATCAAAATTATAGAGCATACACTTCACTCCTTAAACTTTATAGACACCAGACATGCCATTCAAAGACTCGGTGTACAGAGCGTATCGGTCAGTATCGCAAGCATGGTCATGCTCTTTCAAAGGCTTGTCTAAGCCTACTCGTTGAGCATTTGGATCCCACACATACGATGCATATTCCTGCTCAGTGTTGACACAGGACTTATCGATGAAGTACTTACCGCATGTCAGACGAGTTGCGACGTGTCTGATACCGCTAATGACATCATTGTCAGCATTCAGCACACGATATCCAAGGCGCATCAAAGCCACTTTCCACGAAGCCGCTGACGGGTCGCAGTACACAGCCCACGGCTTAATGCCGTCGAGCCATTTCTGGAACTCTACAACGAACTCAGCGTCGGTTAGCTGTTTTTTGCGCTTCTTAGCATCGTAGTAGAACTCACGAACCTTTAGCATCAACGGCATTCCAGATCTATCAGTGTCTGGGAACTTAGCATACAAGCCCCAAGACATGACAGTTGAGGTGCCGTAGTCGCAACCAACCAACCAGCGAATAGCACTCGGATGCACACCACTCTGCTCAATGTACTTAGCAGTGTCAATCATGTGCTTATCTGTTGCGAACATATCGTACACGCGGCCTTCTGCAGCAACCCAGTTGCCCAGAATCATGCGCTCGTACCAGACGCCAGTGTACATCTGCTTCAGGTCTTCAATGTAGGACTGACTCAAGCTGAGATTGTCCTCCATCAAGAACTTCCAGACTTTCTTGTTGGTGATCTTTGGATTCGTGATGTAATCGGTGTAAAACCAGTGATAAGGACTATCCGGGTTACAGTTACAGAAGCACATCGCTCCCTCAACTGATAGACGAGCCATCAACTGGTTGAACACGCTCTGTGGGTACAAGTTAACCTCGTCACACAGAGCCCCAGCAAAAGTTGCGCCTCGAATCTTGGACTCAGCGTCCTCATTGTTAGCGCCGAAACAGTACACGCGTCTGTTGAAGATACGCAACTCGCCCTGCTGTCGATTCGTCCATTTATAGTTTTGAATGCCTACAGTGTCAAACAGGTCATTCAAAACATTTCGCTGTAAGGTGGCTGTCGTTCGCCCGAGCATGGCGACATCTCCAGGAGGGCCAGAGATCAAATACGACAGCCACCGGACAGTACATGAAATCGTCTTTGACGAGCGAACTGCTCCATGAGCTATGTTCAACTTCGCGTCAGAGTTGCGAATAAAATCCAGGGCCTTAGGCGAAAATGGTTTCCAATCAACCATTATGCACCACTGCCTCGAATCGCTTCAGTCAGAGCTCTCAGCCCCGTAACAGCAGCATCCTCAGGACCATTCAGCATGCGATCCACTTCAGACATGGTCTTTACAGCCTGCCGAATCTCACCACCAAGACCAATGTACAAATCAGTCATCGGCTTAGTGAGCATCTTAGCCATCTGGATCTGCAAATCCTGATCCTCTTCCGGAATGTTACTGGTTCGAGCCAGCTTGTTGATCCTGCGACCCATCGCTTTCAGAGTCACAAGATACTCACGGCTGACAGCTTCCAGCATGTCCATCTCACGCAGCTTAGCTCTACGCACCAAGCTGTCACGAGTCGGTTGCGCGGGTTGAGTTGAGGGAACGTCCGTCACGAGAACGCCGGGCTCGAACTTGTCGAACTCACTCGGCTGAGTAGCCTCAATGACCTCGACGTCCTCAGGCCGAACCAGCGGAGTATGATACAGAGCGTGCAGCTTAAGCTCGTTAGTCGAAACGCCATACTCTTCAGCAATGCTCTCAACAGTAATGCCTTTTTCCTTATCAGTCAACTCCAGCAGCATATTCTCAATGTCTGCTCGCTGACTATGTTGACAAACTCTACACATAAGCTCACACTCCCTTCAGTTCAAAATTTAGTGTTGAATTCATGCAAATTGTCCTTGCATCTTCCTCAATTCTATTATATAATAAAGATGAGCAAAATGCAAGTAAACTGAAAGAAATTTTTTCAGAAATTTTACTTTTAATGTTTCGCAAAGCTAGAATGAAAGGAGTGCTTTTATTGTACTCTAGAACAATGTACAGAGATATCGCTGGTGGAAATCCTGTTGGAGCTCGCCTATTCCAGGATCTAAACGAGCATTGGGTTGAATGGTTGAGGATTGTGTCCGAGAGCCTCTGGATCCGAAACTGGTCTAGGTCCAAGCTCTTTCTCGAGCCAGACAGCTCTAATATTGACTGGAGAGCAACACCAAATGGCGTTATGTTGAAGGATCTAAGACTAGGACTGCTCTGCGGGAATACTCCGGGAGTCGCAGCGGTTGCGCACACTATACTACTCGAAGCTACCTGGAATGTAGGCTTCCTTGGGCTTGAGCAGTCGGATTCGGAGAACTTTACCCGACTTGTTTGGTTGAGAGGTACTAAGCTCGGTCATGGAAACCGAGCAACCGGAACGCAGATCTCTAGCATGCGCGACCTGCAGGCTCCCATCTGCATTCCTGCAGAATATGGCTCTCTAGATCGCTGGCTATACCCCATGTGGCTTCACGCTCATCGTTGAGAGGTCGCACAGCTGATGATTGAGAGGGGTTGAAAGGTTGAGGGGGGGTTGAAGGGGAGAACCCCGGAATTTTTTCTCGGGGTACCGGCTCTACAATCTGTGAAATTTAGGCACTGGGAATTTTTCTGGTAACACCTGTTCTAAAAATTTCGAAATGTTTTAGCAGGTAAAACCCTACATTACTGCATTAGTGTAGTATAGTAGTACTCAAACAAATGGTAAAATAGATAAAAAACAGCACTGCTCTTTATGTAAAAGTTCACAGGAAATTTCGGAAAAAAGCTTGATTTTTTTCAGAACTGAGCCTATAATATGGATGTAAGATGAAGAGAGAGTATAAAAGAACAGCAAAAAAGTTGAAAAAGTACTTGATTTTCAGAACAAAAGAGACTATAATATGGATGTAAGATGAAGGGAGGACATCACAGATCAGTAAACCGGACGCAGTTCCGGCCTGGGTCAGTCAGGCGGCACCTTGAAAATTGAATAGCAACTCAGCACTGAGCACAGGGGCTCCAACCCTTATGTTGAGCGAGCAGCCATCGAGCTTGCGATGACCTCACATAGGAAGCTAGAGCGGTGCGTACGGTGCGGAGGAGTTGAGACGTACAGCCAAGTAGCCTAAGAGCAGGTACCAAATGCGCTCCGTATCATGCAGAACTCCAACCTAGCATGAAGGTGAAAGCGGGCGACGTTAGCTGTCACATCAGATCTCAACAGGTGTGACATGAACCGTCTAAAAGAACCTCGCGTGAGCACCCACGCGAGCTAACGCATGAGAGAGTCGTAAATGCTCATGCAGGTGCAGGTCTATACATTGTAAACGTAAAGGCCAAGTACGCTAAGGGCAGGTACCAAATGTGCCCTGAACTGCCTGGAACTCCACACCTATGGCAGAGCAGAAAGCAGGCGACGTTAGCTACTACGGAACTACAGCAAAGAGAACCCCATCGCACTGGAAGGGTCGTCCGTAGCATGAATCGTCTAAAAGAACTACACTCGGGTCTGGAGTGTGCCTGACGTATGTGAATCGTAAATGCACATACACTGACCAAGGTTCTAGCGAGGCATCCCATCAAAAGCCTCGCCCCATTAAGTAAGGGCTGCTAGTCCCTAAACCACCTAGCATTTGAAAGGAGTCATTATGTCTAAGAAGAACATCACCAACGCTGAAGCTGTCGCTCAGAACACTGCCAACTTTGTCGGCAACGAGAACCTCACCGTCCTGGACCAGACCGAAGGCCTTCTGATGTGGGCCGCTGAGCGGTATCCGAACGCTAGCCTGCGTAAGCTGGCCGCTGCCACCAACCTGTCCTACCCGGTGCTGCTGAAGCGCTCCAAGGCACCTGTTGCCGGCCAGCCGTACGATCCGGAAGCCACCAACTGGAAGGCTGTTGCGGAGTATGTGGTCAACCATGATGTGCATCTCGAAGATCTCGACTGGGAGGCTCTGAATGCCCCGAAGCAGCGTGCTGGCACGGTTGGTGTTGGCAAGAGCTTGTCCGATTATGCAGTTGGCCAGAAGGTGTGGCTGCGTCGTGACAACGAGGTCCCGTACCAGATCGTCTACATGACTGAGACGCACGTTGTCCTGCTCCAGGACGGCTCCACCGAGCCTATTGCCTGGAGTGCTACGACGTTCCTGCTCAACGGTCCGGCTCTGCAGCCTCGCGTCAAGAAGATCAAGGCCACCGTTGAGGACGAGATCGAGGAAGCGTGAGCTTCCCGGTCTCGGAAAGTTGAGGAGGTTGAACATGAAACTCAGGACTAAACGCGCGATGTGCATGATCGTCGGTATCGGCGGAGTGCTCCTGATGGCAATCACGGCCATGCAGTCCGACGCGGTCGACATGCAGTTGAGCACGATCATTCGCCAGGAGGCCCTAGGCCTTGCTATGTGCTGGGGCGGATTCTACAAAGGAGGTTACCTGCAATGAGCTATGAGACACCTGAACCTAGCCTGACTCCTAAGGAGCCGAGAGTCATGCACTACTGCGCCTGTTGCGGAGGTGAGATCTACGATGGCGAGGAGTACTACCACATCGAGACGTTCAACCCGAGCATGCGCACGTTGAACATCTGCAAGGACTGCATGCGATCCTCGAGTCGGGTTGCGGGGGAGGATGACTGAGTGCAATTCCTGTCGAAAGAGAATCAGCGTCTGTTGAGACACATGAGGCGCAAGGCCAGTAGGCGCTCCAAGCAGCGCGCTAGGTACAACAAGCAGCATCCGTTGGGCACAGGCCCGTTAACACAAACACTTCGGCCAGTCAAGATCGGCATCATGGCCTTCCTGGTTGACCTGCTAGCGCACAACGATTACTGAGCACCAGGCTGTACAAATTGTATACCGAAAAAAAAAACAAAAAAGTTTCAAAAAACAGTTGATTTCTGTGCCCAAAGTGTATATAATATGTTTGTAAGATAAAGAAACAAAACTTTGGGAGGTCATTACAATGAAAGAACTGTACAATCACTTCAATCGCACCGGTTACTCCAAAATCAATTGGTGCACCAACCTTGACGTGATCAACGCCCGTCGCAAAGTCTTCGACGAAATCAAAACCGTCGAAGAAAAGCCCAATCCCAACCGCAGATGTGCAAACTACCCCCTGCGTACCTTTGAGTACAAAGACTTCCGCTTCGTTGAAACGCTCAGCACCCGCGCTGGTGACCGTGGTGACCTGTACTACGCACCCACCGGTGAATTGGTTGCGACCGACGCTGACTTCTACAACTTCAACACATTCGTGTGTTGGTTTTACAACTTCCGTTGATTGGTTGGGGTGGTTATCCACCCCTTACAATCAAACGATTGGTTGCGCACAGCACAGCTGACTGGTTGAGTGGATCAATCAGCCCCGCGATCAGTTGAAGGGGATAGCCCCGACCAGGTGTACTGCACACAGACTCAATCACTCAGCAGAGGAGCGTTGAGCGGGGACTCAGCTGCACACTGCAACCAATCACCCACTAAGGGTAGAGTGCACATTGAAAACTAAAGAACAGTTTTTTGTAACCGAAAAAACGGGGTTTGCGGAGCTCTAGAAATGACGCTCGCGAGACCGCTGTTTGACTAACTAAAATGAAAACCGTTCAGTTCCGTTTCTGCTCCCTTTTCATTTCATTTCATTTCATTGTTTCTCATTTTTCTTTAATAATAAAAATAATAATGAATAATAAAGAAAAGAGAAAGGAAGAAAAGGAAAAAGAGAATGACCAGTACTGACTGAATGAAATCATGAAAGTTTCAGTGAAATCAGTAAAAACAATTGGTCAGTCAAACACGTGGTTCTCGAGCACCATATTTTCGCGCCAGAGAGTGTGGTTTTTTTGGTTACAAAATTTAGTTTATTACTTCAGAAGGGAGGTAAAACCTTAAATGTACTGCAAAGTGACTCATCCAATCCTAAGCTATGCAGCAGTCCAGCAGCAGTGCCAGCAGCTGGATCAGTTCATTCTCAACCTGCAGACCCCATCAAGCACAACCAACCCAAGCCCAAGCGCAGGAGCAACCAGCTCAACCAGCCCGAGTGCAACCAACTCAAGCTCAAGCGCAAGCGCAGTCACAACCAGCTCAGTCGCAAACAGCCCAAGCTCAACTCAAGGAGCAGGCGCACCTGATGCCCAACTTCCGGGCCAGTCTCAACCGAGCCAGCTCAACCAAGCGCAGGCAGCTCAGCAGCAATCGAAACCCTCTCAACTGATCCCGTTGGCATCTGTACTCGACTCAGCACAGGGCGATGCGATCTGGTTCGCGAGCCCTCGCAATGCTCAACTGCTACTTGAGTCCGCTCAACTACCCAGACGTGAGCTAGAGCCGGGTGAAGCTGGCTCGCCATTGCTATACAGAGCAGCTGGGTGCAATCGAGCTCGAAGGTGCTGCTGCACTTGCACTAAACTTTGTGATCATCGATGCTTGCATGACTGCTTTGTGCGCCTGTGGCTCTGGAAGCGAGAGCTGGACTCGCTAGGTGTCGCAACTAGCCCAGCTCAACTTAACCACTCAGCTCAACTGGCTCAACTGGCTCAACCTGACGAGCAAGGCGGAAGCGCCCGACTGGTGTCAGCAGCGAGTCCATACTTCGCAACTCAATGCGCGGTGCTGAATGTGTACACTAGTTATAAACAGCTGTCACAGGTCATCGGCTCAACTGTCTCAGCGAGAATGAACACGTACATTCGAGAAGCACAAGCTCGAGGCGGCACCAACCTCAACGCAATGGACTACTCGATGCAGCTCAAGCTCAACGCAAAGGGAAAGCCGATTGCAGACCCTGACACCGGCAGGCTGGAGGTCCTGTACTGGCCTCAATCAGGCTTGTGTCCATTCTGCTTGCCGGACAGAAGTTATCAACTCAAAAAACGAATGAAGAAAGTAGGTATGCCTAAATGAATAGTAGCGATGATTATATCAGTCGAAAAGCTGCTGCAAAGCTGCTGGGGTACACTTTCGGCGCGGACGTTGCACGAAAACTGTATGAGGTGCCCGCCGCTAACGTTAGTGAAGCCCAGTCTGTCGTAGTCAAGGAGGATGAGCTTCTACAACAGCTGCGCGAGGAAGCAGAAGTTGTTGAGTTTCAGGTCTATCTGAATCAGTACAGACAGGCTCTGTATCAACTGAATCAGTTCATTCAACAGAACACGCTCGGTACGCTGATGCTGAGTGAAGCAGTCGGCCTGGACAAGGATGCACCTTATGGTGGCTTGGACCTGTATCTCATTCCGAAAGACCCGAGCTTGTACGCCAAGCCCAGCCTGGTCAACCTCGTCAGCTCAACGAACCTGTTCAACATCTGGCAGCGTTCAGAGCACGCGCGGTCAGCAGACCAGCCGCTACCTCGGTTCGACTGGTCCAAGCTGGAGTTCCCTCGCTTTGGACCGTTTAAGTTCTACATCGGTAGTCACCTTGGATGGAGTAAGGAGGATTCACCAAATGAGTAAGGTCGTGTACTTCACCGCTATTATGCACTGTGCGCTCGCAGATAAGATCAACGAGTGGCTGCTAGACATCCGGGTTACCGAATTGCTGCGATGTCAGTCGTCAGGAATCCAGGCGAAGATTGTGACGCTTGGGTAGCATTCGAGAGCGTATGATTGATCTTCAACTAAAGTGTCCGTGCACTAGAGACTGTGTCAACAGATCCGCAACCTGTCACGGCGAGTGCGATGCATACAGGGCATATGAGCGTGAGAAGCATGCTGAGTATGCAGCTCGAGCTGATTGTGGAGCGCTGAACCCTAGCATATCCCCAACAGTAGGCACGAAGCAGAGAATGAACCACGCCAAGTGGTTGAAGAAAAATGGAAGGTGGCATAAGTGATGACTAATGGTGATTTTGTTCGGCAGCTAGACGATATGTCGTTAGCAAGGGCTCTGACGGGTGGTTTCACCAATCAGTACTGCACGAGTCCTAATCCGATGGAGTGTGATCACGAGTGGGACGAGGAGCTGGACTGCTCCTGCTGCGAAGCGTGTCTGTACAGATGGTTGAAGGAGGAGAGGCGTGATGAGCACTAATGAAATGCGCTGGATTCTGATGTGTCAGTACGGCGGTGCTGAAAAATGGCAGCAGAAGGTGAGAGCTATGAGCGAAGCTCAAGTGCAAGCTGTCTACCTGAGGCTAAAACAGAGCAATAAACTCCGGGTTCCGAATTCGGTACACACCCCTCAACAGATCTGATTGGACTCCTTTCAGTTCAAACAATTTTCAAAAATCTCAACAAAAGACTTGATTTTCTCGAGCAAAGCAGCTATAATAATAATGTAGATAGAACTAATACAAAACAAATTTGGAGGTTTACTATGAACAACATTGAACAGATTATGGAAATCAAAGGCGTGCAGCCTTCCCTCAAGGCGTTTGCCGGTGTCTTCGATCTGAATCCGGTCCGTCTGTACTCGGTTGCGAAGCAGCCGAAAGAGGGCGTTGTGTATGACGCCAAGGTCTTCAACTGGGACGCAATCGAGCGCTTCATCAGCCGTCGTCTGGATGCTGACAAGGGTCTGGCTACTCTGGAAGACGTCGTCGATGCTGCTATCAAGATCGACGCTCAGCTGAAAGAGAACGACGGTCGTCGCAAGACTGCTGGTGGCAGTTACGGTGCGAAGATCGAAGTCGACGGCCAGATGATCGCTCAGAGACGCTATCCGAGCTACGAGATGGAGAACCATCAGATGATCTGCCTGAAGGGCGACGTTGAGGTCTATGCCATCGTGATGCAGACTCTGTCTCACACGGTCCTGCGTCCTCTGGCTGAAGCTCTGCTGGAAGGTACCGAGCCCATCTTCAAGGGCAACGACATCAAGGTCATCTCGAACGGCATGCTGAACATGAAGGGCGTTGCGCCTGCTGGTCTGGCAAAGGCTGTCGAGGATCGTTTCAACGGCACGTATGCACAGGAACTTGCCGATGAAGCTCAGCGTAAGGCTGATGCTGCTGCGGCTAAGGCTGCCGAGTAATCGCTCAGTCGCGCGTCTACTCTTTCTCGCGCGATGACTTCCCTGAGCGTTGCTCATAGTAGGAGCCCCGAACTGGTTTTGACTCCGCTGGTTCGGGGCTCTTTTGAAGACAGGTAGTGTAGCATTTATTTTGAACTAAAGGAGGTGGTAGTTCCGTGGAGGGATATTGCTGGTGCCCGGGGTGCAGAAAGTGGGTGCCAGAGCAGTTGATGAACCGAGAGCGCGATCCTGAAACCCATCAACTGATTCGCATATGTACTCCGTGCTTGGAGGGAGTCTCAGCAACAAACTCATATGTGCTCGATGAGCACCATGAGCAGACACGATGCGTGTACTGCAGGAGTTACAATACAATCGAGCTGAAAGATCAACAGTACAACAAGTTTTTCTGCAATACTTGATAAAATAACAGCTGCTGCATATACAGATCCTGCCAGACAT
>ENA-OPDF01001688-OPDF01001688.1-human-gut-metagenome-genome-assembly--contig:-NODE-1688-length-12477-cov-2.783127_pt1 | contig 12477 bp, 8 predicted proteins | sample MGYA00241575_ERZ501501 | MGnify/ENA primary metagenome ERZ501501 (study PRJEB25962, sample SAMEA1972229) | human gut metagenome | biome: human gut; feature: human-associated habitat; material: faeces... | reverse complement strand
GGTGCACCTCCAGGGACTCGAACCCTGGGCCCACTGATTAAGAGTCAGTTGCTCTCCTTAGTTGCGCGTACTCATGGTTATTATGCTGGTGTCTTTGTGCTTTAAATCTTTTTACACATCATCCACCATTCGCTCTTTAGCCATTCTTTCCCATTTCTTGTTCGGTCGTTGGTAGTACCCTTTTCTCATCATATTGCAAATCAATACACTTTGAATTATACAACAAACATATTGCAACTTTAATCATTGGTTTTCTTGTTAGATTTCTTATCTCTTGTTCTGATCCTCCTTTCCTCAAATACGCTTGCAGTGCGATAAGTACATTTTGAACGAACAAGTCTTTATATTCGCTCTCATCTTCTTTCTTATCAAGAACATCGAAGAATTCAAACCATAGTGTCATGCATTTTTCACGTTCTTCATCAGATTCTACTTCATCAAATTTTTGTATGAGTACAGATATAATCTCATCGGATAATATCTTTTCAAATTTACACTTTGCCATAAAGCAGATTACTTTTAGTGTTTTATCCAATGGAAAATCTGTTACACATAAGAAATCCACAATACCGGTGCATTGAAAATTCAATAATTCTTCCTGTGACATAGCTATTAGTAAGGGCTCAAATGCAACCAGCGTAAAATTTTGATGCACCGCAATTGAAAGTGCATCATAGTCACAAATTCCAAAAAGATCTTGCAGCTGTATATCATCTCTACCAGTTATATTTATCGACTTGTTATTTTTTATAAATTTTAGTTTTTCGCTTTCACTTTTTCTTTTTCCTGCTTCCTGGATAAAACAACGTTTTTCTTCGTCACTTTCTTCATGTATAATTGGTTGTCCTTGGTCAAACATCATTGTCGCAATTTTTTCCCTTGATTTGTCCTGAAGTGTCTTTGACCACTCCATATCTAATAATTCATGTAATGACTCTGGAATGTAAACATTATTTTGTATTAAATCCTCCGCTGTAATTCCAGCTTGCATAAAGAAAATTGCCGCCGAAAAGCTCAATACATATCTCGTATTTTTCGTTGCTGTTATCGAAAAATGTGAATCCGAACGTATAACTATCATAGAATCTCGAAATGCGATATGAACAAATTGCCCATAGGGAATTGTTACTGATTGTCTTAGCGCATATAGCGGTAATGGCACTTTATCCATTTTTCTATATTCCTCTAATAAATCGTTCTTCTCCGGCGTATACTTCTTAATCTCATCAAAAAACGCATCTATATTTGTTCTTCCATTTTCTAATGTAGGGATTTCTATTTTATATGCGATTCCCTGTTCTAAACTTTTGTTCATTGCCTTTTGAAACAAGAAATAGTCTACTGGCACTACGCTTTCTACCACATAAGTCTTCTTCCCAATCGTTATCTTGTCTCCTTTCTTTTGCAAATAGAGATTTTTTTCTACGGCATCTGACACCGTCATATGAAATGCATTTTCCCAAGTATACGGCTGTTTCAATCCGTTTCTGTTCGGTATGAGTGCTTCGGCATAAACACAAACCACATATTTGTTTCCAGTTTCTTCTTCGCATAAAACGGCTGATGTATTTTCTTGAATCAGCCCATTGCACTTTTCCCCTCTTTCTCCACAAAGCTGCGCATGCATTGAAAAATATTGTCCATAAATTGTTCCATCATTTTCCGTTGCTCTCAGCAATGCCTTCGTGATTGCCTTCATCGCCTCATCTTTTTTATTTACGTCAATGTAATACTGTGCCAAAAACGCCCACGCATATGCAGTGTCCACATTTTGGGCATTGATAATCGTCTGTCTATCGATGCGTCGCTTACATGCAATTGATAATTGTAGTATTTTCTCGATAACAAAAGGGTTTATGCAGCCGTCTTCCTCAACTGCTTTCAGAATATCCAGTGCCTCAATATGTTTGTTTTCTGCTATTAACAACCTCCCCAAAAGCACTTTATACTCGTTGCTATACTGCGCAGTCGCTGCTATCATCTCACATATTTGTCTTGCTTCCAATATATATTTATTGTTGAGCAGCTTATGCGCAAACTCTATTCCTCCTCTTATTTGCCCTATAACTTTTCCCTCTTTAACTTGTTTACACAAATCGACAAAATCAACTTTTTCTCTCAGTGTAGAATACAAGTTCCAATATTCTATTCTGTTTTTGTAACGATCTTTCTGTTCTTCTACCATGCGGATCAAATCATCTGTGCACCGATTTTTCCTTTTGCATGCAAGAACATACTCTTCAAATAAGCCGTAATTCTTTTCAAAAAGTACTCCATATTTTTCGTAAAACTTTATAACGAACTCTGCATCTTTTCCTGCACAATAGAACTCTAATTCCGACGCATCATCAATGCTAATACAAAATCTTACTAATTCCTGTTCATTTACATTTTCGTCAAGAATTTGAACAAAAAATTTTGCTTCCTTAATAGTTTTACTTTCCTTAATTTGATCAGGGATCTGCGGTAAGTAGTGTACAACTGTCTCTTTGTCCCCATTTTCCATGCATATTTCAAAAAGGATTTCCCAGTACAGTAGTTGAGACTGTATCCCCAAATTCTCCACAATGGATTTGCGTCTTAGCAGATTTTCTATCTCTTTCTTAGTTTTCCCCTCTTTATCTTCACCACCATATAGGTGAGTTTTTCCCCACGCTAAAAGTATTTCATCATAGATTGTAATAGGCTGTTTAAACAAATCGTCATCCAATCCTACCACACATTTATCTCTAAATCTATTTAGATACCAAAAGAGAATCCTCTTTCCCAACCATATTTCTTCCCTGTATTCTTTTTCAACTAATAATACTACTCGATATTCTTTCTCATCCCTTTTCAATTCAAAAATCTTATCCCAATTTTCAGTATACAAGTCTCCGGCGATTTTCTTAAACTTGGGATCTACGCTGCTGCTAGAAATTTCGCCTACGACCTCTTTCCATAAGAAGCCGTATGCAATAATAAACCTTATCACTATATTGCGGACATAACAGTTCTCGATTTTTTGTATGCTTTCAACTATCACTTCCGGAGAATTGCTTTCTCCTGCCATAAGTTGAATTAATACTGATAGTGCCCGTTCAATCGAGTCACTCTTCTTTTGAAATAGTGGCACTAATTTCTGTATCTGGTGTACTTCACCACTACACAGTATCGTATACAATGCATCAAATATGCTTTTTTCTTCTTCCGGCGATAGCCTTTCTCTTTGATTTAGCTGTGCTTGTATACCCGCAAGTTTTCCATCCATATCATTTCTGAGGTCCTTTATTTGCATTTGCGTCATGCGCTCGCCCGGAGTGATTGCTTCTCTAGCCATCTTCGAGACAATCTCTACCGAGGCTTCAAAAAAATGCTTGATCAGATGGTTCTCCGTTGGTGGTATTGTTCGTCCTTTCTCTTTTATTGATTCTATACACTGTGTCGATAGTTTTTCGACTATTTCAGTAGTTCCTGCAATCTCTGTACTCGTATCCCAAATGCTTGAGAAAATTTCTTCTATTGGTTTACTATATTGTAAATATTCGCCAAACTCCCGCGATGTCAGTACGGTTCCATCATGATTTTGTAAATACTTTTCTTCAAATTCACAGATGCTTTTTCTTGTATCGGATATAATTTTTGCTTTTTTGACCTCGCCTAACTTATTCTCCATTTTGCTTTCAAGCACAGAAAGTATTATATCACCTATTTTTGACGCACATACCTCTAACATGGTAAAGTCACCTCACAAATTTCATTATCGTTTCCAATCACTCTTTTGTTGCATATCTTTATTATACCACATATTTGACATCTGTTGGTTACTTTTCCATTAAGAGCTTCTTATCATGCGCGATATATTAAGCAAAAGCCGGTTGCTTTGCATTTTGCATTGCAACCGGCTTTCAATTTTCTTTTTAACTTTGGAGCATGGCTCTGTATTTGGCGCGATCCGCTTCAGGAATATGCAACGCATCCATTGCTGCATCGGCAGACACTTTAAAGCTGTTCATCACGTTACGAATCGCATTGAGAGTTGCTTTGTTTTCGCCCCTCTCTTCACCGATGCCAATTCCTTTCGCAACGCCCTTTTCCATAACACCTTGGCTCAAATTGCACATTCTGCGCACCTCACTTTCAAGCGTTTGTGACATCGGAACATCAAATTCCGTTTCCAATATCTCTTTCTTCGTTTCGGGGCTCTTTTCTTCTGAAAGCAGCACTTCCAAGAATTTCAGCAGCCCGCCATAGTTTTTGTCATCCTCATCGCCCAAGCAAATCATTACAGCGCTCATAAGATCGTAGTTCCTGACTTGCTCAACCGCCTCACCAATGATATGCTTTTCCTGTATAGAATACTGCGTAATCGTGTTTCTGCGGTTCTTCGGCGGGTTCATACATACCCAAATCGAGTACACTTTTTTGATTTTGCCGTACTCACCTTTGGTAAATTCTGTGCCATACTGCGCCGAAATCATGCGGCTGCAATAGTAAATTGCTCGTTTCAGCAACGGATACCCCGCATTATAGCGGTTCTGTGCCTCCACATTCAGAATCAGACCAATCAGGCCATCCTCGCTCGGTGCCGTGGCATAAAAGCGAACATCGTAGCGAATTGTTCCCTCGGTCAACGTCACATCTTCCGTGTTCGTTCCGTGGATCGTAGCAGATACGTTTCGGTTGGTTTCATCGGCATCCACGCCGACAGCGCCAATCTGCGGCTCACCCTCAATATATTTCTCCGCAATCTCTCGCACCGTACAGCCGCGATATTCTGGAACGCACTCCTTCATAATAACAGCCAGAATGCTTTTGTTGGCAAGCAGGCGCTTAACGCCTTCATCGTAGCGGGCATCGACATCCACTTGAGATATGCTCTGCGCCAGATAATTTTCTTCCTGCTGCATGGGATAAGCGCCTCCTTTCCTTGCCTTTATTATACGCTGTTTCTTTACTTTTTGCAATAGCACTGTCACTCCACCATTCTTACACAAATCATTGACCTTTTCTTTTAATGCATCTATAATTAATTTGTCAACGTCTTTCGCATATCTCAATTTTCACCAAACAGTATTTCTTTTAAGGAGGTCTCGTATGGCAAACTTTTCCAAATACAAAAAAGCTACCATTTCACAAAAGCAAACTGTTCCTTCAAAAATCTATGAATCTTTGGATCGAAAAAGTGAAGCTGGACCTCTTCGTCCCACTCAAGACCGCATTTTAACCGAATGGTATAACAATCGACGCCAAGACAGAGACATCATAATCAAACTTCCCACTGGCGCAGGCAAAACTCTCATTGGTCTTCTTATTGGTCTTTCTTATCTTAATAGTAACAGTGGTCCTGTCGTTTATGTATGTCCCAATATTTATCTAATGCAACAAGCATGCGCCGATGCCGAAAAGTTCGGCATTCCCTTTTGCCATCTCGGAACCAATGAACGCGAAATTCCCCAAGAATTTTTAAACAGTCAAAAAATTCTCATCACCTATGTGCAAAAAATATTCAACGGTCTCTCTCTTTTTGGAATTGGTGGGCGTTCATTCCATGTTGGTTGCATAATTCTTGATGACTCTCATGCTTGTATGGATTCAATTTTATCCTCTTGCACAATCCGTATAGAGAAAAAGGACTCCCTATACAGCACTCTCCTCTCCCTGTTTGTAGATGATTTGAAACAACAAGGGGAAGGAACTTACCAAGATATTTTAAACGGGCACGACTCCGATTCGCACGCCATTCCCTACTGGGCCTGGCATGATAAAGGTGAGGCCGTGATACAGCTTCTTTCAACGCGCACTCAGGATTCTTCCATCAAATTTGCTTGGCCGCTTATTAGGGATCAAATTCCACTTTGTCGAGCCTATGTTTCCAGTAATGCGATAGAGATTTCTCCAGAATGCATTCCAATAAAGTCATTTGGAATTTTCCACACTGCATCTCATCGTGTGTTAATGTCAGCAACCACGCAAGAGGACACGCTATTTGTCAAAGGATTAGATCTATCTATTTCTGCTATAGAGAATCCCCTTATCGATTCAAATTACCGTTGGTCTGGCGAAAAGATGATTTTAATTCCCTCTATGATTTGCAAGAATACAAAGCAGAAAGAAATCGAAAATTTGCTTTTAACCTCATCACACGAAAAATATGGCTTAGCTGTCCTTGTACCAAGTTTTGAGAAAGCTAGCAAATATACATCTTACGGTGCCATACTTGCAAATAAGGGTACACCTAACATGTACTCGACTGTTATAGACTTTGTTAGGGCTTCTCCTGATATTGTTTCTAGTCATCGTCGTAATATTGTTTTTGCAAATCGGTATGATGGTATAGATCTTCCTGATGAATCATGCCGCATTCTAATTATCGATTCTCTTCCCTACGCAGATAACCTTGCCGACAATTACGAAGAATTATGCCGAAGCAATAGCGATATTGCAAAAATCAAAATTGCTCAGAAAATCGAACAAGGTCTTGGGCGAAGTGTTCGCGGTGAAAAGGATTATAGTGTAATCATTGGAAGAACGAAAAAGAAATTGATGAAAATAACAAATACAGTCATTACAGCGATTACTATGAGAAGCAGTTTTCTTCCAACCCTGTCGACGGATACAATTTTCTGGAAAAGAAAATGAAAGAAGCATCCCCCAGTGGTGGCTATGCTTGCTTAGCATTTTTGCTAACGCAGACCCCACACAAGGTAGTGGTGACCACGAACTTTGATCGCTTGACCGAAGATGCAGTGACTTTATACGCCCATGAATTTTCACTGGTAGTCGGGCATGTAGCGATGGCGCATTACATCACCAGTGATGTCGCGCGCCCAACCGTGGTCAAGATCCACCACGACCTTTTACTTGACCCAAAAAGTAAAAATGCCGATCTTCAGCAACTGGATGAACGGTGGCAAAAGGCGCTTTCCGAGATTTTTTCGAAATATCACCCGATTTTCATCGGATTTGCTGGCAATGACCCCGACGTGATGGACTATCTGATCGACAATGCCGACAAGTTTCAGAAAGGCAATGAATGGAAACGGCCTTACTGGACGGTGTATGGCACCGAAAACCCGAAAGGGAAAGTCAAGGACTTCTTGAACAAATCCGGTGCATTTTTAATACACAATAACGGCTTCGACGATATGATGGCCAGACTGGCATTGGCATTAAACGTCAAGATTCCGACGGAAGGGGACTATCAGGAGGAAGCCGAAAAACAGTACAACAAATTGCAGGACGCCTTTGCAAAGGTACAGGAAGGAAGCAAAACATCTCCGGGCGGCGGCATGAAAGATTCTTCTACAACTCCGGACGACAACCCGAAAGATACTTCCATTCCGCCAAGAAAGGGGAACGCTCCCCCGCAGGATTTGCCCGAAACGGAAACAGCCTCTCCGCCACAATCTGATCAGGACACATCGGATTCAACACTGTATTTGCGTGCTCTGGTATTGCACAACGATAAGCACTATAAAGAATCGCTTGCACTGCTTCAAGAGTTGATTCAAAACAATCCTAATAATGCAAGATATCACAATAGTTGCGGCGTGACTCTCCACGAAATGGGCCGGTACGAGGAAGCTTTGGCTGAAAAGCAGAAAGCGCTGGAATTGGAACCTGACAATGCGAGATACCATGATAGTTGTGGTATGACACTCTACGCGATGGAGCTGTACAAGGAAGCAGTGGCAGCGTTTAAAAAAGCTATCGAGCTGAATCCTAAGAATGCTATCTATTACAGCAATCTGTCCCAAACTTACAAAAAAATGGGCCTTGAAAAAGAGGCCACCCAAGCAGAAGAAAAAGCGAAACAGCTGCAGGGAAATCCGTCTACAGGCTGATTTCCTGCAATCACTTACTTCAAAATTTTATATTATACGTAAGAACCGGCCTCAAAGGAAGATAGAGTTGCTTCTCTTAGGGGCCGGTTCCTTTTTACCATATCGTAGTACCTAGATGTTCAGCTCTCTTTCTAAAGTTCAGAAAAAATTCAAATAAAAAACAAATCCGAACGTACCTTCGAAAAAAGTACGTTCGGATTTGCTCTTAATGGTGCACCATCGGGGACTCGAACCCAGGACCCACTGATTAAGAGTCAGTTGCTCTCCTTAGTTGCTCACACTCATGGTGTATGCTGTTGTAATAAAAAGCACTTTTCTAACGATCAAAATCACTAAATATATCCTATGCAAAGTCATTGACCAGCACCGTTTTTGTGTGGCGCTGGTCATTTTTCTTTTACGCACTAATCAGCGGTATAAGTTTCTGTTCTTCTGTGATTTCCAAGAATTGCTGATATTCCATATTTAGCTTTATCGTAACCTGATACTTTCTTCCGACCTCCACTCTTTCTATCAGTTGGCTCAGTATCATGCGTTTGATTTCTAATGGTGCCGCATCGAATTCTTCTGCCCACCCTCTGAATTCATCATAGTAGGTACGCAGTTTTCGAATCTCTGCAGCTTCGTTTAGCCGTGCATTTTGAAGTGCAGCATACTCTGCTTTCGCATCATCCAGTTCTTGTTGGTATCGCCGGATTTGCTTGGCAATCATATCCTCGGTAAAATTGCTTGTACCATCAAGGCATTTCAGAATCTCACCTTCAAAGCGTTCCAAAGCATGCTGTGCAGTTTTAATTTTCTTTTCTACCGAAGCGCGTTTAGATTTTTGTAGATTTGATTCCTGCCTTATTCGGTTTTCTGCCATCCTTGAGTATGGTGTATCTCTAATCTGCTCAAATATCTTTGATACTGCCTGCAGAACGATAGCATCTACCCGCTCAGCAAGATATAATGCCTGTCCATCGCAATCTCTCCCCCCTTTATTCTTCTGTCCCCGCTGGAAGCAATTGTACTTTGGTTGTACTTTCTCCCGAATGCTACCATCTGCCAGCTTATAACGATCCGTATGCATAAATCCCGACATCTTCGCACCACAGTGAGCGCAGTACACGATGCCCGCCAGCAGTGTTGGATTCTGACTGGTGTGGGCGATTTTTCGTTCTTGCTCCGATTTGGCTTTTCTGCGGTTTATTATATCATTTGCCTTATCGAATGTTTCCCTGTCGATGATCTGCAATTCTTGAATATACTCAGAACGGGCATTTTTCGTAATAATGTACCCTGTATATCCCTCATGGCGGATAATTCGGATTATGTTGCTCGACTGGAACTTTGCTCCGGCACGGGTACGCAATCCTCGGTTATTTAACATTTCAGCCAGAGCATATCCGCTGGCGCCTTCTTGGATAACCTTATAAAAGAGTTCCCGAACCCATGTAGCTTCTTCCTCATTGATGACCAGATCCATAACAGGCTTATCACGCTTGTTTCGTCTACCTTGGTCTTCTAACTTGTAACCATAGCATACGAAACCACCTGTGTAGTGACCGCTGGACACGATTTGCCGGATTCTATCGCGGGTTCGGATGGATGTTTTCTCCGATTCCCCTGCTGCCTGCCAAAAGCGGATGTAGTTCATCAACTTATCGCCATGTGTCTCGATTTTCTGCTGACCTTCGTGGGTACTCCACATTACTCTATCCGCGAAATCGCGCAAATCACAAATTCGAGTGAATCAAACGTTAAAACCCGTATACACCGGGCGCGCGCCATTTTACTTAAATCGTTCGACACCTAACACAAAAATATTGTTGATTTCGGTTTACATTTGCAGATGATTTTTCTCTTTTCCCTTTCAGGAGGGGAAGAAGAAAATGAAATCATCTCTTTATACTTGCATTCAGGATATTCAAAATGGTGACCGTGAGCAGGCACTCGCTCTTTTGGAGAAGTTTTCTCCCCTGCTCAAGAAATATGCATTCTTCCTGCAATCAGAGGATGCATTGCAGGATTTCCAATGTTTCTTACTAATGTTCGCCAAAAATTTACAACTCAATGAGTTGACTATAAGCACAGACGGTGCTATCATTAGCTATATCAATAAGGCAATATATCATCATTATATCGCACTTTCTAAGGCGAAGCGCCATCAGCTTCCCACTGTTTCGATTGAAAGCCAAACTGACTATGATCCTTTGCAGTTTGACACTGCATTCAGCGAATCCGATACATACAATAACCTCTTGCTGCTTGATCTTAAACGTGCGCTAAGTACCGAAGAGTATCATGTCATTTATGACCATTACTTCCGTCAATATAGCATCCAAGAAATCGCCACAAGAGACAATAAGTCTCGACAGGCCATAAACAAATGTAAAAAGACAGCAATCATAAAATTGAGACGCTATTTTGGCGTCACGTCATAGCTGTCAACAATTCTCTTTAAAGTTTCTTTCCGCTTTTTCATAAATAGTTTTGAAAGAGCACCTTGGTATCTTCTATTAATTTTTTTCAACTCATACGACTGTATGGAGGCTTATTATGAAAAAAAAGATTTATTTGTTAGCTGGTACATTATTTGTTCTTTCTCTTTGTTCATGCTCCATTCAAACTTTCACTGACGGCAATCATCAGGAATCATCTTCTGCAACTACGAGCAGTTCTTCCAGTGAGGGTAATTCTTCTGAAGTTCCATCAACTCCAGAAATTTCCAACCGTTCGGACATTTCTATCAGCGACTCTACAGCGGATTCTCCGAGTGCAACTCCTGATGTAATTTCATCGTCTACATCTTCGTCTGACTCAAACGAATCTCCTTCCGACACGCAGGTTTCCCCCGACACTTATACTCTTACACGCTATGATTCTATTTATGACGTTCCTTATGCAAAATTAGATTATAAAAGTTATGTTGAGGAAGATGGAGATAGTGGTCATTACACTTTAACAAAAGATGGAATTCCTTGGGTGGGTACCCCTGGCACAGATCAATTTGGAGATATTTGCTTTAGCGATGGGCGCAATCTTTATATCCAATGCTTCTTGTCGTATAACGATACCTTGTCTACCGATTTCCGATGGTTCTGTGTAAACTTTAATCACTTTGATGATGAAGATTCTCATTTTTTGCCTGACGAGACAATGAACAAGCTTTTTACCGGAGCCGATGGCGAGACACTCTACACCGATGATGGTTATCAATACAAATTAAGTACTATGCCTTGGTGTCAAGATGGCACTTGCAAGAGATAGAAAATGTGCATATAATATGCCCTACTATTCTTTTATACACTAAATATCGTTCAAAGCGCCGATTTAATGACGCTTCTCTAAATATTTCTACGCAAAAACTCCCCGCTTGTTAGGTGTTCCACCTACAAGCGGGGAGTTTTCTACCTATTTGTATTTAGGCTTTAGTTAGGAATACGGATACGATCTACGCCCAGCGTCACATGGCTAGTCTGCATAGCTTCAAGAATAGTGACCCGACGGCCCTCCGTAGAACCAGAATTGCTATTGTACGGATCAAGGACCTTAATGCCTGCAGTTGCCCAAGTGCCGCCACTTTCACCAGTCAGTTCATATGCAACGAACCAGTGCTGACGACTACCAGAGCCAACTGCATGACAGGCAACCGGAATATGATTCTTGACATAGGAGCGAATCTTCTCAATCGTTTGTGCCTCATTCAGGCTTGCCAGAGAAATGGCATCGCTGCAAGAGAAGTTATCCGGACCAGTCCAGTAGTAGCCATTGGCCTCATCATAGTAGTTCGCAAAATCAGAAATGGTGTAACTCTTATTTTTCTTCCACGATGCCAAGTCCACACCACAGCAAACCGCACAGCCATAATTGATAATCCAAGAACTATTTCCGGAATAATTCTGGTTTGCATTTACGGGCATCGTAATGGTGGTACTGCCACCCGTACTGCCGCCACCGCTGGACTGGGACGCGCAAAGCTGCCAAATCTGATTGTCTGCATTGGATGCATTTTCCCACGTCAGAGCAGCACCGCTCGAATTGGATGCCGGAGTCAGGTACAGGTTGTGGTTGATCATCTTGATACGGTACAGGTTATTGGCCGCGTCAACGGTCAAAAGGTCAATCAAAGCATCGTTAAAGTTGCCAGAGACCGGATAGAAGTCACAAACACTCCCTGCTTTGGTTCCGTAAATGTTCAGACCATACGCATTGTTGAGGTCAGAAAGCAGCTGGCAACCACCGCTGACCTTGTGAACTTTAAGGCGCTGATCAGCAGAACCTGCTGCCGTATACAGCGTAGCCTTCTGGTGAGATGCGATGCTGCCATTGCCATAGCGGTTCAGCCAAAAACTGCTGTTGCCGCGATACGGACGAAAATAGTAAGATTGCTCAAAAGTGTAAGCCATTATTTTTTCACTCCTTCATTGAATTTTGTCCTTGCACCTCGTCAGGTGCTTTTGTGAACGTTCACTAAGTAAAGAGATTACTGCACCAATTTTGTAAACCCTAAAATCAAAAAATCAGAAACCATTTATCGTGTTTGCTTTATCTACCAGTTCCTGCAGCTTTCCGGAAAGATAAGGACCAGGGCATGCCGTCGCAGCGTACATACTGTGCCAAGTCAGATTTTTACCCTTAACCAATTTTCCAAGGCCATTACGGCGGG
>ENA-OPDF01001683-OPDF01001683.1-human-gut-metagenome-genome-assembly--contig:-NODE-1683-length-12499-cov-3.552636_pt1 | contig 12499 bp, 10 predicted proteins | sample MGYA00241575_ERZ501501 | MGnify/ENA primary metagenome ERZ501501 (study PRJEB25962, sample SAMEA1972229) | human gut metagenome | biome: human gut; feature: human-associated habitat; material: faeces... | reverse complement strand
ATTGGCCAGACGCCCGTGCCCGTACAGGGCTTGCAGGCTCTCCAAGGTGCGTATATTCCTGTCGGAATCCACCCATGCCTTGTCTATCATATTCGGCTCGGGGATATGGATGAGTTTCTTGTCTATTGTCTTGCATACATGGTCCAGGTAGTATCCTGCCTGCGTTCCCAACAAATCAATAATCGTGCTCATGTCAGTCGTTTTTTTATTCCAAATCAGGACTGGCGTTCCCCCAGTTTTGCATCCATGAAAAGGATGCCGCTCTCTCCGGCTTTCTTCATCAGGTTTACGATGTTCAGGAAATTCGCCTCTTCCTCCACCTGCTCCCTGACAAATCCCCAAAGAAAATCACGGGTGGCATTGTCTTTCTCCTCGGAAGCCAGATGTACCAGTTCGTCAATCAATCTGGAAACATGTCTCTCGTGTTCCAAGGCATGTTCAAAGACTTCGGTGGGACTGCCCCAACCCTGTGGAACCACATCGACCTTGTCCACTTTTGCCTCCGCCTCACGTTTGGCCATATATTCGGCGATGGCACATGCGTGTCCTGTCTCTTCCGCCGATTGCTTGCGCATCCAGCGGGCCATGCCGGAAAAACCTTCCTTTTCCAGATAGAAGGACATTGAAAGATACAGGTTGGCGGACCATAATTCCGCAGTAATCTGCCCGTTCAGGGCCTTTTGTAAATTCTCGGTCATAATGAATCTAATTTTTAATGTTGGTACTATTTTTTATTTTTCATATTCAGGGGCAAGCGTGTGCTTGTCTCAAAATATCTGTCAGGACAGGTTGCATCCCGTTTATGAAACATTCCACGGCGATGACCATCAGAATAAGCCCCATCAGTCTCATCATCACATTATTTCCGGTTTCTCCAAGAATTTTCAAAAGCCGCGTTGACACGCAAAGGATAATGAAAGAGAGGAGACAGACTAGGGCGATCACGCAAACCAGTGCAATTTTGAAAATATGCTCAGGGGCATCTTCCATCAGTGTTATGCCGCTTGAAATTACACCCGGACCGCACAGCATCGGAACGGCAAGAGGCGTGACGGTGATGTTCCTGGAATATTCTTTTTTCTCGTTCTCGTTCAGTTTCACATGGGTGAAGTGTGCCTGCAGCATGTCATATCCGATTTTAAAGATGATGATACCTCCCGCAATCCGGAAACCATTGGTCGAGATCCCGAAAAAATGGAACAGGAACCTGCCGCACAAGGTGAAAAGTACCAGTATGACGAACGTGAGGGCGCAGGATTTTAAGGCGATGCTCCGGCGTTCTCCGGCACTCATGCCCTCGGTCATCTGCAGGAAAACCGGCATCACTCCGAGGGGGTCCATCAATGTGAACAACGAAGTGAAACACAACATTGAGTATGCGAATATATCCATAGGATGATACTTGTTTTATTTTTAGACCATTATTTTCTCTGTGAACAATAAACTCCGGTCAGGTTACACGATTTGACACATCATATGAAGCAGGGCAGCCTGCGTTCATATTCCATGGCCAGGATACGCAACAATTCCATAAACGCCGTACTTACATATATCCGTTTTGTGTACAGCCCCTTGATGAAAGAATGGATGGATGAATCCGTATTCTGGCATAGTACGTGAAGTTCGGATATCTGACGGGATATATATTGTTCATGTTCAAGCAGGGTGTTCAAGGCAGCCAGCGGTGTCGGCCATTGCCGGATGTCGCGCCTGATTTCATGGATGGTTACAGCACCTCCTTCATGATAGATGCGGTTCATCATCTGATAGACCTTGCCCATATTGTCCTGTGCCTGTGCACTTAGCCATGAGGCCAATATCAGAAGTTGCTGCCCCTCAAAATAGACCTGCAATGACAGGTACAGGTTAGTTGACCAGATTTCTGTATTGATCAATGTGTTCATCGCATATTCAATTCGTTTATCCATGGCTGTTCTGATATTTGAAATTAGACAAAATAAATCGTAATTCATATCCTGCAATAATCATGAATTTATGTGATAGCATCTGTAAATCGGACTCTTATGGAGTTGTAAAATGAATTTTAATGCTTGCGAGACAAATAGTCATAAAAATGTATAATTATCATGCCTTTTTGTCACAAGATCCCTACAACATTCTCAACAAGATATCCAGTTCTTTCTCTATCATGTTGATCTTGTCGTATATGTAATCCAGCGTATTATGATAGTGCAGGTAGGCCCTGCATTCCTGCAATTCCCTTGACAGGGAGAGTATTTGTTGCCAAAGTTCCTCTTCTGTATGTCCAGGGGGATTATTGAATGCCATAAATGGATTCAGAGAAACTGTTTGGCATGTAATTTGTGTAATAATAGCCGCAAGTCCCGAAAAGGGGCAGGAATGGAAACAAAAAGGCAGAGAATTCCACTAAAGACAGTAACAGACAGAGGAATGAAAACGGAAGGCAGGACCTGTCCGGTTTTGAAACAAATTGCTTTCATAATGCGATTATATGACAACTCTGTTCCCTGAAGTTGTGTTTATATAAAGTTAAGCGTGGGAACTTTGGTATTACCGTTCAGAAGTATCCCCATACTCAACAACATATAATACACAAAGCCCCACGCCTATATATGCTAACAAGATATAATAGTGCATAGGGACACCTGATGTATTATCCAATTGTTGTCTTGAAATTGGGGATTTCCTGAACATGGATAATGCCTAACGCTTACTGTTATTAATCTTTTTTGGTAAAAGACAAGGCAAAAATACTAAAAGAATTGATTCGCGTCAATAAAAATCCAACTTTTTTATTATTTTACTCTCTGCGCCACTGAATTTCATCGCTCTCCGCTCTCCAAATCCCGTGCCCTTCAGCGATAAGTAATCCTGAGTTCATCAATTGCCTCATAAAAGAGCTTTTGTACATCCTAAAATCCGCAACCTGTAATATTTTTGATATCTGGGGTTGCAGATACCTCTCTAAAACGACTCGTTTTCGTAAAGAACCCTAATGGTGCAGTCGCAAGAGACAAAATCCCCTTACCCCATGATGCGACTTGAGGCAATACGCAAAAGGCCACGAAGATTTGAGGCTACCCAAAATCAAATTTGAAGGCCATCATGTATGCATCATTGCTTGTGTATATGTTCAGTATGTGCTGTCTTGCAGTCTTAATCCATTTTGCAGGGACAGAAACATACTTGAATACAAAAGTTTTGATTCTGCTTGTGCGTTTAAGTCCAAAGCTCTTCATGTTTGCGTCAGATATGAGGTGTCTGTAAAAGTTTCGTATTAAAGCGGTCAGAAGCAGGAACACCGTGTTTTCCGCCATGAACGATTTTGGCAGCCGTTTCCAGCCAAAGCCGTTGTTCATGTCGTCCAATACACGCTCAGCACCGCCACGCTTGTTGTAATACTCCACGATGTCACGGTCTGTCGAAGTATAGTCATTTGTCAGTATGCATCTGTATGTATATTCCCCTTCCCACAGGTCGAGTTCCTTGTTGATGCTTCTTTGCCGCTGTATGACAAGGCGGTACGCTTTGCCGACCCATTTCTCTGCAATGATGGAGCATATCTCAAACTCGTGACCGTTTATGTATTCGGTCTTCCATCCGCGCAAGGCAAAGATATCGTCATACAACGATACACACCTGTTTGCGCGGATATAAAAATGCCGACTGTGCTTCTCCACCATTTCCACCATAGCCTCAGAGCATGAGCCACAATCCATCCTCGCACGGTTTATATGTATTCTGGCATTCTCCAAACGCTCAAAAATACGTTTTAGAGTGTCTTCCTGATGGAAACGGACATTGGTATTGCCGTCGCGGTTCTCTATCCCGACGATGACATCGCCGACCGTTGCTATTCCTGGACTGTAACCGGTAAACTTCTTGTAGGTCATTTTTGCGTCAAATTTCTCCGTCTCAATGAACTGGTGGTCAAAATCAAAGTCATATTCATTGTCTGGCAGCAACTGTCCAGTTGCCAGCAATGCATTGACAAGCAGATTGTTAAGGTCGGAAGCCACGTTGAAGTCGTAGCTTTTGCCCGAATCAGACCTGTAGGTCAGATTCGGTGTGGTCAATTCACGAATGGCCCTAAGTATTGTGTCTGCGCTGCATGTACGGAGGGGTGGATGCAAGCAAAGTGCTTCCATAAGGTGTGAGGTCACGTCTTCGACACATGACCCTCCACAGAAATATACGCACATCAGAGAACGTATTATCTCGCTATATTGATAGCCATACACTTTGCTACGCAAACCTAAAGTAGAGTCTATTGTACAAGACAACATCCTGTCGAATTTCTCCATAATTGGAAATATACCACCAAAAGATGTGAGTTTCTCGGATTTTATTTGTACTTTTACCATGCTTGATGAGGTTTTGTTTGACTATTTTTGCAACACTAAGTTAAGTGAATCCTTTGACATGACAAAATCCTGAGCCGCTCGGCTTTGCCGCTTGGCTTGTCCAAGAACTTTTTGTTGTTCAGGATATTATAAAAGTTAAAATTTATAGTGTTGCGGAATTAAGGTAATAACAATACTATGAAATCGTTATTCATATTACAACTTGTATGTTGCGTCATTACAGCCATGCTAGCATTGCAATTAGCCATGGCAAGTTTGCAGGTGAGATGGAAGGTGTGGCGCTACGAAATATCAAGATGGATTCTCGTTGCATCCATGCTATTCTTCTCCGTCCACTACCTCTTACAGATGATTCATGGACTCCGTGCACAAGGTACCGATGTGGGCGCAGCATTCAACATATTGTTCTATACCCCAGTGGCATTTGCCATCACTCTCTCCATCATCAACATAGAGAGCACAGGCAACAAAGTGCGACGGTATTGTTTACGTGGTATGATGGCATACATACTCATCGCCATAGTTTTCGTCATTGGCATGTTCAAAAGTCAAAGTTTACACATTGGCAATATGCTCTATGTGATGCTCGGTCTTTTTGTGGCTAGCATGGCATATTTTATTCTTATCATTCGCAAAGAAACAAAAGCCCGAAGGCAGAAGCTCATGGAAAATTTCGGAAGCGACTTGATTCCATACGTGCGCTATTCGCAAGCCAGCATCATTTTGCTATACTTTGCTGCTGGACTCCTTCCTGTAGCAATCCTCTTCAATACCTTATTATATATAATAGGTCCCTTGATATTACTCTCTGTCATCTTTTTCGTCCACACTTTCAGTGTACAGCCCCTTATTTTTTTGTATAGCCCGGCCTCCTCTGGCATATTGCCGTTGCTTCCATCTGTAACAAGCAAAATCAGAATCTATATGCGGAACTTTTTGTTCCCGTAGCTGAGAAAGTCCTTCGTGGCATATTTCACACTGAATGGTCCGTAGTCACCGAGAGCCGAATGCGCAATTTGCTTGTCCGGTTCTGTCACATGCTCGACAGGTTCTCCCGTAGTATCAGTATCCTTGTATGACATAGGCTGCATGCTGGCGATGGCTGACCCGGTAGCCGCCGCACGCAATTTCCTGAACGCATAGGAGAGGATTCCGTCCATCATTGACCAGTACAAGGCGAAGAACGAGGTGCAGGAAAAGGAGGTCTCACAGTTGTAGGAGATAGCCGGGAAGGTATGGAAGAAGGAGGACGAACTGAAACAGTTGAAGTCCGAACTTGCAGCACTCGACCGAAAGATACAGTTGGAGCTTGAGCCGCCTACGCCCGAAGTCGCCGAAAAGGAGAATGACGGACAGGAGGTCAAACCGGATGCGGAAGGTGTACGAAACGTATCTCCACAACACACCGAAGATGTGCCGCAGATACGCAGCTCGGTGAATGAACGCAGTCCGTCTGGCAATTTTATTGCCGACCATATCATCATCGGGCGGCCGGGATTCAACGTCCGTGACGAGTGCAAACCGAAAGGTATAAAAATGTGAACGAGTGTGCGGATATATATGGCAGGATTGGGAACATACCATTCCTTTTCCTGCTTTTTCCATCAATATGACATAATGGCAAGGATACCATACAACAAGCCCTCGATTATATCAAAATAGGGTGTTGAAAGTAAATCGTCATGGCAAATCCGCCATATATTCAGTATTTTCGCTAATTTTGCATTCAAAATAGTTAGGCATAATAAAATGGAACCATCTATATACAGTTATTCACTTTGTATTGCGCTACCGTTGATGTTGTTCTTCGGCTTTTATTTTTTGTTGGCTCCAACCCCGGAAAAAGCCATTTTCAATAATTATCTGCGTTCCCGGCGAATTATGGGGGTAGCCATACTGTTACTTGCCGCCAACTATTCGGTACATTTCTTTTTTGGAATCAGGTTCAAGAATACCGATGCCGCCATCCTGATGAACCTGTCCACCTATTTTTTGTGCTACTGGTTGTTCAGTTCGGCCCTCACCACTCTGCTTGACCGCTTTTATATCACCAAATGTCGGTTACGGACGCATATCTGTCTATGGATACTGTTTTCCATCCTTTCCGGCATCGTTCTGCTGTTGTTACCAAAAGGTGGTTTACAGACAACGGTGATGTTTGCCTTGGCCGCATGGTTGGTTATCTATGGGCTGTTCTTGACCCGTAGGCTTCTCCGGGCCTATCACAGGGTCATCCGCATTTTCGATGACACCCGTGCGGACGACATCGGTGCCTATATCAAATGGCTTTCCATTTTCACCTACTGGGCTGTCACATTCGGGGTGGGATGCGGACTGCTGACATTCCTGCCTGATGAATACGTCTATATCTGGATTCTGTCATCGGTACCGTTTTACATTTATCTCTTCCTTTGCTATCTGAACTATCTGCTGTTTTACGAACAGGTGGAAAACGCGATGGAAGATGGCATGACTTCTGAAGAGGAAGACCTGTGTGACACCACAAACCGGGAACAGGCACAGAGGCAGGATACTCCTTTTTTCCATGCCGAAATAGCGAAAAAAATCAAAGGTTGTATCGATGCGGACGGTTATATCCGGCCCGGCCTTACCATAAAGGAGCTTTCAGATGTGCTTCATACCAACCGTACCTACCTGTCCGGGTACATCAAAACTACGTATGACATGTCGTTCCGCGATTGGATTACCGGACTTCGTATAGAATATGCGAAACGTCTGCTTGCGCGATATCCGAGGTTGACGATAGCCGACATCTCCGAGAAATCCGGTTTTTTGTCACCAAGCCATTTTATAAGGCTGTTCAAGGAAAATGCGGGCTGTACCCCTAAATGGAGGAAAACAGAGGCGGAATAATACGGTGTGTTATGGATGGAGGAATAGCCCAAACGACAAAAAATAGCCTAAACTACAAAACTAAAATGTTCTAAACCACAAAGATGTGCGATTCTGACAATTGAGACAATTTTTATAGGCAAGAATCGGGCTGAATTTAAATCTTTTCGCTTATTTTGCACTTGTCGGTTGAGCCTGCGTCATCTCCAAAAAGAGTAAAACAGGGTTTTATGGGTGATTTTAACGTGTGTAAAAGAAAATGCTACCCAAATAACTTCAAATAAAGACAACTCTATTTCAAGCGGCAAATGAGTTCTACAGCTTGAATTTGAATAATACAAACAATAGGATTCTCCTTTAAAAAGTCATGAAAAAGATTCATTTACTTCATTACTTATTGTTGTGCTACATGGTTCTTGCGGTAGCTACATCGTGCGGCGATGACGAGGATGACTACGCCCCCGACAATGTAAATGATCCCGAGAAACTAACTGATCCTTTGCCTACTACCGACCAGTTAGGCGTAACACACAACAACACGCTTTATTACCTTTCGTTCTGGAGCAAAGAAGACCATATGATATCCGAGAACATGATAAACCGTTACAAGGAGGCGGTTCCTTATGCTCCGGGAAAGAAGATGGAGGTTGGCGACGCGTTCTTCTTTACCCGGCAGGACATTGACCGGATTCAGTCGGATACCGATTTGCTGGCTGACATCAAGGATATGTTCCATAAGCGGAGCATCGTGATGATGATGGAGGGAGGAACGAACGAGGATTTTAATACCGTCTGCACGTTGCTGGATTGCTATAATCCTTATGCGAAGGAAGATGAGTCTTATTCGGACGAACTGCCGCTGTGGGTATTTTCTGGACCGCTTCCGTCGGCGAGCGGATTCTATTCCAAGCTCAATGCGCTCAGTACTGCTACCGGAGCTGATGGCAAAGAATCTGTACAGACGATTAATGAATACGGGCAGGGATTTCATTGCGACATGACAAGTCAAAGTTTACAAAGAGCCCTGGAACCGAAAGCTCCGTCAAACGGTTCGTCGGATTTGAAAAACTTGATATCTGCCTATATCGTTATCGGTCAAAATAGCTATACCGCACCTCCTGTTCATGGACATGAAGGTAAAGGGACAACCGATAATTTTCAAGTAGAAGCTAAGATATGGACCGCTTATAGCAAAGACCGGAAAGAACATTTTTATTTGGTAAATCTGGGTTTTATAGCCTATGTAGAACCTTCTTTTTATGGAGAATGGCATACCAAGGTCAGTACTCTGAAAATGAAAGGGTATGGCTTTTGCCTGACTGACGTAAATTTGGAATTCGCTCCGGTTCACCCGAATGGTGCCATTATTCATGCACATTCCCCGCAAACTACGGAACGCCAGAGCTCTTATACCAGCAGTGTCTCTTTCGAGTTAGGAGGAAGTGTCAGTGTCACTGGACCAGAGATTTCAGGAGGAATAAGCATTTCCAATAGCCATACGGAAACAATAAATGATATTGAAGTTATCAATAGAACCAATCCGGCCCAAGGAAGCCCACAGCTTAGGTGGTAGTTTAATTTACGCGAACCTTCTTCACATTTTAATATGTTTTGTTACGCGTCGAGTGCTGTCAATGGAGGTGCTAAGGCCGGGATAACCACTTGTAGCTTGTCCACAGATTTTATTATTTCTGTACCTGATGGAGCTGACAACGAATGGAAAGTAAGCATGTATCCAACACTGAAAACATATTTCTTTAGTGACCTTTTTGGATTCCATGATCAATATGAAACGCTATTTGATGATGCGGCAGAAAGCTGGATTGGCATCGAAAAAGTTTTTAACTTGCCGACTGTCGATCTGAAAGATGAATGATTTGTTACGTTGATATTAATAATTTCTAAAGTTATTGGATTATGAGAAAAACATTCTTGGTGATGAGCAGGCTTATCGATTTATTTGTGGATATCTTGCCTATAGATGAGCTTGGGTTTAAACATGTCAAACTTCAATCAGAAGGGAGACCACCGTATAATCCTGCAACATTACTAAAATTGTATTTATATGGTTATAAGCACTCAATAAGATCATCAAGAAAGTTGGAACACTTCCTGTAAAGTAAATGTGGAATTATGGTGGCTATTAGGAGGCTTAATGCCCTCTTTTCGGACAATTGCTTATTTAAAAAAAAATAATGCGGAGGCTTTTAGAAAAGTCTTTAGGCAGTTTGTCCTTATGCTAAAGGATATGGGTCTGATAGAAGGCGAAACCATAGGTATAGATTCTTTCAAGATATTTGCCCAAAATAGTCTCAGAAACAATTATACACAAAAGAAGATAGACAGACATCTTGAATATATAGATAACCGTATTGAAGAATTTGAAGTAGCTTTAGATAAGACTGATAAAGAAGAAGAAAAAGAACTTCTTAAATCTAAGATTAAATTACAACAAGACAGGCGTAAGAAATACGAAACTCTTGATACGGAATTGAAGAATAGTAATGATACTCAAATAAGTCTAACAGACAAAGATTCAAGAGCATTAATGTTAACCAATAATGTATCAGGGGTTGAATATGCGGTTCAAGCAGCCTTTGATAGTAAACACAAATTATTGGTTCACTCTCATATTGGAGCATCAACTGATAAAAGAGAACTATCAACAGCGGCATTGACCGTCCAGGAACTACTACAATTAGATTCGTTCAACACACTTAGCGATGCCGGTTATACTAGCGGCGACCAACTACAAGCCTGTAAATATTCAGGAATATGTACTTATTCATCGCCTATGCCATCAACATCACCTAATTCGAATTCCATACCACTGGCTGAATTTCATTATATAAATGACGGAGATTATTATATCTGCCCTTGTGGAGAACAAATGACAACAACAGGGAAATGGAGAATCCGTCCCAATTATAGATCAAAAGTATATAAAACATCAGCTTGTGTAAATTGCTCAATAAGAGAAAAATGTACTCAAAATCAAAATGGCAGAGTAATAGAAAGAAGTGAATATCAAGATGTAATAGATGAAAATAACGCCAGAGTTATGAATCATCTGTTGCAAGGGCGCGCAGCAGACATTCGTAATGTCGCACAACTTCCGCCTCTTCACCGCCCTGACGGGAACTGCCACAGCCCCCCAAAAACAGTCCAAACAAAAAGACTAAAACAGTTGATCGTTTCATGGTGCTGTTTGTTTAATGGTTAAATTACTGGTCATGCACACAACGGACACTACCGCCCAGCAGATAATGATAACCATAATATTCATTAAACCCTGCAGGTAACCCGGCCGGACTATGAATGTCATTACCGGCACCATGCATTAAGGCCCATCTATTACGATTAACCCTATATGTGGGCGCTGTTTTTCCAGCTCCGATATCAGGATTCCAATATATTCCTGTATGTAATACAGAGGCAGGAGAATGTCGTTGAGGTGATGAATATATCATTGGAGTTTGTGTCCAGATAGCTAAAACGCCTTCTTCATATCCACCATCGGGGGCAGATATGGCTGGGAAAGACTTAGCTATTCCCGCACCGCTTTCTATCAATCGAGTAAATACAACAGGATAAGAGCCTGTTATAGACTGTATCAGATTAATAACCTCCCAAGCCGTAGGGAGTCGCCAGCCATCGGGGCAGGCACGTTGGGGAATACTGCCATAATAAATGGGTCCGACCATAGCTGGTGCCAAAGAATATGAACGAGGACGAGCAGCCATATTAGGACCTCCTTCCCTACTGGCGTCTATCATCCAACAAACACCACCATTACCCATACGGGTAGTCTGATAGTTACTGCCACCGATACGCATAAGTTTCATGGAATTTCCGAAACCACAAGCCGGTTGCTGGCTTACATGCAAACGATATTCCAATTCGTTAGCAGAATTTCCTGTTCGTATGGAAAGGACAGCACTACGCATATTCTGGGTAAAGTTCTTACTGTTTGCCGAAATAGTAACCGTGGCTGGTACTCCCGCTGTACCCGAGGTTTGGCTGAGTGAAATCCATGAAGGTTTTCCGGTTATTTGCCAATTGGTATTCTCTGTAGTTATATTTACGGGTAATGAAGCGACACCTATTTGGATATCACCGTCAAAAGCGAACACCCGTTTGTCCACCGTCAGCCGTTTGTTCCCTCGTACTATTACTTCTTCTTGTACCTCGTTCCACGGCACGATACGGCATTTAAGGGTATGGTTTCCTTTGAAAGCTTCCTCGGGAGTTTGGGCCGGCAACCCGTCCACACTTTCCACTTGTACTTTATATTCATGATTACGCAGAATATCCATCGGCACTCCCGAACCGTAGTCCTTGAAGTCGAGGCGGTAGTAACCGTCTACCGACGGCTTAGAGCCGGTGAGATACGGCTTCACGTGCATAACCAGACAAAGGTCGTCCAGCGCATTCCCGCCCGAGGGGCGGTTCTTGTTGTCCACCTCGCACAGGTAGAACGTCTTTTGTGAGCCGTTGAAAATACCGATATTCCCGGGTGACACATCGCTGTTCAATGAGGTGAATGTACCCCGTGTCTGCCGTGCCCCGACGGGTACGGTGGGAGTATTCACTTGCTTGCCCGTCACATTATAGTTGTCCGGTGCAATGCGTCCTTTTGCCCGGTAATTGTACAGCCGCAGATCGTTGTAATAATAGAAAAAGCCTTTTAGGTCGGATTCAAGAGGATTGATAAGCGTGAACTTAGCTACCGCACGTATCATCGTCACCTCTTGGGGAGCGCCAGAGGGAGAGAAACCTTCGCCCACCGCTTGGTTGGGAAGCTCGCCCCACATGGGTATGCCATTCGTAAAGTCGGGTGCGGCATCCGTTCCGACATCGAATGCCAGGCGGTTCATTACCCCCTCTTTCTGTTCTCCGAATGCAGCAGCAAGGGTATTCACCTGCTCACGGACATTGGCAAGCACCACGAGTGTCTGATGTTCGGGAGCTCCCATCAGCTGTACACGTACGGTTTGTGTGCCGATATCGTATGTACCCTGTGCACGGTAGAAGAATGTACCTTTCTTTATATTCGTAGGATCTGCAGGATCAACCTTGAATGAAAGTACATCTACAGTATTGATTCCATTTTCATCTATAGCACGTGTCAGCGGCGCACGCGTTTCGGAACTTTGCGAGGTGTTCATTTCAGCAGCCTGTTTTGAAGCACCGGTTTTAAAGTTCAGGTAAATAACGGCTGTATGTCCGTTCGCTTGCGGCACCGACTGCTCCGCATCATCACTGCAAGCGGTCGGAAGGAGCGCCGCCATTGCAATCCA
>ENA-OPDF01001672-OPDF01001672.1-human-gut-metagenome-genome-assembly--contig:-NODE-1672-length-12527-cov-3.087316_pt1 | contig 12527 bp, 20 predicted proteins | sample MGYA00241575_ERZ501501 | MGnify/ENA primary metagenome ERZ501501 (study PRJEB25962, sample SAMEA1972229) | human gut metagenome | biome: human gut; feature: human-associated habitat; material: faeces... | reverse complement strand
CGAGGGCGTGCGGCTGACGGTGAAGTGGCTGTTCCCGCGCGGCAGGCACCGCGACGGCGAGTACCGCACCACAAAGCCCGACACGGACAATCTGCAAAAGCTGCTGAAAGACTGCATGACCCTATGCGGCTTTTGGACTGACGACGCGCTGGTCGCGAGCGAGATCTGCGAGAAGTTCTGGGCAGGCACGGCGGGGATATATGTGCGGATAGAGGAGCTGGGCGCATGACCGAGCGTGACATAAAGCGGGCGCTGGGAAAACGTGTGCGCCTTACCGACCCGAAGCTGCACATCGCAGGTGCGGAGTACATACTGAGCGGCGCGGTGATACGCCGCGGAGAGCGGGGGTTTTACTATCAAGCGGAGCTGACGGACGTAAAGTGCGCGCACAGCCTGCTGTACGCCCCGCTGGAGAACGTTGAAAGGAGCGATGGAGCATGACAGCAATACTGATAACAACGACCATCTCTGCGATAGCTACGGTGATGTGGGCGTTATGTGCGGCGAATACTGACGGAGATTTTGAGGAATTTGAGGAGGACGAGGAAAATGAAAACACATAATTTGAAACTTAGCATAGACTTTTGTGACGATGTTCTGAGCGGTGAGAAAACTTTCGAGGTCAGAAAGAATGACAGAGGTTTTCAGACGGGAGATCTGATAAGATTTATACCGACAGACGGAACGTCTTATCGTAGCTTAGACGGCACAGTAAGAGAACACGCCAAGCACGAAATATCAGAGCGCACATACATGATAAAATATATTCTCAATGGCTGGGGGATAAAAAACGGCTATGTCGTACTTGGAATCGAGGAGGTGTGACGATGAAAGCCCTGCCCACTAAGTCCGCCCGCGTGCTGCTCTCGCGAAACGAGGTCGAATCCATCGCCGAGCAGGCGGTGGTCGCGAAGTCGCACGAGATAGTCGGCAACGCCCAGCGCGAGTGCATAGTGCAGCTCATGGCGGCGGTGATACGCACTCTTGCCGACTGCGAGGGCTGGGGTCGCAAGCGCGTAGAGCGGTTCATGAGCGAGATGGAAGGCACGTTCCGCGACATGGACGGGGTCGGGTTCGCCGCCTCGTACACGCCCGACGAGCAGATAGCGTGGGTGCGCGAACGGTTCGGCATAGACCTCGAAGCGCGCGTGAAAGTCAAGACGGATTTCAAACCGAGAAGCAAAGGGGGCTGATATGAATGACCCGCTCACAAATGCAAGACTACCGCGCGGCGCGTTCACGGCTGGAGGAGATAGAAACGGAGCTTGCGAAGCTCGAATCGCGCATATGCGTACAGTCAGCCGCCACGCCGCCGTACAGCAAGCACAGCGCCACGATGTGCGGTCTTCCGCCCGACGATAGGGTAAGGGCATTGCTCGCCGAGCAGGCGGCTCTGAGGGAACGCACAGCCGACGCCGAGCGGTTCGTCGCAAGCTTCCCCGACGAGCGCACGCGCTTCATGCTCCGCGAAAAATTCTTTCACGGGCGGTCGAACCTCTGGATAGCAATGCGGCTGGGGTATCGCGACGAAACGGTGATACGCAGGCGGCTGAAAAAAATTTTTGAATAGCCGAAAAAGCCGAATTTCCTATGTTATAATTTAAACTGGGGACAGTAGGACAGCACTGACTTGCTCTTTTTTTGATGAATCTCCTTTCATGTGATTTACGGGGCGCAAGTCCCGTGCGGCGACCGAGGGCATGACCTTATGCGCCGCGCCATTTGCTTCCGAGCCTCCTATAAATTTGCGTAAAGGCACTCCGCTCATGACTCACCTCGGGCGGGGTGTCTTTTTGCGTGCACACATTGTCTTTGCATGACGGACACAGGGGGGAGGGTACCCCCGAAGAGGGGCTTTTTGTACTTCACACCCGTCATTGCTCATATTTCTCGCGGAAAGGGGCGTATCATGCTGTACGGCAAAGATTACCTAAAGAAAAAACTCGCTGAAAAGTCGGCTATAGTGCGGATAAAACAGCGGTATTACGATATGAAAAACGCGGTCGCCGACGTCAGCGGCGTTATTCCGGAGCAGTTCAAATGGCTCTCGATCTCGCTCGGCTGGTGCGCCAAGGCGGTAGATACACTGGCGGACAGGCTAGTTTTCGACAGCTTTCAGAACGACCTGTTTTTGATGAACAGCATTTGCGAGCTGAACAACCCCGACGTGCTTTTCGACAGCTCGATAAAGGGCGCGCTGATCTCGGGCTGCTCGTTCGTGTACATCGGCGCGCGCGACGGCTACCCCGCGCTCCAGACCATCGGTGGCGAAAGCGCTACCGGTATCATCGACCCCATCACATATATGCTGCGCGAGGGTTACGCTGTGCTCGAGCGCGATCAGTACGGCAAGCCTACCAAAGAAGCGTATTTCGAGCCGTACAAAACTTCGTATTTCTACGGTGCAAAGGCGGGCGAGGTCTTTACTCACTCTTCGCCTTACCCTCTGCTGACGCCTGTGATATACCGCCCCGATACCGTTCAGCCTTTCGGGCGCAGCCGCATTACTCGCTGCTGTATGGATACCGTTCAGGCGGCTCTTCGCACACTGCGCCGCAGCGAGGTGTCTGCCGAATTTTACAGCACTCCGCAAAAGTACGTCCTCGGTCTTTCAGAGGACGCCGAGCTGAACAACCGCCGCGCTGAGATGTCCTCGTTCCTCGATTTTCGCAAGGACGGCGACGGTGAGAAGCCTTCGGTAGGGCAGTTTCAGCAGCAGAGTATGTCGCCGTTCGTCGAGCAGCTTCGTATGCACGCTTCGGTGTTCGCGGGAGAAACGGGCTTGACCCTCGACGACTTGGGCTTCACTTCGGCGAACCCCAGCAGCTATGACGCTATCCGTGCGAGCCACGAGAACCTGCGGCTGACAGCGCGCAAGGCTCAGCGGACGTTCGGTACGGGCTTTCTTAATGCGGCTTACCTTGCGGCGTGCGTGCGCGATAACAAAGAGTACGACCGCCGTGCATTCACAGCCGTAAAGCCTTCGTGGCAGCCCGTGTTTGAGCCGGACGCCGCCGCTCTAGGTGTTCTTGGCGACGCTATCTTAAAGATAAATCAGGCATCCCCCGACTTTCTCGGTGCGAAAAGCATTAAGTCGCTTACGGGGCTTGAGGGCGACGCGCAGTGAGCGACTATAAGGCGGTATATGATAAGCTGACTGCCGAGCTGGAGCGGCGCACATCGGCTGACAAGCGCGTTCAAAGCGTGCTGAAAAAGATAGAGAGCGGCAAGGCTGCCCTCAGCGATACGTTCGCGCTTGCGGCAGATAAGGGGCGGCTGCTGGGTGCAGTATTCCGCGAAAACCTCTCCGACCTCGACCCGCAGACTACTGAAAAGGTCTACGATATGCTCATGCGAGATATGCAGCGGGATATTACCGACAAAATGGCTGCCGTTCAGCGTGCCGCCGATGAAAAGCACGGTATCTCGCTGGGTGCGCCGCAGCCGACCTACCCCGCCGAGCGCATTGCTAAGATAGCCGCTTCGCTCCACGACCCCACAGTACCGCCCGAAACGCTCGCCCGCCGTGCGCAGTCGGCAACGGAAACGGTGACGATGGCTTTTCACGATGATTACGTTCGCGACAATGCCGAGTTTCGCAGCGACGCGGGTTTTCCGTGCTTCATAGACCGCATAGCCGACGGCGGCTGCTGCAAATGGTGCGCGGCTATGGCGGGGCACTACGAGTTCGGCGAAGAGCCGCCCGATATGTGGTGCAGGCACGACAATTGCCGCTGCGAGATAGTTTACGCCAACGGTTACAAGGTGCAGAGCCTGCGCGGCACGAAAAAATCATGGGACATCAAGACCGACCACAGCTATGAAGAGTACCGAGCGAAACAGCCCGATAAAAAGACCGCCGAAAGTGCAGAAAAGTACGAGCCTAAAACTCTCACCCGCGAGCAGGCGGCGCAGGCGGAAGCGAAAGGGCTGGCGAAGTATGCGAATACCCTTGACTTTTCGGGAAAAAGTGGTATAATAGAAGCAGGAAGTGGTGACGAGGCTCTTGAATACCAGCGATACGGCAGGAATAAAAGTACGCTTGTCAACAAAACATATATTGAGAGCGGAGAGTATCGAAGAAAATTTGATAACGCAACGGATAATGCAGAGGTCAATAAGGCTCTTTATGATAACGCAAAGAAAGCATTAAAACATAGGAGCGGTACGGCTTTTGAAGATATGTACTGGATAGACTCAAATACAGGTAAGACGATTCTTGCAGTAGAGGACAGCAAAGAGGAAAGAGCCATAATCTATACTGAGAGGATAATGAAAACAATAAGAAATGAAAGTGACTTTATCACGCTTCATACACATCCGAGCAGTATGCCGCCGAGTGCTTCTGATCTAAATTCTTGTTTTAGAAATGGATATAAAAAAGGTTTTGTTGCTTGTCATAATGGCAAAGTTTTTGGATATACTGCTAATGAAGAAATAAACGAGCGTATTTATAATATGTATGTTGAAAGATTTATAAAGGACGGTCATGATGAGTTTGAAGCTCAAATGAGAGCTTTAGATAAAATATCACAAACGTATGATGTAAGTGTCTGGGAGGTGCTTCACAATGAATGAAAAGAAATATTTTATTGATGACAGAGGTATCATTCCTGATGACATCAAGAAGATGACAAAGGAAGAGCTTCAGAAAGAACTCGACAAATTTGAAAACGAAGCAAAAAAAGAAAAGAGAAACGGCATAAATAATTTTACCGCTTGACCAAGGTCAGGCGGTATTTTTATACCCAAAACCAGAAAGGACGGATATTATGGATGAAAAAGCAATAGAAATCGTAAGAGATTACATTGGAGAACATCTTGATAAATCAGATATAAAGCCTGATTTTAAAGTTTATACAGTATGGAAATGCAAGACATTGCAGAACTGGAAATACTTGCTTTCAAGCACTCTCTTTGACGGTATGTATTACGAGTTGACATATAACGGTGATAAGAAAGAATGGTATCTTGACGTATACAAGAAATTTGAGAACAAGGTCATTAGAGGGTAATAGTTGTTCAAATCTCGAAACTAAGCACTCTGCTTTGCGCAGGGTTCTTTTCTTATGCCTAAAGATCAGAAAGCAGGTGAGCAAAATGGCAAAGCCTAACCTGCGCCCCGACCATAACGGCACGCAGCGGGCGCAGTTTGAAAGCAATAAGAAAAAGATATACGCCACGCAGGAGGTCTGCGGAATATGCGGCAAGCCCGTAGATTTCGGCTTGAAATTCCCGCACCCCCTCAGCCCGTGTATCGACCACATTATCCCCGTCGCGCGCGGCGGCCACCCCTCAGACATCAATAATTTGCAGCTCGCGCATATGTGTTGCAATCGGCAGAAGTCGGACAAGCTCGTAGAAAAGCAGAGTTTTGAAAACGGCACTGAGCTTATCTCAAACCGCCTGCTGCCGCACACTCTCGACTGGAAAAACCTATGACCGAAAGGAGGAAGTCTGATTGAGCACTAAAAAGCTTGGCAGACAAACTCCTACTAAATCTGTTGTGCTGCCTTATACCCATTCTGAGGGCGCGCAGGCTGTTGCGATGTACAACAAGTCCGGGCGAACTGCGCAGCAATGGCAAGAGCTTATGATGGAGGACATCATGGCTCAAAATGCCGAGGGGCTGTGGGTACACATGAAATTTGGGTGGTCGATACCTCGCCGCAACGGCAAGTCCGAACTGCTCATCATGCGCGCGATGTACGGTATTTCTCACGGCGAACGTGTGCTGTACACCGCCCACCGCACCACCACCTCGCACAACGCATGGGAAAAGGTGATAGAGCGGCTGGCCAAAGCGGGGTTCACCGAGGGCGAGGACTTTAAAACTACCAAACAATTCGGCTTGGAACGCATTGAATGGCTGAGCGGCGAAGGACTGATAAATTTTCGCACACGCTCATCAAAAGGCGGGCTTGGCGAAGGTTATGATCTGTTGATAGTTGACGAAGCGCAGGAATACACGTCAGACCAAGAGAGCGCGCTGAAATACGTCGTTACGGACAGTAAGAACCCGCAAACGCTCATGTGCGGCACACCGCCTACTGCCGTTTCAAGCGGCACGGTGTTCCTCACGCTGCGAAAGGACGTGCTCACAGGCAAGGCTGAGGACTGCGGCTGGGCGGAATGGAGCGTGCCCGAACTTAGCGACACGCACGACCCCGAGCTGTGGTATCAGACCAACCCCTCTCTGGGCACTATCCTCACCGAACGTACTGTTCGCTCAGAGTTGGGCGACGATCAGGTAGACGACAATATCCAGCGCTTGGGTCTGTGGCTGCGGTACAGCCAAAAATCAGCGATAAGCCGCAAAGAATGGCTGGAGTACAAGCTCGACTCAGCACCCGAACTGAAACGCGGCGCAAAGCTGTATTTCGGCGTGAAATATTCAAAGTATACGCCGAACGTTTCGCTCGCCGTCGCTGTGAAAACTGCCGACGGCAGGGTGTTCGTAGAGGCGCTGGACTGCCGCCCCGTGCGCGAGGGCAACGGCTGGCTTATAGAGTATCTGCGCGCGCCATCGGCGGAAAAAGCTGTTATAGACGGCGCGGGCAACCAAAGCATACTTACTGAAGATATGAAAAATGCGGGCGTGAAATGCAAGGCGGTGCTGCCGAAAGTTGCTGAGGTGGTAGAGGCGAACGCCCTATTTGAGCAAAAGCTTTTCGAGGGGCAGATATGTCACGCGGCTCAGCCCTCGCTCACGCAGGCGGCTGCTAACTGCGAGCACCGCGCGATAGGCTCGGGCGGCGGGTACGGCTATACCTCTATACTGGAGGGCGCAGACGTCGGCTTGCTTGAAGCCGCCGCGCTGGCACACTGGGCGTGCGCTTCGGCTAAGGAGAAAAAGAAACAGATGATAAGATATTGAGCGCGCAGGCGCTGATATAAATTTACCCGACTACGGGGAAAGGTAGGAGAATACTATGGCAGAATTTGAAGCTATAACCACACAAGAGGCGTTCGATACCGCTATAAAGGCGAGGCTAGAGCGCAACACACGCACCGTGACCGAACAGGTCGCAAAACAGTACGAGGGCTGGCTCTCGCCCGAGGACGCCGCTAAAAACAGCGAAGCGCTCGGCGGGCAGGTAGCCGAGCTGACGAAACAGCTCGATGAGAGCAAGAGCGCCCTCGCAGATCTGACCGCTAAGGCAAAGGCGAGCGAGATAAGCTCGCTGAAAATGAGGTCGGCTTTTGAGGCGGGACTGCCTTTTGAGCTTGCCGAGCGGCTTTCGGGCGAAACGGCTGAGGAGATACTCGCCGACGCCGAAAAGCTCGCAAAATTCACACACAAAGGGCAGACGACGCCGCAGTATAACAGCGAGAAGCCGCCTGCCGATACCAAGAAGTCGGCATACATGGATATGCTTGCCGCGATGAAAAAATAAGGAGGACGAAATATGTCTACTACTACAACTTCCGCAACTCTTTTTAAGCCCGAGCTTGTTACCGAAATGTTCAGCAAGGTAAAGGGCCATTCCTCGCTCGCGAAGCTCTGCGCGGCCGCGCCCGTGCCCTTTGCAGGCAGCGATACTTTCGTGTTCACAATGGACGGCGAGGCAGCCATCGTGGGCGAGGGCGGTGAAAAGCCTGCCGGCAAAGCTGCCTTAAAGCCCGTTACCATCAAGCCTATCAAGTTCATCTATCAGCACCGCGTTACCGACGAATTTGTGAAGCTATCTGAGGAAAAGCAGCTTCCTTACCTCGAGGCTTTTGCCGACGGCTTTGCCAAAAAGATAGCCCGCGCACTGGATATTGCGGCTTTTCACGGCGTTAATCCCGCTGACGGCAGCACTTCCGCTATTGTCGGCGACAACTGCTTCGACAAGGCAGTTACTGCAACTGTGATTTTCGACGCCACCGCCCCCGACGATAACATCGACAGCGCGGTATCGCCTATCCAGCTTGCAGACGGCGCTGTTTCGGGCATAGTTATGTCGCCCGCTTTTGCTGCGGCTCTCGGCAAGATGAAGGCAAAGGATTCTAACACCTCTATCTACCCCGAGTTCCGCTTTGGCGCTAACCCTGCGGCTTTTAGCGGTATACCCAGCGATGTGAACAGCACGGCTTCTTTCGGCAATTCGCTCGACAGAGCTTTTGTCGGCGACTTCGCGGGCGCTTTCAAGTGGGGCTATGCTGAGGAGATACCCATCGAAACGATAGAGTACGGCGACCCCGACGGTCTGGGCGACCTTAAGAGAACTAATCAGATAGTTCTGCGCTCTGAGGCGTACATCGGCTGGGGCATTCTCGACGCCGCTTCCTTCGCCCGCATAGTGGCTGAGGCGTAAGCTATGGGTGTGAGATACGCTGAGCTGAGCGACCTCGCCGCCCTCGGGAAAGCTGTTTCGGAAGCTCAGAAGCCTGCCGCCGAGGTGCTGCTCGACACCGCCTCGGCTAAGCTGCGGCTTGCGGCGAAACGGTACGGTAAAGACCTTGATAAGCTGGCAGAGGACGGCGACTACGCTCTTGCGATAAAAAATACCGTAGCGCAGGCAGTTGTCCGCGCGCTTAACAGCATTGCCGATACCGCGCCCGCCCTCTCGCAGGGCACGCAGTCTGCGCTGGGGTACAGCGTTTCTATGACTTACCTCAACGCGGGGCAGGCGGTGTATTTTTTGCGCAACGAATTGAAAGAGCTGGGGCTGCTGCGGCAGACTTACGGCGCATTGGAGGTGTACGGCTTTGATACAGATGATACGGGGCATTGACGTGCTTTTGCACAGCGCTGAGGGCGACGAGGCGGTCAGCAATGTGCTTGTGGGCGAGCCTGCCGACGGCGGCTTTACCCTCGCGATACCGAAGGGCGACGGGCACATATGGACTGATACGTCGGTAAGCTTTTTCGGGCGGCGCTTTCGCACAGTAGGCTTTCCGCAAGAGGGGATAGAGCAAAATATCCCTCTCAGTTGGAATAAAAAGGTGAAAGTTCAGCCGCTGACGACCAACGCCGACCTTACCGTTTACGAGTTCGGCTCATACGCGCGCCATGTTTACAGCGGCGTGCTTTTTACAGATACACGCGGGCGAAGCGTTGCCAAAAGCGGCGAACAGACTGCGGGCAGCGCTGAGATAAAGCTTTACGCCCCGAATATTTCTGACAGCTATGTGCCGAAGATAGGCGATATAGCGGTGGGGCGCGCCTGCGAGTTTGAGTTCGATACTTCGAGCGGGCAGGCTGTTTCGGAAAGCTTTCGCAGATTTCGTGAGCTTTGCCCCGACTACGCCGTTATCTCAGCCGCAGTGCCCGCGCTGAACGCCGAAAAGTTCGACTACACTGTAACAGCGAGGTGAGATCATGGAGGTAACTCTAACATTCAATAAGGGCTTCAAGGGCAGGCGGCAGCAGATGTTTGCCGAAATGCAGACGTTAATCGACGCCGCCTGTATCGAGAAAATGCAGCCTTTTGTGCCCGTAGCGCGAAGCTTTTATAAGAACGCGGGAAAGCTGAAAGCCTCGGTGCGCAATGAACAGCCGGGACTTATCGAATATACTGCGCCGCGCGCCCGCCATGACTACTACGCCGCTGTAAACCACGCACACGGCGGCAACAAGCAGGCGCAGCGAATGTGGTTCGAGTACATGAAAAGCCGTAGCAGCCGCGATATAGCTGAGGGCATGGCGGCGATAGCGAGGAGGTACAGCAAGTGAACGTGATAGAAAAAATGCGCGAGCTGGTGCAGAGCTTTCCGAAAATAGATGAAGTCTGCGGCAGTCTGCACGTTGATTTTTCAGATCTTGCGCCTGCCTCTTACGGGCTGTCCTCAGTGGGTGATACGCTCATTTCAGAGGACGTTCTCGGCGGTCAGCAGCGCAGCCACAGCTTTTTGCTTTACGCAGTTTACAGCAGTATCAATGATTTCGAGCGGCTCTCGAACAGCTCGGCGCTGCTGGAGCTGGCTGTATGGCTGGAGGAGCAGACGGGCGCGCCCATAGAAACTGCGGGCAGGCGCGGCGAGATAACCCGCATTACAACAGCAAACGGACAGCTCTACGCTGTTTCGGACAATGATAATTTCAGCGGTTGGCAGTACCAGCTCAGCATTACGGCTGAGTACACTGCCGAAGCGTAAGGAGGAATATATATGCCAGATTTTGCTTATAACGGAGAAACGAAGCTTAAAAGAAGCCACCTGCTGCATTACATCGACTCGTCTTTCGGCACGGGCACGGCAAATTGGTTTCTTATCGGCAAGGATAACGAGGAGCTGAGCGTTTCGCTCAATCCCGATGTTTCGCAGGTGAAGAACGTGCTTGACGAAACGACTAATGAGGATAACGGCTATACCCCCGAGCTTGACGTGGGCACATACTACGCCCGCCCCGGCGACGCCATTTACCCGAAGCTCAAAGAAATGGCTATGCAGCGCCTGACAGGCTCGGCGTGCGCCACGAAGATACTCGAAATAGTGGTGGATAAGACCGGCGGCACATATGACGCATGGCAGGAGAACGTGATAGTAAAGCCGCAGGAATACGGCGGCGGTACTTCGGGCGTGAATATGCCGTACAATATCTACTTTGACGGCGGCAGAACGAAGGGCAAGGTGACTTTCGACGCCGAAACTCACGCGCCGACTTTCACACCCGCAGGCGAGGAATAAGAAAACATTCGGGAGGCGGCTGCGGCTGTCCTCCCGCTTATTTTAAGGAGTGATCTTTTTGAAAACTATCAATTTCGATAACGGAGTGCGCGAGTATGCGCTCAACGGCGATGAGAAGAACGTGATAAGGGTAAACGTTTCAGACGTGAACCTCATGCACAGGCTCGCTCAGCTTGAAAACAAAGTAAACGAAATGCTCGGCAGCGCGCAGACCGATGAGCTGACGGGCGAAGCGCTCTTTAAGCTCGATACGGAACTGAAAGCCGCAGTGAATGAAGCTTTCGGGGCAGACATTTGCACGCCTGCGTTCGGCACGGTAAACTGTTTATCGCCCGTTTCGGACGGTAGGACTATATTTGAGTCTTTCTTTGAAGCTTTTCTGCCCGCCATCAAGGAGGACATCGAAAGCTTTGCAAAGGTGCGCGCCGAAAAGGCGGCAGCTTACGTTTCTGCGGCTGAGGAATTTGAATAATGATAGGCAGACTGCCGAAAAGCCTTGCAGTAAACGGCAGAGAGCACGCTATACGCACCGATTATCGCGCCGTGCTCGCCATATTCCAAGCTTTTGCCGACCCCGACCTCAGCGACCGCGAGAAGTGCGCCGTGTGCCTGAAATGTCTGTATAAAAACGTATCAGCGATACCGAAAGAGGATATTCAGCAGGCGATAGAGGCGGCGTATGATTTCATCGGCGGGGGCAGAGAACATGAGAACGAGGGGCACGGGGCAAAGCTGCTCGATTGGGAGCAGGACGAAGCGCTGATATTCTCCGCCGTTAACAAGGCAGCAGGGTGCGAGGTCAGAGCGCTGCCGTACTGCCACTGGTGGACGTTTCTCGGCTACTTCAACGAGATAGGCGAGGGGCTGCTTTCGGCGGTGATCTCTATACGCGGCAAGAGGGCGAAGGGCAAGCGCTTAGATAAGTGGGAGAAAGAGTTTTACCGCGAGCACAAAGGCATGATAGACATAAAGCGGCGGCTCTCAGCCGAAGAAACGGCGGCGGAGCAGGCTGACGCAGAGTTCATAAAACAGCTCACGGGGAGGTGAGTAAATGGCAGACGGGTATCTTAATTTCGATACGCGTATAAACACAAAGGGCTTTGAGCAAGGCGCAAAGGGCATATCGCAGAAGCTGAACGGCGTGAAAAGCTCGCTCGGCAAGGTAGCTGCGGCGGTGGGCGTTGCGTTTTCCGTTGCGCAGATCTCGGCATTCGCAAAGGAATCTGAGAAGCTGTATAACGTGCAGATGGAGCAGGAGTTAAAGCTTTCTACCATCATGAAAACGCGCATGAAAGCCACTGACGAAACGGTGCAGAGCGTTAAGGACTACGCTTCGGCATTGCAGGAACAGGGCGTTGTGGGCGACGAGGTGCAGCTTGCGGCAGCCCAGCAGGCGGCGACATTTCTCACTCAGGCGAAAAATCTGAAAACGCTCATGCCCGCGATGAATAATCTGCTTGTGCAGCAGCATGGTCTGAACGCCACTGCGAGCGACGCTGTGAGTATAGGAAATATGTTCGGCAAGGTAATGCAGGGGCAGACTTCGGCTCTGCGCAGAGTAGGCATAACGTTCAGCGCGGCGGAAGAAAATATGCTGAAATATGGCGACGAGAGCCAACGTGCCGCGACCCTCGCGCAGGTGATAACGAATAACGTCGGCGAGATGAACTCGGCTCTGGCGCAGACGAGCGCGGGCAAACAGCAGCAGCTCGCCAACACCTACGGCGATATACGCGAGCAGCTCGGCAAGAGCGTTTCGCAGCTAAAGCAAATGCTTCTTCCGGCAGTAAACGCCGCTGTTAATGCATTTTCGCGCATGGTGGACTGCATAGGGCAGGTGGTGCAGGCGATAGCGAAACTTGCTGGCTATAAGCTGGAAACCTCCTCCTCGGCAGCGGCAGGGGGGGGGGGGG
>ENA-OPDF01001663-OPDF01001663.1-human-gut-metagenome-genome-assembly--contig:-NODE-1663-length-12586-cov-2.445774_pt1 | contig 12586 bp, 9 predicted proteins | sample MGYA00241575_ERZ501501 | MGnify/ENA primary metagenome ERZ501501 (study PRJEB25962, sample SAMEA1972229) | human gut metagenome | biome: human gut; feature: human-associated habitat; material: faeces... | reverse complement strand
AAGGGTACACCTGCCCACTCATTAACATGTAAAACCTAAGGGAATACCCAGTACACGCCATCATCCCAAGCGCCCGCACCCCAGACAACGTCACCATCACACGAACCGGAAGGAACACCCATGCGCCACTTCAACAAATCCACCAAACTTGACAACGTGCTGTACGACGTGCGCGGACCGGTCGTCGACGAGGCCGCCCGCATGGAGCAGTCCGGCATGCACGTGCTCAAGCTCAACATCGGCAACCCCGCGCCGTTCGGCTTCCGCACACCGGACGAGGTCGTATACGACATGTCCCGGCAGCTCAGCGACACGGAAGGCTACTCCGCGTCCAAGGGCCTGTTCTCGGCGCGCAAGGCGATCATGCAGTACGCGCAGCTCAAGAACCTGCCCAATGTCGGCATCGAAGACATCTACACCGGCAACGGCGTCAGCGAGCTGATCAACCTGTCGTTGTCCGCCCTGCTTGACAACGGCGACGAGGTGCTGGTGCCCAGCCCCGACTACCCGCTGTGGACCGCCTGCGTCAACCTGGCCGGCGGCACCGCCGTGCACTACGTGTGCGACGAGGAATCCGGTCGCCAGATCGTAATCGTTATGAGCATGAAAGTCGAATCGTAAGTCGGGGTAACGCCTGCGCATGGCTCTGCAAAATTTTAGCGTTTGAAGAGGATTCAAGATACCTAATGTGTCGGGCAACATGAACCTTTCCACAGCTTCATTTTTTAAAGCATCCATTAAATGAAAAACGTATTGAGGGGAATGTTGTATCCCATTGGACCAATCTTCCAAATAGAGATTGATTTTCAGTCCGACTTCTTTCGCTTTCTTAATAGTTTGTTTGATATCTTCGACGTGTTCCTGTACCGTTTTTTGAAGTTGGAAGGTACAATGTTTTTCCGATCCTTTGCAGAGCAAATTCATCACTTTGGCTCCACAAGAACGAATCCATTCGATAGAAGCTCCTTTATCGAGAAATCCCAATATCTCGATTTTGTCGATGTGCCCTCGTTTCTCGGCCCATTCGCATAATTGTTTCGCCATTTCGTATTCTCCGGTGGAAACTCTTGCCGAGGCAATTTCGATGCGAGGAATTTTTAGGTCTTCTAAAAGTAAGCGAGCGATACTCAATTTTTCCTGTCGGGCGAACGATACCCCCGACGTTTGTTCTCCGTCTCGCAGAGTAGTATCCATAATTTCTACAACCATAGTACTTCTCGATTTCATTATGAATGTTTTTCTTCCCAGTTTTCTATTTCTTGTTTTTTGCTCAGTAGATAATCGATGTCGTCATATCCGTTGAGCAAACAGTTCTTTTTGTAAGGATTTATTTCGAAATGTTCCGATTCTCCGCTTGTGTCGTCTGTAATGGTTTGCTCTTTCAAATTGACTGTAACGGTCGATTGTGGGTTCGAAAAAATATGTTTGAATAAACTGGTAAGAAATTGCTCTGAGACAATTACCGGAAGTACTCCGTTGTTAAGTGCATTGTTCTTGAAAATATCGGCAAAAAAACTAGATACTACTACTTGGAATCCATATCCGGCAATAGCCCATGCAGCATGTTCACGGCTGGAACCGCTACCGAAGTTTTTCCCCGCTACTAAAATAGAACCGGAATAGAGCGGGTTGTTAAGAATAAAATCTCGAATAGGTTGCCCTGTTTTATCGAAGCGCCAATCGCGGAACAGGTTTTCTCCGAAACCTTCCCGAGAAACGGCTTTTAGAAAACGAGCTGGGATAATTTGATCGGTATCTACATTCTCTTGGGGAAGAGGAATACATGTCGATGTTATGATGTCGATTTTTTTTATCATAGTCATACAAAGTTATAAAAATTTTCTGGGATCGGTTATCTCTCCTGTAATTGCTGTCGCAGCGGCCACCAAAGGTCCGGCAAGTATAGTCCGCGCTCCGGGTCCCTGTCTACCTTCAAAGTTCCGATTAGAGGTCGATACAGCATATTTTCCCAGGGGGACTTTATCTTCGTTCATGGCTAAGCAAGCCGAACAACCGGGTTGACGTATTTCGAATCCTGCTTCCGATAAGATAAGATCGATGCCCTCTTCCTTGATTTGTCGCAACACGGCTTGTGAACCAGGTACGAGCCAAGCAATTATATGATTAGCTTTTTTGTGCCCTTTTACCAAATTGGCAAAAGCTCTGAAATCCTCAATACGGCCGTTTGTACAGCTTCCTAAAAAAACATAGTCGATTTTTTTCCCCATTAGAAGCTCTCCGGCAGAGAAACCCATGTAACTCAATGCCCGGCGAAACGAAATTTTTCCACTGTCTTCGATCGATTCTTCCAATGGTATTCTTTCGTCGATAGCGATTCCCATTCCGGGATTTGTCCCATAGGTAATGCGCGGGGAGATTTCTGCCGCATTAAATGTCACTTCCTTATCGAATGTAGCATCTTTATCGCTATATAGAGTTTTCCAATAGGCGAGGGCTTTGTCCCAATCTTTTCCCTTGGGTGCGAATTCTTTATCCTTTATATAACCGAATGTCGTTTCGTCGGGAGCAATCAGACCTCCGCGAGCTCCCATTTCGATACTGAGGTTACAGACTGTCATTCTTTCTTCCATACTGAGCGAGCGGATTGCTTCTCCTGCATATTCCACAAAATATCCGGTAGCTCCTCCTGTCGTCATTCGAGAAATGATAAATAAAGCGATGTCTTTAGCTGTGACTCCGGGAGAAAGTTTTCCTTCGATATTTATGCGCATTGTTTTAGGTTTGGGCTGTAAAATACATTGGGATGCCAATACCATAGCAACTTCGCTCGTGCCAATACCGAAAGCGACGGCTCCAAAAGCCCCGTGGGTCGAAGTGTGGCTGTCTCCGCAAACGATGGTCATTCCCGGTTGAGTCAACCCATATTCCGGTCCGATAACGTGAATGATTCCGTTTTTTTCATTTCCCAGTCCATAATGAGTCAAACCGAACTCACTGGCATTGGTGGCGAGTGTCTCTACTTGATTGCGAGAAACCGGGTCGGCAATAGGCTTATCTTGATTTAACGTGGGAATATTATGGTCGGGAGAACAAGTTGTTCTTTCCGGTCGAAAAACCTTCAAATTTCTAGCCCTCAGTTCGTTGAAAGCCTGAGGACTGGTAACCTCGTGGCAATAGTGCCTGTCTATATATAATTGATCGGGGCCTCCTTTTACCGAGGTTACGACGTGGGTATCCCATATTTTATCAAATAATGTATTCATGTGATTTCGTTATATAATGAACTTATTAATAGCATCTATAAAGGCTTCGGCAGAGGCTGCGACAATATCTGTATTTGCCGAGAATCCGTAGTATGAGTTTCCGTTGTAGGTCACAGTCATATGTACTTTCCCTACATCGTCGCTGCCTTTGGTGATAGCTTGTATAAGAAATTCTTTAACTACCATTTTTCGGTGAATGATGCATCGTATAGCGTTTATGGCGGCATCTACCGGCCCGTTTCCTGAGGCTGCTGCTTCGAATTTTTCACCGGCTATATCTAATCCGATGCTGGCAACGGACTTTATTCCTACTCCGGCAGTTACTTGTAGGAAGTCTAGTTGTATGCGTGCATTGGCTGTTCTCTCTTTACCTACCAACATTAATATATCGTCGTCATTGATATCTTTTTTACGATCGGCAAGTTTAAGAAATGAATCATAAGCTTTGTTCAAAGCATCTTTTTCCAATTCGATACCTAATAAATGAAGTCTATGTTTCAAAGCAGCCCGTCCACTTCTTGCGGTTAATACGATAGAGTTTTCGTCAATTCCGACGTCTTTGGGATCTATGATTTCATAGCTTTCCCGATTCTTCAATACACCGTCTTGGTGGATTCCTGACGAGTGGGCGAATGCGTTGCGGCCAACGATTGCTTTATTCGGTTGTACCGGCATGTTCATGAGATTAGAGACCATGCGGCTTATTCCATAAATCTTTTGTGTATTGATATTAGTCTCTATCTGTAAGTCGTGGTGGCATTTGCAAATCATGGCTATTTCTTCAAGGGCTGTATTTCCAGCTCTTTCACCAATGCCGTTTATCGTAACTTCGGCTTGTCTAGCCCCGTTTTGGATTCCAGCCATCGTATTCGCCGTTGCCATGCCCAAATCGTTGTGACAATGAGTGGCTATCGTAACGTTATCGATTCCTGAGACATGTTCTTTGAGATATAATATTTTTTGCCCAAATTCGTCCGGCAAACAATATCCAGTTGTATCTGGTATGTTTATAACCGTAGCGCCTGCTTTGATGACGGCCTCGACTACTCTGGCTAAATATTCATTATCGGTACGGCCTGCATCTTCAGCATAAAATTGTACGTCTTCTACGAATTTTTTCGCATATTTGACAGCAGCCACAGCTCTTTCTACAATCTCTTCACGAGTCGAATTGAATTTATATTTAATGTGATAGTCCGAAGTTCCAATGCCTGTATGAATACGTTTATGTTTGGCATATCGAAGAGCCTCGGCTGCAACTTTTATATCGTTTTCGACAGCACGGGTAAGCGCACAGATCGTGGGCCATGTTACAGCTTTGGATATTTCGACGACCGATTCGAAGTCTCCGGGACTCGATACAGGAAATCCGGCTTCTATGATGTCGACACCAAGTGTCTCTAATGCCTTAGCTACTTGTATTTTTTCAACTGTGTTGAGTTGGCATCCGGGAACTTGTTCTCCGTCTCTTAATGTTGTGTCAAAGATAAATAATCTGTCGGACATATTATTGCTATATTAAATTGTAAAAAGCCTTTCTCGACGTATTCGTGAGAAAGGCTATAATTTTTGTATCGTAAATTGCTAAGCACTATATCTCACTTCTATTCTGTTACATTCGATAGAAGATCAATAATTAGGCTGTTTAGCAATTCTATTATCATCATTGAATTATTTTGTTTTCTGTGCAAAGGTAGTTATTGTTTTGAGAAAACAAAATAAAATATCATATTTTTCTTCTTTAAATCTGTAATCTGTAATTTTTATCGATGAAAATATGCTTATTTATAATTGATAGCTCACGTTATTAGAAGCTTATTCCTAATCGGATAGATACGAGATGGCATCCGTTCATATCTTGGAAAGTTCCTTTTTCATCGGTAAATGGAGATATTTGATAAAAATTATATCCGATAAGAATATGAGACCCGAATTTTTTACTTACAGATAGGTTCATACCTAATCCGGCAGAACCAAAAAAGCCACCTTGATTTTCTCCTTTGTACATTTGATTGGTAGAATAACCCGCTCTGAAATCAACAAAAAGAAGAGATTTATTGCTTAGCAAATTACAACGGAAAAGTGCATAAATAGGGAGGTAGTATCGATTGTTGGAAAATGAACTGTGAAGACCTATTCCTAAACCAAAGCATTTGATGGTGTGGGACCGGTAGCCTGCGAATAAATCTAAATCGAAAGAAGAAAAGTCATTCCCCGACATATCGATGGATGCTCCTGCTTCAACTCCAAATGTAACAGGTTTGATTTTTTTATCTTTTCTCATATCCGACAAGTTGCTTTCGCGCATGACGTATTGATTGTTCCCGTTTTCAAAACCTGTGGTCGATTCTTGTGCCGATGTATTTTGTACAAAAAGGCATAGAGTTGATATTAGCAATATCTGATATAGGTATTTAGCCATGATTTTATTATTTGTTGAGGACGAAGGTAAATTTTTTATTGCGATTGAGCAATCGAACGACTGAAAAAATAAATGAAGAGGTATTTAAAATAAAAAACCAACCTGAGATGCAGGTCGGTTTTTCCTGCCATTGGGGCAGACAATCCAATAAGGTTACCCTAAATAAGTCTTTAACAGTTTACTCCTCGAAGCAGTCCTGAGTCTTCTGATGGCTTTTTCTTTTATTTGTCGAACTCTTTCTCGGGTTAATCCGAACTTGTCTCCAATTTCTTCGAGAGTCATTTCTTGACAGCCGATTCCAAATGATTTCGCTTTCACGAGGAGTAAGTTGTTTAAGTGCGCGATCGATTTCTTTCGAGAGAGACTCGTTAATTAACGACCTATCTGCTATGGGGGAATCGTCATTAACCAATACGTCGAGCAGACTATTATCTTCTCCTTCAACAAAAGGGGCGTCTACCGAAATATGCCGTCCCGACACTTTTAATGTATCGGAGATTTTATCTACCGGTATATCCAATTCTTCTGCGAGCTCTTCGGGAGAGGGACGACGTTCGTTTTCTTGCTCGAATTTAGAAAGAGCTTTACTGATCTTATTGAGAGATCCTACTTGATTTAATGGTAACCGAACGATTCTCGATTGCTCGGCTAGGGCTTGAAGAATAGATTGACGAATCCACCACACTGCATAGGAAATGAACTTGAAGCCTCTCGTTTCGTCAAATTTTTCGGCAGCTTTAATTAAACCCAAATTTCCTTCATTGATTAAGTCCGGGAGACTTAACCCTTGATTTTGGTATTGTTTGGCAACCGAAACGACAAAACGCAAATTGGCTCGTGTCAACTTTTCCAGTGCTGCATGATCGCCTTTTTTAATGCGTTGGGCAAGTTCTACTTCCTCTTCTACCGTAATCAAGTCTTCGCGTCCGATTTCTTGTAGGTACTTGTCAAGAGAAGCACTCTCCCTGTTCGTAATCGATTTTGTAATTTTTAATTGTCTCATCTTGCAATATTGAGATTTTGGGACTGCAAATATACTATATTTATTGTTAATGGAGCTGTAAAAAATGTTTAATTTTGAACGTGAATCTACAAAAATACCATTTTACTGCTCCTGCCTTTTTCGTATTTATTATTATAACGTTTGAATATTTGTTCTGTTGTGTTTGTTGTGCTATATTTAATAATTATCTTTTAATTTGGAATATGACCCTTGTTTAGGGGTCATATTCCAAAAAGATTTAATCGGCCAAATCTACTGCATAATACATCATTTTTCCATTCGGATAAATACCCGTAATGAACATAACTTTTTGATTTTGATTTGATTTTACAATAGAGTCGTACATGGATTCCAAGTCGCTAACCGACTTCATCGGGGTGTTATTGATTTCAAGAATGACAAATCCTTCTCGCATACCGGCCGCTTTGAATTTACCGTTTTTCAATCCAATGACCTGCACTCCATATCGGATATTCATCTCTCTCAAACTCTTGGTATCTAATTCTTTGAATCCAGCTCCCAAAGAATCCATTCCGGCAATCTTGGTTATCTCGGTATTGCCTTGACTATTTTTTAATGTCAGGGATACAGTTTTGGATTCTTTTCCTCGTAACAACCCTATTTTAATTTTATCTCCGGGACGATATTTACTCAATTGTTCGGAAAGCATAGCTCCATTTTTAATCTTTACGCCATTAATAGAGGTTATAACATCACCTTCTTTTATTCCTGCTTCCATCGCAGCGCTGCGATTGTATACTTCACCGACGTATATTCCTTCTTGTACTTCAAGATTTTCTTCTTTGGCCAATTCGGAGTCTATTTCTCTATACCCTATACCCAATACGGCTCTTTGTACGGTACCATATTCTTTCAAATCGGCAATTACTTTACTTACTATGGAAGTGGGAATAGCGAATGAATAGCCGGCGTAACTTCCTGTTTCGGAGTAAATGGCTGTATTGATACCCACTAATTCACCTGCTGTATTTACCAATGCTCCACCGCTATTTCCCGGATTTACAGCTGCATCGGTCTGGATAAACGCCTCTATACCCATTTTTTGGCTACGAGGGTTGAGTGCGCTTATGCTACGAGCTTTGGCACTTACGATACCAGCAGTAACCGTCGATGTCAATCCTAACGGATTTCCTACCGCCAATACCCATTCTCCGACTTTCAAATTATCGGAATCGCCAAATTTGACGATGGGGAGATCTTTGGCATCTATTTTTATCAATGCCAAATCGGTAGAAGGATCGGTTCCTATTACACGACCATTGAAAGTCCTATTGTCATTCAGGGTTATATCCAATTTATCGGCTCCTTCTACTACGTGATTATTGGTTACAATATATCCATCGGGGGTAATAATTACTCCCGACCCCAATCCAGCACGAGGCTGAGGTTGTATATTGCGCCCTCCTTGTCCAAAGAAATATTCGAAAAACGGATCGCTAAAACCGCCTAATTGACTTTGTTTGGGTGTAGAAATCGATTTTATACTAACGACGGCATTAACCGTGTTTTCGGCGGCAGTGGTGAAATCTGTTTCAACAGCCGGTCGATTGATTACTCTTGTAAAGCGAGTCGGCTGTGCATATCCACTGTCGAGCGATTGATCTTGTATTTTTGAATCGGCCGACTTATTCAATATACTAAATGCGCCGATTGTAATTCCGGAGCTCAGAGCTGCAATTAAGGCGATGCCCATCAATTTTTTTCCGTAAGAATTCATAATCTATTAGCTTTAAATGTTAATATTATCTTGTATTTAAGTTTTTCAGACGTTAAATTTAATACATTTATCATGCCGTTGAAACCCTTGCATCTTCTTTTTAAGCTCTTTTAATAAGCAGGATAGCTACTTAACAGGGGTTAACGCAGATGACTGTCATGAGAATCATTTTTATATACTTAGGCATGTCATATTGTCCGTTAAAATTTGAAAGATTAAAAATCATACTGACAGTATTCTGTCTTTGCCATTTTTATCGTATCTTTGTAACGTACAGCAGGACGGTCTGTCGCTCGTATGATGCGAGAGGAAAGTCCGGGCAACATAGAGCACCATATTTCCTAACGGGAAGCCATTCGCGAGAGTGGAGTAGCGTAACAGAAAATAACCGCTGCGAAAGCAGTAAGGGTGAAAAGGCGAGGTAAGAGCTCACCGGGTTTTACAGTAATGTAGAATGCCGTACGTCTTATGGGTTGTAAGGTTATGTATACCGGCGTTGTAGGGTTGCTCGCCCGATGCCGGGGGGTAAACCGCTAGAGCCTTGTGGTGACACAAGGTCGAGATAAATGACAGACACTCTTTCGAGAGTACATAACCCGGCTTACAGGCCTGCTGTATTTTTTTGTAGACGTTTTCTGTACGATATATTCTATGGTTCAGCGTAAAAACAAGCCCTCTTTTTTTGCCCGCGCCAGCCTTTTGATAAAACGGTTATGGCAGTTTGTCTTGGTCGATATATGGCATGTGACCGAGTATAAGCTCCATATTCATATTCTTAAAACATTGAACTTGTCGGTACGCTGTTTCTTAAATGAAAAGTTGCAGGAAAAGGCTTCCGCTTTGACGTTTAGTACGATTTTGGCAATCGTGCCTGCGTTGGCTATGTTATTTGCTATTTGTAAGGGATTCGGATTCCAACATATTATACAAAGTCAGTTGTTCGATTATTTCCCGGCGCAACGCAATGCATTGGAATATATGTTAGGGTTCGTCGACCAGTATCTCGATCAGATGAAAGGTGGAGTATTCGTGGGGATAGGCCTTTGTTTCCTTTTGTGGACTTTGATAAGTTTGTTATCCAATATAGAGAAAGCATTCAATGATATTTGGCAGGTACAAGGCGGTCGATCGTTTTATCGTAAGGTTACCGATTATACCTCGATGTTTTTGATTTTGCCTATTTTGATGGTTGCATCGAGCGGATTTTCTTTGTTTATGTCAACCATGCTCAGTTCTTCGGTTCTATTCGATTTTATGAGCCCTTTGCTGCGTTGGGTCTTTCGATTAGCTCCATATATACTTACCGCTTTGTTCTTTACCGCTATTTATATTTTTATACCCAATACGAAGGTTAAGTTCAAATATGCGTTTATTTCTGGGCTTATTTGTGGTACGGTATTTCAGATTTTTCAATTTATATATATTTCGGGCCAAATTTGGGTATCAAAATATAATGCCATTTACGGGAGTTTCGCATTTTTGCCGTTGTTGCTCATTTGGATGCAATTTTCATGGTTGATTTGTCTGTTTGGTGCTGTGTTGACTTACTCATCTCAAAATGTAGTAAATTTCAATTTCGAAAAAGAAACCAACGATATATCTCGTCGGTATTCCGATTATATTATATTAGTCATAGCCACAGTTATTGTCCATCGGTTCAAGGAGGGACTTCCGCCGATGACCAAAGGACAGATATCGAGACGTTATGCTATTCCCATACAGTTGGTAGAGCGTACCGTTGATGAATTGGAACGGGTGAATATTATTTCGCAGACATTGTCGGAAGAAGAGAGGGTCCCTGCATATCAACCGGCGGTAGACATCAGCAGATTGACTTTGGGCTATTTATTGCGAGCCATAGACAGAGAAGGAGACGAGGATTTTATCTGTAATTTAAAAGCCGATTTCCCAAAGGAATGGACGGCTATAATAGATACCCGTAGGCTTATGGAAGAGAAGGGTGATAGTATTGTATTGAAAGATTTGAAAATAGAAGAAAGCCGAGTGCTTTCCCATAAATTAAATAATAATGAGTGATATGAAAAAAGTAATTTCTACGACATCTGCTCCGGCTGCTATCGGACCTTATAGTCAAGCTGTTGAAACCGGAAATATGATTTTCCTTTCGGGTCAATTGCCCATCGACCCCAAAACCGGAATAATGCCTGAGGGCATCAAAGCTCAAACTCGTCAAGCGTTTGCGAACATTAAAGCTATTTTGGCGGAGGCCGGTTATTCGGTCGAACATATCGTAAAGACGACCGTGCTGTTGGCCGATATGTCTCTTTTCGGAGAAATGAACGAAATATATGCCGAGCAGTTCGGGTCCGTATTTCCGTCTCGGTCGGCGTTTGCAGTTAAAGAATTACCGAAACAAGCATTAGTCGAAATAGAGGTTATTGCTGTGAAAGCATAGTTTTTAGCAAGTCGGCCACGATGAATGTACTGCCGCCTACGAAGATCAGATCATCGGGGCGGCTTTCTTTTTTCGCCGCTTCCACAGCTTGTTGAACCGACGGATAACACTTCCCTGTCAATCCTGCTTTTATTGCTAATTCGTACAGTCTTTCCTCGTGTAAAGCGCGAGGTATCGAGGCCCGGGTGAAATAGTAAACGGCATTTTGGGGGAGCATAGCCAAAACTCCCGAAATGTCTTTGTCATTGACCATACCGATGATAATACGCAAGTTTTGATAAGATTCGTTTTGCAACTGTCGAACTATATATTGTATGCCTCCGGTGTTGTGCCCGGTGTCGCAAATCAGTCGGGGAGACGATTCCAATTGTTGCCATCGCCCCATTAAACCGGTAAGACTGGTGACATGGGCGAAGGCATCATAGACCGATTGGTCGGAGATATTGTATCCTAAATTTCGTAATTGTCCGACTGCTGTCAGAACGGTAGCTGCATTTTTTTCCTGACATAGCCCGCTTAGCTCCCCGAAAAGGTGCGGAAATTCGGGAGAATCGAATTCCCAACCTTTGTCATTTCGTTGGGTCGACCGGAAATGAATTTGTTCCTCTGCGAATATAATGGGGGCTTTTACCTCTTTCGCTCTATCGATGAATACTTGCTTCACCTCTCCCTGAGCTTCTCCGATCACGACCGGTATTCCAGATTTTATAATACCAGCTTTTTCTCGGGCTATTTTCGGCAGGGTGTCTCCGAGCATTTGCACATGGTCATAGCTGATATTGGTAATGACACATAAATCAGGAGTAATGATATTTGTACTGTCCAATCTTCCGCCCAATCCGACTTCGATAACAGCGACATCTACTTGATTTTCGGAAAAGTAGTTAAACGCCATCATCATGGTGAGTTCGAAAAATGATGGTTGGATATGGAGTGTAGATGCAAGGTGTTTCTCTGCAAATTGAATAACATCTTCTTTGGAAATCATTTTTCCATTGATGCGGATACGTTCTCTGAAATCGATAAGATGCGGAGAGGTATATAATCCTGTTTTATATCCGTTTAATTGCAGAATAGCGGCTAATAGATGCGATACCGATCCCTTGCCGTTGGTCCCGGCAACATGTATGGTGTGAAACTTTCGATGGGGATATCCGAAATATTTGTCTAGCGCTTCGGTATTTTGCAGTCCCGGTTTATAAGCGGCACTTCCTATTTGTTGAAAAACGGGTAGTTGTTTATATAAATATTCCAATGTTTCTTCGTAATTCATAATTCATATTTTAGTATAAGGCATATCCTGAAATACCAGCCAATACGATAACGAGTATGGGGTGTATTTTCGCATAGTGTACCAGCACAAATGAGATTACTGCAATACCGATACTTATTGTATAGTCTGGAAAGTTTTCCTTATTCATGAGGAGGAGTGCGGCAGAAGCTATCAGACCGACAACCACAGGACGAAGTCCGGAAAATATGCTTTTGATAGTAATGTTATCTTTATGTTTAAGTATAAAACGGCTCACTAATAAGACTAAAATGAAAGACGGCAAACATACGGCGAACGTGGCGATTATCGACCCCCAAATACTATTACCGGCAGCTACATATCCTACATAAGTAGCACTGTTTATTCCTATGGGACCGGGAGTCATTTGAGAAATAGCTACGATATCGGTAAATTCGGTCGGGGTAAGCCACGGTTGGCTTTCGCCATAATGAACGACTTCTACCGCTTCGTGTTGAATGAGAGAGAGCATGGCGTATCCGCCCCCAAAAC
>ENA-OPDF01001661-OPDF01001661.1-human-gut-metagenome-genome-assembly--contig:-NODE-1661-length-12593-cov-2.791594_pt1 | contig 12593 bp, 10 predicted proteins | sample MGYA00241575_ERZ501501 | MGnify/ENA primary metagenome ERZ501501 (study PRJEB25962, sample SAMEA1972229) | human gut metagenome | biome: human gut; feature: human-associated habitat; material: faeces... | reverse complement strand
AATATGGTTGCTGCCGGTGTGGCGGATGAGATGCTGGTACAGGTGTCTTATGCGATCGGTGTGGCTAAACCGATGAATATTTTCGTGAATACTTTTGGCCGTGCGAAGGTGAATATGACAGACGGAGAGATCGCCGCTAAGATCTGGGATATCTTCGATATGCGTCCGAAAGCGATCGAGGAGCGTTTGAAATTGCGTAACCCGATTTATTTCGAGACCGCTTCTTATGGTCATATGGGACGCAAACCCCAGACGGTGACGAAGACATTCTCTTCCCGTTATTTGCAGAAGCCGGTTACTTGTGATGTGGAGTTATTCACATGGGAGAAATTGGATTATGCAGATAAGATCAAGGACGTGTTTGGTCTATAAAAAATAAGTGGAAAAAGTAAGCTGGCTTAAATGGCGAAGTATGTTAAGATACTTTGCCATTTAAGTTAAGATACTTAGCCGATGAAGTTAAGATACTTTGCCAAGTATGTTAACTTACCCTTCCTCTTGGAGCATTTCTACTTCTTTTACTTTCCTGAACAGGTCGGACGCAAAGATGAAATCGTTCAACGCTTGGTTATTAGAGGTGATTACCTGCTCTTTTGTTCCTTGCCATTCCTTCACGCCTTCCTTAATAAAGATGATATTATCACCAATATTCATCACGGAGTTCATGTCGTGGGTATTGATAACGGTCGTCATATTGTACTCCACCGTAATGTCGTGAATTAAATCATCAATCAATAGAGAAGTCTTGGGGTCTAGTCCGGAGTTCGGCTCATCGCAGAACAGGTATTTAGGATTTAGGGAGATCGCTCTTGCGATGGCGGCACGTTTCATCATACCTCCACTGATCTCGGAAGGATATAGATGTCCAGCCTCGGACAGGTTTACACGTTCCAAACAGAATTCCGCACGTTTCCTGCGCTCTTTCGTTGAGTCTTTAGAGAACATATCTAAAGGAAACATTACGTTTTCCATTACCGTCATGCTGTCGAATAAAGCGGAACCTTGGAACAACATACCCATTTCCCGACGCAGCATATTTAACTCATGCTTGTTCATCGTGATCAAGTCTCTGCCGTCGTATAATATCTGTCCGGTATCAGGTTTCATTAACCCGATGATATTCTTGATCATTACCGTTTTACCCGAACCGCTTCGTCCGATGATCAGATTCGTCTTACCATCCTCGAACGTCGTACTTATATCTTTCAAGACGACACGTCCATCGAAAGACTTCGTTATATTCTTAACTTCGATCATTTTTAAGTAAGCATTAAATGGGTTAATATTACGTCGGCAAGTAAAATCATGATACTGCTCATGACCACGGCATTCGTACTTGCCTTACCTACCTCTAGGGCGCCTCCCTTTACGTTATAGCCAAAATAGGCGGCGATGGATGAGATGATGAACGCATATACTACGGATTTGATAATAGAATACCAAATGTAAAACTCGTTGAAGTAGAATTGCAAACCGTACTCGAACGAGGAAGGAGTCATTCCCGTACTCGTTGAGTAACTGGCGAATATGCCGCCCATGATACCGGTGAACATACTGAAGATAACCAATACCGGAATAAAGATCATCAAACCGAGCATTTTCGGAAGGATCAGGAAATTGGCGGAATTAACACCCATGATTTCCATGGCGTCTATCTGCTCGGTGACTCGCATGGTTCCGATCTCGGAGGCGATATTACTGCCTACTTTACCCGCTAGGATTAGTGCCATGATAGAGGAAGAGAATTCCAGCAAGATAATCTCACGGGTGGTATAGCCGATCGTAAACTTAGGAATCAAGGGGGAACTGATATTCAAGGAGATCTGGATGGCGATAACCGTACCGATAAAGACCGAGATGATTATGACAATCCAAAGAGAATCCACGCCTAGCTTGTATATCTCTTTGATCAATTGCTTAAAGAACATACTCCACCGGTCTGGAAGTGTTATACTCTTCATCATCAGTAGGGTATACTCACCCATTCTGTGTAATGCTTTATTCATTTTTATCTTGATAAATTTCTGATTTCAATTTGCAAAGATAGCGTAAAATCCACTAATAACCATATAACATCTTAGAAACAAGATTGGTTTTATTTGTAAATCCTATGGTATTAAAGTTTGCCACATCCCTCTTTTTTAACTATGTTTGCTTTCTTAAATACTAAAAAATACTTTTATGAAGCGAATTCTTTTAGGAGTGATCGGCTTGCTGTGTTTATGTGTGGCTTGCCAGCGGAAGGATCTTCCTTTTAAGCCGGGGGAAGTTTGGCCGGATGATAAAGGGGTACATATAAACGCTCATGGTGGCGGTATTCTACGGGTCGGGGATACTTATTATTGGTTTGGTGAGCATAAAACGGAGGGCTCGGCTGGAAATCTGGCTCAAGTAGGCGTTCATTGCTATTCGTCGAAAGATTTATATAATTGGAAAGACGAGGGAATCGCCTTATCGGTCGTGCCGGATGATACGACGAGCCATATTGCTAAGGGATGCGTGTTGGAGCGTCCGAAAGTGATTTATAATAAAAAGAATGATCAATATGTAATGTGGTTTCATTTAGAGCCGAGAGGTGCTGGCTATTCGGGAGCATTGAGTGGAGTGGCTGTCAGTAAAAACGTGGCGGGGCCTTACTCGTTCGTAAACGCTTTCCGTCCGAATGCCGGTTTTTGGCCGGTTAATGTACAGGAACTACATAAGCAACCTTGTACGCTTTCCGCAGATCTACGTTTTAGCGGTGGAGAGTTACCAGCCCATCCGGATAGCTTGAATTTATTGGGGCGTGACCAGATCTCCGGACAAATGGCTAGGGATATGAACCTTTTCGTGGATGACGATGGCATCGCTTATCATATTTATTCCTCGGAAGAGAATAGTACCTTGCATATATCGCAGCTGACCGATGATTATACGAGTTATTCCGGTAAGTACGCCCGTTTCTTCCCGGGGCGTTTCATGGAAGCTCCAGCCTTGTTCAAACAGAAGGGGAAATATTATTTGATTATGTCCGGCTGTACGGGCTGGGCTCCGAATGCGGGACGATCGGCCGTCGCTTCCTCGATTTGGGGACCTTGGAAGGAATTGGAAAATCCGTTTAGGGGAGAGAACTCGGAGGTGTCGTTTTATTCTCAGAGCACGTACGTATTGCCTGTACCCGGCCATGCGGATCGCTTTATTTATATGGGAGATCGTTGGACTCCGGAGAACGCTATAGACGGACGTTATATCTGGCTTCCTATCCGATTCGAGGGGGAGCAACCCGTGATCGAGTGGCAATCTGAGTGGAGTTATTAAATTCTCTTATCGCTTTTTTGCGAATGTATGTGATGTAGATCTGCGGATTATCACGTACATTCGCGTTAAATTTTTAAGTAGCTTATGTCAGACGAACAACGAATGGTGCTCCGTACGGAGGACTTGGTAAAGAAATATAGGACTCGTACGGTCGTGAATCATGTATCGATTAACGTGAAACAAGGGGAGATCGTTGGTTTGCTTGGTCCGAACGGAGCGGGAAAGACGACCACCTTTTATATGACAGTAGGTTTGGTCACTCCTAACGAGGGTAAGATCTTCTTGAATGACATGGAGATTACGAAATTCCCGGTCTATAAGCGGGCTCGCAACGGCATTGGCTATCTGGCGCAAGAGGCTTCGATTTTCCGGAAAATGACGGTGGAAGATAATATCCGCTCGGTCTTGGAGATGACGGGACGTAGCGTTGAGTACCAAAAAGAGAAACTGGAAAGCTTGATTTCAGAGTTCGGTTTGAATAAGGTTCGTAAAAACTTGGGAGACCAGCTTTCGGGTGGAGAGCGGCGTCGTGCGGAGATTGCCCGCTGTCTGGCTATCGATCCGAAGTTCATTATGTTGGATGAGCCTTTCGCCGGTGTAGACCCGATCGCCGTACAAGATATCCAGACAATCGTGGCTCGCTTGAAACATAAGAATATCGGAATCTTGATTACCGACCACAATGTGTACGAGACATTGAGTATTTGTGACCGGGCCTATCTTCTGTTCGAGGGAAAAGTCCTTTTCCAAGGAACCGCCGAACAACTAGCCGAGAACGAGATCGTGCGCGAGAAATATTTGGGAAAAGACTTCGTGCTGCGTAAGAAAGACTTATAGCAGCCGTTTCAATCGCCTGTTTACCAGTATGAACAGCAGGAAAGATAAGGCGGCGATAAGACAAAAGTCCAAAAGATGCTCGGCGGGAATATCGCCTGTGATAAACTCGTTATCCTTGAGACGACTGTCCGACATCCCTATTACGGCGAAAGCGTTATTGACAAAGTGGGCGAACACCGGTATCCAGATGCTCTTGCTCCAATAGAGCAGGTAGCCGAAATAGGCTCCGAGTATCATCCGGGGCAAGAATCCGTAAAATTGTAAATGGAAGGCGCTAAATAGTATGGCGGCGGCCCATATGATCGTATGAGGATTGGAGGTCCATTTCCCGATCACTCGTTGCAAGGCCCCTCTGAACAGGAACTCTTCGGTTATCCCGGCCGTAACGGCGATAACGATAAGGTTGGCCAGGATTACCCAAACGCTATCGCTGGATAACAGGATCGTCGTCAGTTGTTCGGCGAAGGTTTCTTGCGCCCGCATCCATTCCTCGATAGGAGCCATAAACGCGGGTAACTCCATCTGCTTGTTGAGCAATCCTAGCAAATTGATAACCGGAGAAAATAAGAACATGCAAACTAAGGTGAGAATCCAGATCCTGCCGTCTGTGATTTTCTTGACTGATAGATAATGGCGGGGATTGTCACTACATGTCCAAGCCATGGCGATAGATGGTAGCAAAAAGGTACAGATCGCCGAGATGAACTGAATGAGCCTCATTAAATTAGCGTCTTGGGTTATATCAGCCTGTAAACCGTGGGTCGCGAGTAATAAGCCCGTGGATATAATAGATGATAAAACGGCTCCAGCCAATAAGAATAGCAGGAGGATCAAAAGTTGGATTACCGCCGGACGGGTAGCATATATTCCTTTTATTCTCATAATGATTCATTCAAAGGGTAAATAATTGCCGCCAAATATAAACAAAAGAATAAAAACAGATCAAAATTTGCACGATTAAAAGAATAAGTCTAATTTTGCGACCTAAAATTCGATACGACTATTAATTAAATAAATCATTCAGAATGAACGTTTCGCTTAAAAACAATGATGCCGTAAGCGGTATCGTGAAATTAGAAATAGTGAAAGCTGACTATGCTGATCAGGTAGACAAGAGCCTGCGTAGCCTTCGTCAGAAAGCCAATGTACCGGGTTTCCGTAAGGGCATGGTTCCTATGGGCATGGTTAAAAAAATGTACGGAAAGCACGTGCTGGTAGAGGAGATAAACAAATTAGTTTCTGAGAATCTATTCAAGTATATCCGTGAGAACGATTTGCATATCTTAGGTGAGCCGATGCCTAACGAGACAGAGCAAAAGCCGTTGGATTTCGATAAGGAAGAGGATTTCGAATTCTGTTTTGACGTGGCTTTGGCTCCGGAGATCAATATCGAGTTGAGCAAGAACGATAAACTTCCGTTCTATCAAGTCGCTATCGATGAAGAAATGCTAAATAACCAAGTAAACGCTTATCGCTCAAACTTCGGTTCTTACGACAAGGTAGACGAGGTTGAAGAAAAAGATATGGTAAAAGGTACGGTAGCCGAGCTTGAGAATGGTGCCCCGAAAGAAGGTGGTATCGTTGTTGAGGATGCTGTCTTGATGCCTATGTATATCAAGGATGAGGAAGAAAAAGCTAAGTTTATCGGTGCTAAAGTAAATGCCGTAGTGGTATTCAACCCGAATAAGGCTTACGAGGGTGCTGAGGCAGAGATCGCTTCTTTCTTGAAGATCGATAAGGAGAAAGTGGCTGAGACTACAGGCGACTTTAGCTTTGAGATCAAGGAGATCACCCGTCATAAAGACGCTGAGATGAACCAAGAGTTGTTCGACAAGGTATTTGGCGAGAACGTGGTTACTAGCGAGGAAGAGTTCAAGAACAAGATCAAGGAAGCTTTGGCTGAGCAATTCGCTCCTCAGAGTGACTTCAAGTTCTTGACAGACACTCGTGATATGTTGGTTGAGAGAGCTGGCGAGTTGAATTTCGCTGACGATTTATTGAAACGCTGGTTGCTTGCCGCTAACGAGAAGAATACGAAAGAGAAGATCGACGAGGACTTCCCTCAGATCCTTCAGGATTTGAAATATCAGTTGATCAAGGAGAACTTGGTTAAGAAGAACGGCTTGAAGGTTGAGGACGCTGACATCGAGAACTTCGCTAAACGTGTGGCTAAGGCTCAGTTCGCTCAATACGGCATGTTGTCTGTACCTGAGGATGTACTTGACAACTACGCTAAAGACATGTTGAAAAATAAGCAAACACTTCAGAACATCATCGACCGTGCGGTTGAGGAGAAATTGGCTGCTTGGTTGAAAGAGCAAGTGGAACTTGATGTTAAGGAGGTAACCGCTGACGAGTTCAACAAACTTTTTGAATAAAAAGATCTTTACTCGGCCTCTTAGGAGGTTGTTTTATATCAAAAAAGGGATTTCTCTCTAAAAATATCTTAGCGGATAGCGAAATAAATTGTTTCTTTCAGAAATTTATTTATAACTTTGTTTTTCCGTTAAGTCACAGAGGGAAATCCCTTTTTACGTCTTCTCGGTAAATAAAAGATAGGAGAAAATATGGAAGATTTTAGAAAGTATGCTACAAAGCATTTAGGTATGAGTGGTACGGCTCTGGATAGTTATATGAACATCTCCAGTAGCTATATCTCCCCGACAATTATAGAGGAACGACAGCTGAATGTCGCTCAAATGGATGTCTTCTCTCGGTTGATGATGGACCGTATTATTTTCTTGGGCACGCAAGTGGATGATTATACCGCTAACGTGATTCAAGCGCAGTTGTTGTATCTGGATTCCAGTGATCCCGGAAAGGATATCTCTATTTATATCAATTCGCCGGGTGGCTCTGTATATGCGGGCTACGGCATTTACGACACGATGCAGTTTATCTCCAGCGACGTATCTACGATTTGTACGGGTATGGCCGCCTCTATGGCGTCTGTCTTATTGGTGGCGGGAACCAAGGGAAAACGTTTCGGCTTGAAGCACTCCCGTGTAATGATCCATCAACCGCTTGGCGGCGTACAAGGACAGGCTTCAGACATCGAGATTACCGCTCGCGAGATCTTGAAGGTTAAGAAAGAACTGTACACCATAATCTCGGATCATTCAGGTAGACCCTATGAGGAGATCGAGCGCGATGGCGACCGTGATTTCTGGATGACTGCGGAGGAAGCGAAAAAGTATGGCATGATCGACGATGTTTTAACACGTAAATAACAAAAACAACAATAAGAAACTATGGCCAAAACAACAGGCGATACATGTACGTTTTGCGGCAGGAGTAGCCGTGATGTTAATTTGCTTATCAATGGGATCTCTGGTTGTATTTGCGATGATTGTGCCCGGCAGGCGTATGAGATCGTAAAGGAGCAGACAGGAGGTAAGAAAACTTCTTTTGGTTTGAAGCAGAAAGATCTGCCTAAACCGGAAGATATTAAGACTTTCTTGGATCAGTACGTGATCGGGCAGGATGATGCGAAGCGTTATCTGTCGGTATCGGTGTACAACCATTACAAGCGTTTACTTCAAAAGGTTACCGCCGACGATGTGGAGATTGAGAAATCTAATATTATCATGGTGGGCGCTACCGGTACGGGCAAGACTTTGTTAGCCCGTACGATCGCTAAGTTATTGCATGTCCCGTTCGCTATCGTGGACGCTACGGTACTTACCGAGGCAGGTTACGTGGGGGAGGATATCGAGAGTATCTTGACCCGGCTATTGCAAGCGGCGGATTATGATGTGGAGGCGGCCCAACGGGGTATCGTCTTCATCGATGAGATCGATAAGATCGCACGTAAGAGCGATAATCCGTCTATCACTCGGGATGTCAGCGGTGAGGGTGTACAGCAAGGTTTGCTGAAACTTCTAGAAGGATCGATCGTGAATGTGCCTCCTCAGGGGGGACGTAAGCATCCTGAGCAAAAGATGATTGCGGTGGATACGAAGAATATCCTGTTCGTTTGCGGTGGTGCTTTCGATGGAATCGAAAAGAAGATCGCTCAACGCTTAAATACCCGTGTGGTCGGTTATTCGGCTAGTTTGGGTACGGCTACCGTAGACCGGAATAATTTACTGAAATACATCACCCCGACTGATTTGAAGTCGTTTGGCTTGATCCCGGAGATTATCGGTCGTTTACCTATCCTCACGTATCTGAATCCGCTGGATCGTGATACGCTTCGTAACATCTTGACCGAGCCGAAGAACTCCATTATCAAGCAATACGTCAAATTGTTCGAGATGGATGGCATTAAGCTGACGTTCGATGAGAAAGTCTATGAGTTTATCGTGGATAAGGCGCTTGAGTTTAAGCTGGGTGCCCGTGGGTTACGTTCAATCGTAGAAGCCGTGATGATGGACGCTATGTACAGTATGCCATCTCAAAAAGTAAAGGAACTCCATGTAACGTTGGAGTATGCGAAAGAGAAATTTGAAAAATCGGACGTGAACCGTTTACAGGTCGCGTAAACGTAGGCGGTTTACTATAAATAATACGAAGTATGGCAAAGAAGGATCATTTAACAGAAGAGCTAAATCGGCACTTTGGCTTCGGTACCTTTAAGGGGAACCAGAAGGCTATTATTGAGAACGTGCTGGCCGGGAAGGATACTTTTGTATTAATGCCGACGGGGGGAGGTAAATCCCTTTGTTATCAATTACCATCCATACTAATGGAAGGAACCGCGATCGTGATATCTCCGTTGATCGCTTTGATGAAGAATCAGGTGGACGCGATGCGGAATTTCAGTGAGGAAGATGGGGTCGCCCATTTTATCAATTCCTCTTTGAATAAGTCGGCTATCGACCAGGTGAAATCGGATATATTATCAGGACGTACCAAGTTGCTGTATGTAGCACCGGAGTCCTTGACCAAGGAAGAGAACGTGGATTTTCTGCGTCAGGTAAAGATCTCTTTCTATGCGGTGGACGAGGCGCATTGTATCTCGGAATGGGGACATGATTTCCGTCCGGAATATCGAAGAATCCGTCCGATCATCAATGAGATCGGTAAACGTCCGTTAATCGCTCTGACCGCTACCGCCACACCTAAGGTGCAGCACGATATCCAGAAGAATCTGGGTATGATAGACGCTACAGTCTTTAAATCATCCTTCAACCGCTCTAATTTGTATTATGAGGTTCGTCCGAAAGGAACGAATATAGACCGCGAGATCATTAAGTATATTAAAGCCAACGAGGGTAAATCGGGTATCGTATATTGTTTGAGCCGTAAAAAGGTGGAGGAATTTGCCGACATCTTGAAAGCCAACGGGATAAAGGCGTTGCCTTACCATGCGGGAATGGATTCGCAAGTACGTTCCGCCAATCAGGATGCCTTCCTGATGGAACAGGCGGATGTGATCGTGGCTACGATCGCTTTCGGCATGGGTATCGACAAGCCGGATGTCCGTTATGTGATTCATTACGATATCCCGAAGAGCCTAGAAGGTTATTACCAGGAAACCGGTCGTGCCGGTAGGGATGGCGGAGAAGGCCAATGTATCGCTTTCTATGCTTATAAGGACTTGCAAAAATTGGAGAAATTCATGCAAGGAAAGCCCGTGGCCGAACAGGAAATCGGCAAACAGTTGCTTTTAGAGACTGCGGCCTATGCCGAGACTTCCGTCTGCCGGAGAAAAGTGCTATTGCATTATTTCGGTGAGGAATACCTGGAAGATAATTGTGGTAATTGTGATAATTGTTTGAACCCAAAGAAGCAGGTGGAAGCGAAGGAATTGTTAAGTGCGGTACTGGAGGTTATCAGTACGTTGAAAGAAAAGTTTAAGGCAGATTATATCGTAAATATTTTGGTAGGTAACGAAACCTCCGAAATCCAAAATTACAAGCACAATGAATTAGAGGTCTTCGGTTCCGGACAGGACGAGGATGATAAAACTTGGAACGCCGTTATTCGCCAGGCTTTAATCGCTGGCTATTTAGCGAAGGATATTGAGAATTATGGTTTGCTGAAAATCACGGAAAAAGGTAAGGAGTTCATGAAGAAGCCGGTATCGTTCAAGATTACCGAGGACAATGAATTCGAGGAAGAGGAAGAGGAAGTTCCGGTTCGTGGGGGAGCCTCTTGTGCGGTAGACCCGGTTCTTTATTCCATGATGAAGGATTTGCGTAAGAAATTATCCAAGCGGTTGGAAGTTCCGCCTTTCGTGATTTTCCAAGATCCCTCTTTGGAGGCTATGGCTACTACTTATCCGATCACGTTGGACGAGTTGCAGAATATCCCGGGAGTGGGCGCTGGTAAGGCGAAACGTTATGGCAAGGAGTTCATTGAGTTGATCAAGAAACATGTAGAGGAGAACGAGATTGAGCGTCCGGAGGATTTGCGCGTACGTACGGTCGCTAATAAGTCCAAGTTGAAGGTCTCAATCATTCAGCGGATCGACCGCAAGGTGGCGCTGGACGAGATCGCGTTGACTAACGGACTTGAGTTCACCGAGCTTTTGGATGAGATCGAGGCGATCGTATATTCCGGTACACGTATCAATATCGATTATTTCTTGAATGATGTGATGGATGAGGATCATATCGAGGATATTTACGAGTATTTCAAGGACTCGGAGACCGACGGTCTGGAAGACGCCATCGAGGAATTAGGCGGTGACTATACGGAAGAGGAGATTCGCTTGGTCCGTATCAAGTTCTTGTCTGAAATGGCAAACTAATGGAAGGGTGGCCCGGTTCCACTCTAAAGAAAAAACAAATAAAGAAGCTTATTGTTCCTTCCGAAAGAGATTTATTTTTCCTTCGGAAGGAATTTTGTTTTCGTTCGGATGAAAGTTTATTTTCTTCTGAATCGAATTTTTAATTTCTCCCGTATCGATTTATTGCGTGAAAAGTCGTATATTTGCACGCAATAATTTTTAAAGCATAAGTTCTATGTCATTTATTGCAGACAGGGTCGTTATGGATGGGTTAACGTTTGACGATGTATTGTTAATCCCAGCTTATTCGGAAGTTCTTCCTCGTAATGTCGATCTCACGACAAAGTTTTCACGTAATATCACATTGAATATACCGATGGTATCGGCCGCTATGGATACGGTTACCGAGGCCAAGTTGGCTATCGCTATCGCCCGTGAGGGAGGTATTGGTGTGATTCATAAAAACATGACGATCGCCGAGCAGGCAAAGCAGGTCCAGACCGTTAAACGTGCGGAGAATGGAATGATCTATGATCCGGTGACTATCACGAAGGGCAAACGTGTGGCGGATGCCTTGGCAATGATGGCTGAATATAAGATTGGCGGTATTCCCGTGGTGGATGAAGGCGGGTATTTGGTTGGTATCGTGACGAACCGTGACTTGCGTTTCGAAAAGGATATGAACCGCTCTATCGATGAGGTGATGACGAAAGAGAATTTGGTCGTAACCGGACAATCTACGGATATGGAGGCCGCCGCTCAGATCCTTCAGGAACATAAGATCGAGAAGTTACCGGTGGTTGATAGCCATAATAAGTTGATCGGCTTGATTACCTATAAAGATATAACGAAAGCGAAAGATAAACCGAAGGCTTGCAAGGATTCGAAAGGTCGTTTGCGTGTAGCTGCCGGTGTAGGCGTTACGTTCAATACCTTCGAGCGTGTAGCCGCTTTGGTGGATGCCGGGGTGGATGCTTTGGTGATCGACACGGCACATGGTCACTCAAAAGGTGTGGTGGATGTCTTGAAACAGATTAAGGCGCAATATCCGCATATTGATTGTGTGGTCGGTAATATCGCTACGGGCGAGGCTGCTAAATATTTAGTGGAAGCCGGGGCGGACGCCGTGAAGGTAGGTATCGGTCCGGGTTCGATTTGTACAACTCGTGTGATCGCTGGTGTGGGTGTTCCCCAGTTGTCGGCTATTTACGATGTGGCGAAGGCGTTGGAAGGAACTGGTGTGCCTTTGATCGCTGACGGTGGCTTGCCGACGGCGGTGTAAAGTACTCCGGCGATATCGTGAAGGCGATCGCCGCTGGTGGATCTTCCGTGATGATGGGATCTCTGTTGGCGGGTGTAGAGGAGTCGCCGGGCGATACGATTATCTTCAATGGCCGAAAGTTTAAGTCTTACCGTGGAATGGGGTCGTTGGAAGCTATGCAAAAGGGGTCCAAGGATCGGTATTTCCAAGATGTGGAGGACGACGTGAAGAAGCTGGTTCCGGAGGGAATCGCTGCCCGTGTTCCGTTTAAGGGTTCTTTGTATGAGGTCATTTACCAAATGGTAGGTGGTTTACGTGCGGGAATGGGTTATTGCGGGGCTCATAATATCGAGGAGTTGCATAAAGCTCGTTTTACTCGAATCACCAATGCAGGTGTGCAAGAGAGCCATCCGCATGACGTAGCGATCACGCAAGAGGCTCCGAATTATAGCCGCGGTGAATAGTAATACAAGTTTTACGTTTTATAAAAAACACTAATTTAATGGGATAGCATACTTTTCT
>ENA-OPDF01001647-OPDF01001647.1-human-gut-metagenome-genome-assembly--contig:-NODE-1647-length-12643-cov-2.789403_pt1 | contig 12643 bp, 10 predicted proteins | sample MGYA00241575_ERZ501501 | MGnify/ENA primary metagenome ERZ501501 (study PRJEB25962, sample SAMEA1972229) | human gut metagenome | biome: human gut; feature: human-associated habitat; material: faeces... | reverse complement strand
GCCGGGATTCCAAACCGGGAAAACCCATAGGGAAAAAAACATTCGATCGTCCGGAGCGGTTCAAACCCGACGGCGAAAAATCGGAACGCTTGCACGGAGAAGCGGCTTTTCGGAAATTCGTAACCTTCAAGCAGCCCTCCATAAAACCGTCGGACGACAATCGTAAAAAAGACTCCGACAAACCAGAATAAACCTAAAAACTCCATACAATGAATATTCTATTATTAGGATCGGGAGGTCGCGAATGCGCCTTAGCTTGGAAGATAAAGCAAAGTCCAAAAACCGACAAACTTTATATCGCACCGGGAAATGCCGGAACCGCAGCCATAGGTACGAACGTGGCGATACCGGCGACCGACTTCGATGCCATCGGAAAATTTGCAGTGGAAAAACATATCGACATGGTCGTTGTGGGCCCCGAAGACCCATTGGTAAAAGGAATATACGACTACTTCGTATCTTGCGAGGAGTTGAAAAACATACCTGTTATAGGCCCGTCGAAGGAAGGCGCCCGCTTGGAAGGCAGCAAGGAGTTTGCCAAAGGATTCATGATGCGTCACAATATACCCACGGCCCGGTATGAAAGTTTCACGCAGGAAAATCTGGAAGCGGGATATACCTTTCTCGAAACGTTGAAAGCCCCTTACGTGCTTAAAGCCGACGGATTGGCGGCGGGCAAGGGCGTACTTATCATAAACGACCTGCAAGAGGCGAAAGACGAATTGAAACAAATGTTGAACGGCATGTTCGGGAATGCCAGTAAAACCGTGGTTATCGAGGAATTTCTATCGGGCATCGAATGTTCTGTCTTTGTTCTCACCGACGGCAAAGATTACCGCATACTCCCCGTTGCCAAAGATTACAAACGAATAGGAGAAGGCGATACCGGACTCAATACCGGCGGCATGGGAGCCGTTTCACCCGTACCGTTCGCCGATGCCACGTTCATGAAAAAAGTGGAAGAGCGCATCGTAAAACCCACCATCGAAGGTTTGAAAAAAGAAAATATCACGTACAAGGGTTTCATATTCTTGGGATTGATCAACGTACAAGGAGAACCGATGGTGATCGAATACAACGTTCGTATGGGAGACCCCGAAACCGAAGTCGTCATGTTGCGTATTCAATCCGACTTGGTCGACCTGCTCGAAGGTGTGGCACAAGGAACGCTCCGGGAAAAAGAGTTGACAGAAGACCCACGGGCTGCCGTAACCGTTATGCTGGTATCGGGTGGCTATCCCGGTTCCTATGAAAAAGGCAAGGAAATCACAGGACTGGATTTAGTGACGGACAGCATTCCGTTCCACGCCGGAACGACATTCAAAAACGGGAAAATCGTAACCTCCGGCGGACGCGTCATCGCCCTCAGCTCATACGGTGCGACCAAAGAAGAGGCTTTGGCAAACTCTTTCAAAAGCGCCAAAGCCGTCTCTTTCGAAGGTAAATATTTTCGTTCCGACATAGGAGCCGACTTGTAAAACAATGAATCTGAAATCATTCATAAACAATAAATATACACTGGTTGGATCGATTGTTTTCTATCTGACCGGTGTATATCTCACGAGTCGGTTCGCAACATATCTCCCTTGCGAAGGGAGTCCCGGAATCTTGTTTCCGAGTGCCGAAAGATGGCTTTCCTCCTCCCTATCGAACCATTCGGTCAACAGCATCCTCATTCTATCCGGGGGTATTCTGCTGTTGCGTATCAACAACCTTTTCTCTCTTATTCAGAAACACACATTGCTTCCATTCCTATTTTTTCTGTTGTTGGAAGTCTGTTCCCCGTCCCTTTCGCTCTTATGCAACGGAAACATAATGGCTGTGGTTCTAACGACGATTTTGTTTTCTTTTTTCTCGGCTTACCAGCAAGAAAGGGCACAACCGGCATTTCTAATGATGGGAATCATCTCCCTATGTACCCTGTTCTGTCCCGAATTTGCTTATTACATACCCCTGTTTATCATCGGATTCGCGCAAATAAGGTATTTCACACTGAAATCCCTGTTAGGAGCATTCATCGGATTCGCCACCCCGTTCTGGATATTGATCGGAATAGGAATCATGCCTTTCTCAGGATTGTCTGCATTGATTCCCGATTTTACGTTTCATATACCCGAAACACTCCCCTTTAACGACCCGCAATTCTGGACAATCGTTTTAACTGCGCTTTTAGGACTTTTCTCCGGTACAGCGACACTATATACCACATTTAACGAAAAACGCCAAACAAGAGCTTATAACGGCTTTATAAACCTATTGTCGGTCTACTCCGCCATACTTCTGATTATAGATTATAGAAACTATACCCTCTATCTGCCTGTCCTAAATATGGCAGTTGCCATGCAAGCCGCATTTTTCTTCACGAACAATACGAAAAAATACGGAGTAGTGTTGTTCTATCTCATATTAACCCTTTACACAGGATTGTTCGTATGGAATTTATTGCCGGTCTGAGCGAGTGGGGATACTTCGGTCTTTTCATAGCGGCGTTTCTGGCCGGAAGCATAATTCCGTTCAGTTCCGAAGCCGTGCTGGGACTTCTTTTAATAGCCGGATACGATTCTTGGGGCTGTGTATTCTCTGCCACTTTGGGAAACTGGTTGGGAGGTGTCACTTGTTACTATATAGGCTACTTGGGAAAAACAGAGTGGATACACACCTATCTGAAAATACCGGAAGAAAAACTCTCGAAAATGCAACGCTTTCTGAAAGGGAAAGGCTCTCTTTTCGGATTCTTCGTCTTTATTCCGGTTATCGGCGACATCATGATCGTGACTCTCGGACTACTCAGAGCCAATCCTCTCGGCACGTTACTCTCCATGATGGTAGGAAAATTCTCCCGATACTACTTGGTGGTAATCGGTATCAACTATCTGAAAGAGTGGTTTCCCAATCTTTTTTAATCCTTAACCCAATATTTATCGTCTTTCAATAATCTATCGACAGCCTTACGAATAGATTGAAAAGCAAATTTCTCGGGTTCGATTTCTTCTCGCCGCAACCAGAAACATTCGGCAACATCGTCATGCGCTTTCAAATCGCTCATATCTTCATCGCTTCGGCAGAGAAAAAACAAATCCATCGTGTGTACGTCAAAACCCGAATAACGATAGACATTCGGGAAAGAACACAAATACTTCATCTGCTTCGGTTTCCAACCTATCTCTTCCGACAATTCCCGAACGACAGCCTCCTCTACTGTTTCTCCGCATTCTGTAAACCCACCCGGTAAATCCAGCATGCCTTTGGACGGATCGAACGCCCTGCGACAAACTAAAATTCTCGATTGCCTATCCATAACGAATGCCGCTACCGATGCTTTTGGATTAAGATAATACACAAAGCCACAATCCTCGCAACGTTTGGAAGAAGCATCGTTCTCTTGGAAACGATGAGAACCGCAACGAGGGCAATATTCGAATAATCGAAGAGGATGCATATACTTTAATTAATTGACAACTAAAATTTTAGTAACTACTCCCGATTGTTTCGACGAACCACTGGAAGACGCGAAAACAAGATACACGCCGGTTTTCACCCGATTACCGCTACGATCCCTGCCGTCCCACGATATTTGTCCGCCATTGGAATAGCCTTGAAAAAACAAGTTACCCGCCGTATCGGTAATCTTTACCAAACTATTCTCCATCAATCCTGTCACCGATATCCAACCTTCATAATCGGGTCTCACCGGATTGGGAAAAGCGTATACATTACTATAATCATCGGACGATTGTACAGCATCGGACCGATAAGCAACCAAACCGCTGGCCGTTCCTATATAAGCCACACCCGTTACCGGATCGACGATTACTTCGGTTACATGATTCGAAGGCAGTTTACTGTTCTCTGCCGTAAAGTGGTTCAAAATCTCCGACCCGTCGGCACTTACCAAATACAATCCCGATTCTCGGGTTCCTATCCACTTACGATTGGCGCCATCTACGAATATGTCGGTAATATTGATATTCTGTAATAAATAATCGGCATTATCCGTCCCGTCGTTACGGGCTATTTTTATTCGAGTACAACGGAAACTGTCACTAAAAACATGGTCTGGATTCGTAATCACGATAGGCCCGGACGAAGTTCCTATCCATATCTGACCGTTGTTATCCTCTTCTATGCAGGTGTAATAATTCGGAGTAAACGTTTTATTATCCTGATCCATAAACGAAACTATATTTTTCGTCCTGTCATCGGCTATCGTATTATATGTGCCCTTATCGTCAAAAGCGAATATAGAACCGGGCCAATCCCCATAAACGACCCATTTTGCCGTAGAATGATTCGGTATAAGCAGTTTGGCATATTTATTATTCTTTATTTCCGAATAACCGAATTGATACCAATCGCTCGCTTTCAATTCATCTGTATCGATAGATTGCTTGGCCTTAGGCAACATACTTACGCCCACATCGCCCGCATGTGCTATCCAAAGATTACCATCTCTATCAAAAACAATATTAGGCACAGCCATAGCCCAACCCTTAGAGAGCGGCGAATTCAACGACGTATAATGTCCTACACATTCTGTCCCCGAAATCTTATATATGCCTTCGAACCAAGTTCCTATATAAAAGGTGTTGGAATCATCGGGATCGAATGCCATATTATAACTCGAATATATTCTATTCCCTGTTTTACCATTTTCCAACGGCACTTCTCCCACATCGATTACAGACCAGTTTCCCTGATCCAATACGCTTATTTTTGTTTGCACGTACTGATCTTCGGTTCCTCTACGGGGACCCGAATTACTTACATAAAGTTTATGATCGTTAATAACGAGATTCCACGGGTCTGCCACATTCGATACATTGGGCAAAAACGGTTCCTTCAACATAACGAATTGATTATTCCCCATACTGAAATGACACAAACCGCTTTCTCCCAAAGCCCATATAGACATATCTTTTTCGTATGAAGAAGTCAACACATTCACCAAATAATCCGATTGATTTTGAAAATTGAAAATACCATCGAACTGTATAGCTCCATTCACTATATCCGGTTTACAGAAAGCGACATAAACATATCCTCTCAAAACAAACCCGTCATAATATTTATCTACATTCATCACTCCCATATTCAAGGTTCCCAATAGAGACAACCCGTTATTTATATCGAGGAAATGAAGATTGCCGCCCTTAGAATAAAACAAATATTTATCGTTGAAAGGCATAAGCGCATAAATAGTCGTTCCCGGTACATCGTCCAATAAAACCCACTTGGCGATATCGTACTTGATGGCATCGCTATTTATATAATAAAGACCATCATCGGCAACAAAAAACCAATACTTGTCGCAAACCCCTATCAGACTGATTTTTTTTCCGTAATTATAAGATTCGCTCACTTCATTTTTCTTATCGTTCAAAACAACGATACCAAAGTCGGTAGCCAAATAAATTCTATCACCGTAAAATTTTACATCGTTGATACCTTTTGCCGTAGTCAATATGGCATTCTTAATATCCGGTATATTAAACACTTTTCCATTATCGTGCAAAATATCTACGTTGGAGTTGGCATATACGATAACCAGATACTTTTTATCGTAATTATAATAAATATTAGCTATATCTATATCGTTCAATATATTGTTCTTACTGTAAGATTCCATCTCTTCCGTCTCCTTATCGAAACCAAAAAGACTTCTACCCGACACATAGTAAACCCTTTGAGGCGTATCTATGACCTTTACAGGAGTTCCTGTCGAAGTATAAATCTGCCAATCGCCCACGGCCAATTGAGCATAGGTCGCAACCGTAAACGACAATATAACGAAACCTATTAAACCCGATATTCTTTTCAACATATCAAACGATTATAGTGTATTAAAAAAATCCGATAACTTTTTTACCGCTCGTGCCCTATGGCTTATCTTGTTTTTTTCCTCTTCTCCCATCTCGGCAAATGTTTCTTCATATCCTTCCGGCACAAAAACCGAATCGTAACCGAATCCAGACGAACCTCGGCGTTCACGGATTATCTTTCCGGATATTTCTCCGTAAAAAACATGCTCCTCGCTACCTGTTACCAAAGCTATACATGTAACGAAACTCGCTTTTCTGTTTTCTGCATCTCGAAGATTAGCCAATAATTTATCTATATTCTTCTCAGAATCGGAAGGTTCACCCGCATAACGGGCTGAATATACACCCGGTTCCCCGTTCAACGCCTCCACTTGCAGTCCCGTGTCGTCGGCAAAGCAATCGTATTCGTATTTATTCTTAACATACCGGGCTTTCAACAAAGCATTACCTTCGAAAGTATCGGCCGTTTCGGGTATATCGTCATGACAACCGATATCATTCAAACCGAGTATCTCTATCTTGTCACCGATAATCGCCGATATCTCTTCCAATTTATGTCTATTATTCGTGGCAAAAACCAGTTTCATAATATTAAATAATTATTTTTGTAAAAAATCCGAACAAACAAAATGAAATCTTATTCAAAATTTCAAAATTACCTTTCTCTACTCATGTTTATAACGATAAATATCTTGTTTTATTTTAAATACTTATCGAAGATATCTATCGCATGCGGAGCTATTACGAGCGTATTATATATACTTTTCATCATTTTCTTGTTCAAATACAAACCGACTTTCGGTCGCAAACTTGTCAATGTCGGTATAATCACTTTTATAATAGCTACTTCATCACTTCTTTTCTTTATTCCCAAAGAAATATTCACGGCCGACAGATGGATTATTATCGATCTTTTTTGGGACTCCGTTTCAAACGGTCTGTACCCTTATGCCGAAAAAACTTCTATCGGCAACTATCCGGGGGCAATGCCCTTCTATTTTCTTCTCTGCTATCCATTTTATTGCATACGAGAAATAGGATTCATAACCGTTATTTCCATTGCTTTGCTGGCATTCCATTTCAAACGTAAATATGTTCAAAGTTATAGTTTATTTTTTATACTTTCGATTTCTTCTTTATGTATCTACTGGGAAATTTTTTCAAGAAGCACCATACTCATCAACGCCGTACTGTTCACCCTCTTTCTCCTTTATCTCGAACGATTCCGCACATTTTCCACCCGACAACTGATATGGAGCGCTGTCATATGAGGATTGCTGTTCTCTATTCGCAACGTGTTCGTGCTGCCGCTCATCGTATGGGGATTGTATCAACTCTTTCAAGAAAAAACATCTCCGAAGAAAATATTCCTGTGGGGCTTTGTTTTCCTATTGTCCTTCGCGATTACTTTCGTTCCTTTCATCTGGCTATATCCCGATGAGTTTTGGGAGATCAATCCGTTCTCCACACAATCATCTTTGGTATCTTTTCACTTCATAGTGCTCTTCGTACTGATAGCGATCGCAGGAAGTTTCTTTTGCAGAAACTACAACGACGTTAGATTTTTCAGCGTTCTGCTGTTATTCGGTATCGTGACAATCCATTTTATAGAAGCGGTTTGCCAATACAGTTTTACACAAGCTCTATTCCAATCGAAAGCAGATATATCTTATTACATTTTCTGCATACCCTATTTGCTGCAAATACTCGCCAATACAGATTATAAAAGACTTATGAATCCGCAAACATGAATACGGGAAAAAGGATATTGTGGATAGACTATGCCAAATCGATATGTATTTATTTGGTTCTGTTGGGGCATGCTCATGCTTCCCAACCTGTCACCGACTTTATCTATACTTTTCACATGCCTCTTTTCTTCTTTCTGTCCGGTTGTCTTTTTTCATTCGAGAAACACCCCAACTTTAAAGAGTTTGCCATAAAACGATTCAAAGGGCTCATGGTTCCCTATCTTTGGATAAACCTCATCACCTATCTGTTCTGGTTATTTGCAGGTCGTAATTTCGGCGAAGATGCGACAATATCCACTACTTGGTATTCCCCCATAATAGGCATTCTTTTAGGATATAGTAAACAGATGATACACAATACACCCATGTGGTTTTTCATTTGTCTCTATTTCTTGGAAATATTTTACTACCTCCTATTCAAACCGTTACAAAAGAAAAGCAAATCGATAAAGATTTCGGTATTGATCGTTATCGCCGTCATAGGATACATAAATTATGCTTACAATCCATACACATTACCCTTTTGCTTGGGAACCGCCATAGTAGGAATGGTTTTCTACGGAATAGGCAATTTAATCGTACACAACATACAAATAATAAAAATAAAATTACTCCATATAATACTCGTTTTCCTGACAATGGGAATTGTTATTTTCATAGCTCATGAAAACGGATATATAATAATGGCCACAAATAATTATAATAACTATATACTGTTTTTCATAGGAAGTTTCGCCGGTATATGTATGATAAATCTGTTGAGCAATTTTCTATCCTTAAAACCTGTTTTTCAAAATATCATAATCTATATATCCAAAAATACACTCATTATCAACAGTTTTCATTTGCTTACGTTCTCTTTCTTAAAAGGAATCATGGTATTTGTCTTTCACATACCGGTAGAAACCTTATACGGCAAAATAGTTCCTAATATAGTTTTCGCTTTGGTGAGTCTTTTTTCGTGCCTACCTATCGCCTATATCATCAACAAACATTTCCCCTTTATAATAGGGAAAAAAAGAAGTCCCGAAGGGTAGATTTATGCTTTTATTTTGTCGAAACCTTCTCCATAAACTCCCACAACATTGGATTGGGAAATAAAAGCTTTCGGGTCTATGGACTTTATCAAGCGAAATATTTTAACCGACTCATTTCTTTTAGCCAATATCATCAATACTTTTTTGGGTTGTTTGGAATACCAGCCCATGCCGTCGATAACTGTCACGCCGCGACGTATATCGTTATTGACATGAGTAGCTATCTCTTCGTATTTATCCGACAGAACCAAAATTTGTACCGACTGACGTTTGCCATTGATAAGCATGTCCATCGTATAACTCATTACCCCCATCACTACATATCCGAAAATCATTTTTTCCACACTATGGAACAGAACGTAAGAGCAGGCAATAATTAAAAAATCGATGTACATCATCATTTTGGCAAACGAAATATTCTTGTATTTGTTTACGATAGCCGCTATAATATCGGTTCCTCCCGTACTTCCGTTAGACACGAATACCAATCCAATACCCGAACCGCACAGAATACCGCCTATTATAGCCGACATAAAAGGTTGTTCGTCTACCAAAGCATCTTTTATGAACAAAGGAAGAATAGACAAGAATGAAGAACATACGATTACGCTGAAAATAGTTCGTATGCAGAATTGAAGACCCAACACCTTGATGGCAGCCAACAACAATAATACATTGATAACAAAATAGGATACCGATATAGGTATACCCGTACCGTAGTATATCAAGGCCGATATACCTGTTACACCTCCTGTCGTTATTTCGTTCGGTATCAGAAAACCTACCCAACCCAAAGCATACAACAGTAACCCGAATATGATAATCAAATAGTCTTTTATCGAATACCAGACACTATTAAAAGGCAAACGCATAATATGTAAAATATAAAATCCATGTTCGCTATGAATTTACGAACATGGATAAAGTTTATTAAATAACTATATTGACTATTTTATTAGGTACTACGATTATCTTCTTAGGTGTTTTTCCTTCGAGCCACCGCACCGAAGATTCATGATTAAGTACCATTTTCTCTATTTCTTCACGGGGAGTATCTGCCGGAATTTCCAAATTGTAACGTGCTTTTCCATTAAAAGAAATAGCATAAGTCACTACATCTTCTTTCAGATATTCCTCTTTCCATTCGGGCCACCGGGCATCGCATACAGTAGAATCGTAACCCAATTCGTGCCACAACTCTTCACTGATATGAGGAGCAAAAGGAGCCAACAATATAATTACCTTTTCAAGTATCTGTTTGTTGTGCGATTTAAGAGAAGTCAACTCATTCACGCATATCATAAAAGCGCTTATAGAAGTATTATACGAGAAATTCTCTACGTCCCATGATATTTTCTTTATCAGTTTATGCAAAGACTTCAATTCCTCTTTCGTAGGCTCTTGATCTGTTACAATCCAATTATCACCTTGATAAAACAGATTCCACAACTTTTTCAGAAAACGATGTACGCCGTCTATTCCGTTCGTATCCCACGGTTTGCTTTGTTCGATGGGACCGAGGAACATTTCGTACAACCGTAAAGTATCGGCTCCGTATTTTTCTACGATATCATCAGGATTTACCACATTGAACATCGATTTGGACATTTTCTCTACCGCCCAACCGCATACATATCTGCCGTCATCTTCCAAAATAAACTCGGCCGAACCAAACTCAGGGCGCCAGTTTTTAAATGCTTCTATATCGAGTACATCGTTACTTACGATATTCACATCGACATGAATGGGAGTAGTATCGTAATCTTTCTTTTTATTCAAAGATACGAAAGTATTCGTATCTTTAATACGATATACAAAGTTGGAACGCCCCTGTATCATACCTTGATTTATCAGTTTCTTGAAAGGTTCGTCTTCACAAACCACTCCTTTATCGAAAAGGAACTTATTCCAGAAACGACTATAAATAAGATGACCGGTAGCATGTTCGGTTCCCCCTATATAGAGGTCTACATTACGCCAATACTCATCGCTTTTCTTCGATACCAGAGCTTTGTCGTTGTGCGGGTCCATATATCGCAAATAATAAGCCGAAGAACCTGCGAATCCCGGCATGGTACACAACTCCAACGGATAATGCTCTTCTGTTTCCCAGTTCTTAGCACGACCTAATGGAGGCTCACCTGTTTCGGTCGGTAGGAATTTATCCACTTCGGGAAGTTCCAAAGGTAGTTTACTTTCGTCAAGCATATAAGGCATACCCTCTTTATAGTAAACAGGAAAGGGTTCACCCCAATAACGCTGACGACTGAATATAGCATCGCGCAAACGATAGTTTACTTTTACCCTGCCTATACCCTTTTCCTTAATAAACTTTTTCGTGGCGGCAATGGCTTCCTTCACCTCCATACCGTTCAAATCCAATCCATTACCACAAGAATTTATCATTTTACCTTCTTTGGCATCGAAACTTTCCTCCGAAACATCGCACCCTTCTATCAGCGGTATGATGGGCAAGTCGAAATGTTTGGCGAAAGCGTAGTCCCGACTATCGTGTGCAGGTACGGCCATGATAGCTCCTGTCCCGTATCCGGCCAAGACATAATCGCTTATATAGATAGGTATATGTTTATTGTTCAACGGATTGACAGCGTATGCACCAGTAAACACACCGGTAACGCTCTTGTCCATAAGTCGCTCACGCTCGGTACGATGTTTTATGCTGTCCAAATATTTGTTTACAGCTTCCTGTTGATCGGGGGTGACTACTTGTTTTACATAATCGCTTTCGGGAGCCAATACCATAAAAGTAACCCCGAAAACCGTATCGGCACGCGTCGTAAATATGGTAAACTCCACATCGGAATCCACCACCTTAAACTGCATTTCGGCTCCCTCGGAACGACCTATCCAGTTCTTTTGGGTCTCTTTAAGAGAATCTGTCCAATCTATTTTATCCAGACCTTCCAACAAACGCTGAGCGTATGCCGATACCCGTAGACACCACTGACGCATCACTTTCTGTTCCACCGGATATCCCCCTCGTATGGAAACGCCCTCGCTCACCTCGTCGTTGGCAAGCACGGTTCCCAATTGCGGACACCAGTTTACCATCGTATCGCCCAAATAGGCAATGCGGTAATTCATCAATATTTCCTGTTGTTCTTTCTCCGATTTACCATTCCATTCTTCGGACGTAAAAGAAAGTTCTTCGCTACAAGCTGCATTCACACCTTCCGTACCTGTCGTTTCGAAAGTCTTTACAAGCTCTTCTATGGGACGAGCTTGTTGTTTGTCGTTGCAATAATAACTATTGAACATTTGTATGAACGCCCACTGAGTCCATTTATAATATTCGGGATCGCAAGTACGTATTTCGCGGCTCCAATCATAACAAAAGCCTATCTTGTCCAATTGCTCGCGATAACGATTTATGTTCTTTTCGGTCGTTATGGCCGGGTGTTGTCCCGTCTGTATGGCATACTGCTCGGCAGGAAGACCGTATGCATCATACCCCATAGGGTGAAGAACGTTAAACCCCTTCAATCTTTTATATCTGGAATAAATATCGGAAGCTATATATCCCAACGGGTGACCTACATGCAGACCTGCTCCCGAAGGATAGGGAAACATATCCAGTACGTAATATTTGGGTTTACTCTCATCTTCTTTTACTTGATAAATATGATGATCTTTCCAATACTTTTGCCACTTCTTTTCTATCTCTTTGAAATTATATTCCATGATAAACAATTATGAATGAAATTATTATTCTCTTTTTTAAATTCCCAATGAAGCCGATATGTCGAGCATACGCTGTATAGGTTCGATAGCTTTTTCGGCTATCTCTTTATCCACTATCATCTCGGGCAACTCGTATTTAAGCGTGTTATACAATTTTTTCATCGTATTCAATCGCATGAAATTACACTCGTTACAAGCACAAGTACTGTCTTCGGGAGGAGCCGGTATAAATCCTTTATCGGGACATTGCTTTTGCATTTCATGCAAGATACCCGATTCGGTAGCCACGATAAACCTCTTTTTATCCGATTTCACGGCATATTTGAGTATTCCG
>ENA-OPDF01001645-OPDF01001645.1-human-gut-metagenome-genome-assembly--contig:-NODE-1645-length-12660-cov-2.682824_pt1 | contig 12660 bp, 8 predicted proteins | sample MGYA00241575_ERZ501501 | MGnify/ENA primary metagenome ERZ501501 (study PRJEB25962, sample SAMEA1972229) | human gut metagenome | biome: human gut; feature: human-associated habitat; material: faeces... | reverse complement strand
AAAAGATTTGGAAAATACCATGAGGATATGGATGAGGCATTTGCGGATATAGTTAAGGAATGTATGTCACAGGTGTTTATATCCTCTGTATTCCTCACGGGAATAGGATTTGCTGACAACTGGATGAAGCAGTCGGCGGCGGTCCTGTGTCAGGGCAGAAGGGTATTTGTTGGACAGAATATATATACAAAGGGTGCATGTTACAGATCGCTTGGCGGTGTGTACACGGAGGCGCTCAGCAGATATTTTATAGATACGGAGCAGACGGTCAAGACAAATATCGGAATAAATCTCATGGATGAGAAGAAGACGTTCTGGCCGATAGCATACGGCGGGCTTGAGTGGTTCAACACCCGCGGAAGCATAGAGGTATTCCTCGACAACACAAGAAGGATACAGATCGTATACCAGGATATACTGACTGAGGAAGAATGGCGGGAGACTGTGGAGATATACGGACTTCCGGCGAGACCAAAGAAGACGACAAAGCTGTCGATATCCGTGGAGTATTATGGTGCGGATAAGGGCGCGATAGTCATCCGTGATCTTGGATTTGGAAGTTTGTATCCTACCACAAATAAGATATACAGAAAAGAATTTGATATAGGAGCCATCAGGAGAAAGCATGCGGAGAAGCTTGAGGCGGCGCGAAGGGAAGAGGAGCTCAGGATACGCATGGGTGACACCGAGGAACTGAGAGGCGAAGATCCGGCGGTGGAGCATGGTAATGCAAAGACGGTGGAAGCCGAGCCGGAGGTACATGAAGAGTCTGTGGTATATTACGGAACAGCGTCACCTGTGGAGCCGGAGACTGTGGAAGAGCCGGATGATTTCGGAACAGAAGCAGAGGATGTTGTGGAAGAGATTGACGACGATGCGGCGGATATGACGGAGGCTGAAGAGTTAGAAGATGATGCGGTCTCTGATCCTGAGAACATTTCAGATGAAATTGATGATGACGAAACGGAATCAGTGGATGCTGCATATGAGGTAGATGATGACGAAACGGAATCAGTGGATGCTGCATATGAGGTAGATGATGACGAATCAGAATCAGATGACATTACAGACGATGCAGATGACGGCAAGACTGAGATCGACGAGTCAGAGCCGGACGATGAAGAAACCATAGATGAAGAGAATCTGGATGACGAAGATTCCGATGAGTATGAGCAGAGTGCGTTCAGCATTCCGTCATACCTCAGAGGACAGCATTTTGATCCGGGAGAGTGATACACATATGAGTGGAATTATTATTTGTAAGACAAAGACAGCGGACAATCCGTACACATTCCTCAATACGAAGATAACCATATATTCATATGAGGAGCTGTGCTACTACATATTCAACAATATGGTGCTCATAGGTAAAGACGACCTTGCGGACAGACTCAGCACCTGGCTGAGAACGGCCATAGACATGGAGGATCTTGCAGACAAGATAGACGCGCTCAATGCCAAGAATGCGTATATCCAGGATATCATGGTGGAGATACTTACATTTGGTGAGTTCTACAGCAAGGATGAAGTGAAGGAATTCATGGACGAGTGCAAGAGGATCAGGACTCTCAAGCCGTATGAGCTGGACAAGAAGAGAGCTGACAGCTACATGATGTACAAGCATTACATCAAGGCTGACGCCATATACGATGACATCATAGAGTACAAGGAGTCACATGGTGAGTACGATGAGTTCCTTGGAAATATATATCACAACAAAGGCGTTGCGCTGGCGGGCAATCTTCAGCTTGAGGAGGCAAAGGATGCTTTCATCAGAGCATTTGCGCTGAATAAGAACAATGAGTCATTGATAGAATACTTCTGTGTAATGGCGGTGACGGTGGACACGGCGACACTCCAGAGGGAGATAAGAAAGCGCGGTATGCCGGCCGGATTCCTGGACGATCTGATGAACGAGATCGCTGATTCAAAGGAGGATGTACATGAGATGTCCATATACAACAAAGTCCAGAAGGCTGTGTACAACAGAATGCACGGCGACATAGAGGACTATGACAGGCGTATGAATTCCATCCTGAGTGCACTCAAGGATCAGTTCAGAAACCAGATAGGATGACTTTGTGCTTGACGTACAGCCAGCCTATGTTGTACTATCACAATGAATAAAGAAGATATATGCAAATGCTGTGACGAAGAGGAGTAGCATGTGGAGTCAGACAGAGAGAATGGTTCGTGGGCTGTGAGACCGTTCCTGACAGAGACTTGTGAAGGTAGCTTCTGAGCTGCATGGCTGAAAGATCATGATAAGGATAGGCCATGCCGGGGCGTTCCCGTTATAGGATAAGATGAGATACAAAACAAGGTGGTAACGCGAATATTTACTCGCCCTTCTGACAGAATGTCCGGAGAGCGGGTTTTTTTGTGAAAAATTTTGTAAAAGTATATATCAACATGTAAGAGATCAGGAAGAATAGAAAGGAAGAATGAGATGAAAGAGTTAGAGAAGACATATGATCCTTCCCAGATAGAGGACAGACTCTACAGAAAGTGGGAGGAGAAGAAGTATTTCCACGCTGAAGTAGACCGCAGTAAGAAACCTTTTACTATCGTGATGCCACCGCCAAATATCACAGGACAGCTTCACATGGGACATGCCTTGGACAATACAATGCAGGATATACTTATCAGATTCAAGAGAATGCAGGGCTACTCAGCACTGTGGCAGCCTGGTACAGACCACGCAGCCATCGCAACCGAGGTCAAGGTTACAGAGAAGCTGAAGGAGCAGGGAATAGATAAGAAAGAGATCGGCCGTGAGGAGTTCTTAAAGCATGCATGGGCATGGAAGGAAGAGTACGGCAACCGTATCGTGAGCCAGCTCAAGAAGATGGGTTCATCCGCTGACTGGGACAGAGAGAGATTCACCATGGACGAGGGATGTTCCAAGGCAGTCAAGGAAGTATTTGTAAGACTGTACGAGAAGGGCTACATCTACAAGGGCTCAAGGATCATCAACTGGTGTCCTGTATGTAAGACTTCCATATCAGATGCTGAGGTTATACATGAGGAGCAGGACGGATTCTTCTGGCATATCAACTATCCTGTAGTTGGAGAGCCTGGAAGATTTGTGGAGATAGCAACCACAAGACCGGAGACACTTCTCGGAGATACAGCCGTTGCAGTAAATCCTGACGATGAGAGATACACAGATATAGTAGGAAAGATGCTGGAGCTGCCACTTACAGACAGACAGATCCCGGTTATCGCAGATCCATATGTTGACAAGGAGTTTGGAACAGGATGTGTAAAGATCACACCTGCACATGACCCTAACGACTTCGAGGTTGGAAAGCGTCACAATCTTGAGGAGATAAATATACTGAACGATGATGCAACCATAAATGAGCTCGGAGGCAAGTATGCAGGCATGGACCGCTACGAGGCAAGAAAGCAGATGGTGGCAGACCTTGACGCACTGGGACTTCTCGTAAAGGTAGTTCCACACAGCCACAACGTAGGAACACATGACAGATGTAAGACAACTGTAGAGCCTATGATCAAGCCTCAGTGGTTCGTCCGCATGAAGGAGATGGGACAGGCAGCACTTGACATCATCAAGACCGATGAGCTCTCATTTGTGCCTGAGCAGTTCGACAAGACATACATCCACTGGCTTGAGAACATCCGTGACTGGTGTATATCAAGACAGCTCTGGTGGGGACACAGAATCCCTGCATGGTACTGTGACGAGTGCGGCGAGACCATCGTCAGCCGTGAGACACCTACAGTATGTCCAAAGTGCGGATGTACACATCTCACACAGGATGAGGATACGCTCGATACATGGTTCTCATCTGCACTGTGGCCATTTTCAACACTTGGCTGGCCGGATAAGACACCTGAGTATGAATACTTCTATCCTACAAGCGTGCTTGTAACCGGATACGACATCATATTCTTCTGGGTAATCCGTATGGTATTCTCAGCACTTGAGCAGACAGGCAAGAGCCCGTTCAAGCATGTGCTGATCCACGGACTTGTAAGAGACGACCAGGGACGTAAGATGAGTAAGTCACTTGGAAATGGTATTGACCCGCTTGAGGTTATAGATAAGTACGGTGCAGACGCCCTTCGTCTGACACTTATAACAGGAAATGCTCCTGGAAACGACATGCGTTTCTACTGGGAGAGAGTTGAGAATTCCAGAAACTTTGCAAATAAGATCTGGAACGCAACACGTTTCATCATGATGAACATGGAGAAGGCAGATTTCACAAATGTGAAGCTGTCAGACCTGACAATAGCTGACCGCTGGATCCTGTCCAAGGTCAACACACTTGCAAAAGAGATGACAGACAACATGGAGAAGTTCGAGCTTGGTATCGCTGTATCCAAGGTATACGACTTCATCTGGGAGGAGTTCTGTGACTGGTATATCGAGATGGTTAAGCCTCGTCTCTACAACGATGAGGATGAGACAAAGGCAGCAGCACTCTGGACACTTAAGACAGTTCTGATCCAGGCACTTAAGCTTCTTCATCCATACATGCCATTCATCACAGAGGAGATCTTCTGCAACATTCAGGACGAGGAGGAGTCGATCATGATCTCCAAGTGGCCTGAGTACACAGACGAGTGGAACTTTGAGGCTGACGAGGCCGCTGTTGACACTATCAAGGCAGCAGTCCGTGCCATCAGAAACCTTCGTACAGGAATGAACGTACCACCTAGCAGAAAGGCAAAGGTATATGTCGTATCTGCAAAGGAGGACGTGAGACATATATTTGAGTCATCAAAGAGCTTCTTTGCCACACTGGGTTATGCCAGCGAGGTACACGTTCAGGAGGACAAGACAGGAATCGATGAGAATGCAGTATCAACACTGATCCACGATGCCGCTGTATACATTCCTCTTGAGGAGCTTGTGGATATCGACAAGGAGATCGAGCGACTTGAGAAGGAGGCTGCTAAGCTTGCCGGAGAGATCAAGCGTGCATCAGGAATGCTTGCAAATCCAAAGTTCGTTGACAAGGCCCCAGCCGCAAAGGTTGAGGAGGAGAAGGCAAAGCTTGCCAAGTACACTGAGATGTCTGAGCAGGTTGCCGAGCGTCTTGCACAGCTTAAGAAGTAATTATAAGGTCCCGACAGACGGAATTGGCTTTTCGCCTGCCGGGATCTTCGTTTTTATTGTGTCGATGAGACATTTCCTTCATATCATATAACAGAAGAGGTTTTTCTGTCGGTATGAAGGAGGTGGAGAAATGGGATTCACAAGTATTCCCATACGCAACATCATACGTGAAGCTGTTGCAAGGGGCGGCATAATAGTGGATGTCAGGGATCGCGATGAATTTCTGGAGGGACACATCCCCATGGCGGTAAATATTCCATTTGAGTTGATAGAAGCGGGGGAGTATACTCTTCCCAAAAGCAAATATCTGCTGGTATACTGTGCTCATGGGGTGAGCAGCATGAAGGCTGCGCTCATCATGAGCGAGGATGGATACAGAGTTATCAACACGGTGGGAGGCCTGGCGCAGTACAGAGGCCCGCTCACAAGACAGCGATAGAACAAATATACAACCCACAGAAAGGGCAGGAAATGAGTAGAGTAGAACTTATAGCTCCATGTCATTTTGGACTGGAGTCGGTACTGAAAAAAGAAATACTTGATCTTGGATACGAGATAGTCCAGGTGGAGGACGGAAGGATCACATTTGCCGGAGACGAGAGTGCGATTGCAAGGGCAAATATTTTTATAAGGACAGCCGAGCGTATCATGCTCAAATGTGGCAGCTTCAAGGCCGCCACATTTGACGAGCTGTTCGAGGGAACAAAGGCCATCGCCTGGGAGAAGTATCTGACAAGGGACGCAAAATTCTGGGTGTCCAAGGCGACATCAAACAAGAGTGCACTCTTCAGTCCATCGGATATACAGTCCATAGTCAAGAAGGCTATGGTTGAGAGATTGAAGCAGACATACAGAGTGTCATGGTTCACGGAGGATGGCGCAAGCTATCCGGTGAGAGTATTTATATTCAAGGATATAGTGACCATAGCACTTGACACGTCAGGTGTGTCACTTCACAAGAGGGGATACAGAAAGCTGGTTGGAAAGGCTCCTATATCGGAGACGCTGGCGTCCGCACTGATCATGCTCTCGCCGTGGCACAGGGACAGAGTCCTTGTAGATCCGTTCTGCGGAAGTGGAACATTTCCGATAGAGGCTGCCATGATAGGAGCACACATCGCACCGGGAATGGACAGGGAGTTCACGGCCCAGGAGTGGTCCAAGATCTGTGACAAGAAGATATGGTACAATGCGGTGGATGAGGCTCATGATCTCATAGACCACGATGTGAAGATGAACATACAGGGATATGATCTGGATGGCGATATGGTGAAGTGTGCCATGGAGAATGCCAGGGCAGCAGGAGTGGAGCAGCACATCCATTTTCAGCAGAGGGATGTGAAGGATCTGAGGAATCCGAAGAAGTATGGATTTATAATCACAAATCCACCTTACGGAGAGAGACTTGAGGAGAAGGAGGCTCTGCCTGAGCTGTACAGGACCATCGGCGAGAGCTATAGGAATCTTGATGACTGGTCAATGTTCCTCATCACATCGTATACGGATGCGGAGAAGTATATCGGCAGAAAGGCCGACAGAAACCGCAAGATATACAACGGAATGATAAAATCATATTTCTATCAGTTTATGGGACCGAAGCCGCCTAAACGAAGGAGAGAAGAAGCTTGAAGAAATTTGTATATATAATTCTGATCCTTGCCATAGGTGCTCTGGCGTATTACGGAACAAAGGAGCCGTCGGGACGTCTGGAGAAGAACGAGGAGGATCAACACGCAGTTTCCGGCATGTCTGAGAAGCTTGCGGGCGATTACAATGAAGCGGGACTCACACTGTATGTAAATGGCAGTGAGGTGGAAGAGGACGAGTACAAGCCGTATGTAAGCAATAATCTTCACCTTATGATGCCGCTGAAGATGCTCAAGGATAAGATGAAGTGTACATACATAGAGTATGTGAATGGTAGTATCGTGATCAAGAGGAATGAAGGAGTCGCCAGACTGGTGCTTGATTCCCAGGATGCAGAGCTGGACGGCAAGGACGTGAAGATCGCGGATGCGCCGATAAAGAAGGATGACGAGACATTTGTCCCTATAGAGTATATAGCGGACACGCTTGACTATACATGTGAGTACAATTATGACACAGGCCGTGTATCCCTACAGAAGGTCGGTGAGGACAGTAAGCTGCCGGCCGCCTACGACATGAGAAAAGAGGGCAGGGTCACAGAGGTCAGAGACCAGGGAGACTCGGGAACATGCTGGGCATTTGCGTCGCTGGCTGCGCTTGAGACAACTCTTATGCCGGATGAAAAGCTGCAGTTCTCTGTGGATAACATGACCATGAACAACGGATTTGGCGTTGAACAGTTTGAGGGTGGCCAGTACAGGATGAGTATTGCATATCTTGCATCCTGGAAGGGACCGGTTCTCGAGAAGGATGATCCGTACGGGGATGACAAGACGAACTCCAAGCTTAAGGCCGTGAAGCATTTGCAGGAGGCGGAGATAATTGACGACAAGAATCTGAAGGCTGTGAAAGAGGCAGTGTACACCAAGGGCGGTGTGGAGACTGCGATATACAGCGATATGATAGATGCCGACAGCAGCTCGGAGTATTACAACGAGGAGACTCATGCGTACTATTATGATGGTTCAGAGGGAATCAACCACGATGTGGTAATAGTCGGATGGGATGACAATTACAGCAAGAACAACTTTAACAAGGCGCCGAAGAAAGATGGTGCTTTTATCTGTAAGAACAGTTGGGGAACCGAATTTGGCGAGGACGGATATTTCTATATATCCTACTATGATGCACATATTTGCGAGACCAGCGTTGTGTACACCAGACTTGAGGGCGCAGACAACTACGATAAGATATACCAGTCGGACAAGCTGGGCTGGGTAGGAGTTCTTGGATTTGACCAGGAGGATGCCTATTTTGCAAATGTTTACACGGCTGGTAAGAGCGAGGAGCTCAAGGCTGTGTCATTCTATGCTACTGATGCAAAGACGACATATGAAGTATATGTGGCTACAAATTTTGAGAACACTGACGATCTGGCAAATAAGAAGCTTGTCGCGTCAGGCGAGATGGAGTATGCAGGATACTACACGGTCAACCTGGATGATGTGGTAAAGCTCCCGGATGAGAAGAAATTTGCGGTCATAGTACATATAACCACGCCGGGCAGCAAATACCCGATAGCCATAGAGTATGATGCGGATTCCATGACCGACAGCTTTGACATCTCCGACGGAGAAGGCTATATAAGTCTGTATGGAAATCAGTGGTACAGTGCGGAAAAAGAGAGAAAATGTAACGTCTGCCTCAAGGCATTTACGGATAAGACAGAATAAACAGGAAGCGTATGTAAGCTGTGGGAAAGGAGAACTATTATGGACAAGCTGATATTTGCAACGGGAAATGAAGGAAAGATGAAGGAGGTCCGCATGATACTTGCTGACCTCGGATTTGAGATACAGTCCATGAAGGAGGCTGGGATCGATATAGACATAGTGGAGGACGGACAGACATTTGAGGAGAATGCTCTGATCAAGGCGAGAGCCATCAGCAAGGAGAGCGGATGTCTGGTGCTTGCCGATGACTCAGGCCTGGAGGTCGACTATATGGACAAGGCGCCTGGCATATACAGCGCGAGATTCCTAGGCGAGGACACATCGTACAGGATAAAGAACCAGTACATAATAGACAAGCTGGCCGGGGTTCCAGATCCTGAGAGGACAGCAAGATTCGTGTGCGCTATAGCAGCAGTGTTCCCGGATGGAAGCGAGTACACAGAGCGCGGAACCATAGAGGGAATCATAGGCTACGAGGAGCGCGGCGAGAACGGTTTCGGGTATGACCCTATATTTTACCTTCCAGAGCTGGGCAAGACCACTGCGGAGCTTGATCCTGAGGAGAAGAACAAGATCAGTCACAGGGGAAATGCACTGAGACTGATGAAGAACGTCATCAGAGCGCACAGGGAGAGTAAGTGAGAATCAGGAATAAATCAGTTAATGATCAGTGGGATCGATGGATTCTCGTTAGGAGGAATAGATGAAAGTACTGATAATAAGTGACACTCATGGCAAGAGTAGCTGCTTAAAACAGATACACGATATAGTTGGCGACGTGGACATGCTGATACATCTCGGAGATGTTGAGGGAGATGAAAAGCTGATACATGACCTGTTTGACTGTGAGATCCACATGGTGAGGGGCAACTGCGATTACAACCCGGAGCTCCCGATATATGACGAATTCAACATCGGAGATAAGAGCGCATTTATAACGCATGGACACAGGTATGGTGTGAACAGCGGTATTTCATATCTGGAGGAGCTTATCGACACGGAAGGATATGACTTCGTAATGTATGGACATACACACCGCCGTGACCTGACGTGCTACAAGGATTCATACATTGTCAATCCGGGAAGTCTGGCTCTGCCGAGGGACAACCGGATTGGAACGTATATGCTGCTTGATTTTGACCAGCACGGAACGCCGTTTTTTGCGCAGAATGAGCTGCCGAGGGTAGAGTCGAATGTGTCAAGTTTTCGAAGAAAATTTGACATGTAGCATCAGCCCTGCCGAAGGCAGCTTTAAATGGCTGATGTTCCATACCGGAGGAGAAGAAGAGGAAGAAGTTTTTTGAGGATCTGTGGGGATAGGGCAGACCGTTCCAGAAAAATAAATAAGGATTGGAAATAGAATGAAGAAACACGATATAGTTAAAGGTGTGATAGACACATATGAGTTCCCGAACAAGGGAAGCTTTCATATGGATGACAGAAAAGTTACAGTTAAGGGCGCAATAAAAGGACAGAAGGTGAGCTGCCGTATAACCAAGCTGAAGAAGGGCAAGGCGGACGGAAGGCTCCTTGAGGTTCTTGAGAAATCTGAGCTTGAGGATGCTTCGCCGGTTTGTTCGCATTTTGGAATGTGTGGTGGCTGCAGTTACCAGACGCTCAGCTACGAGAACCAGCTCAAGGTGAAGGAGGAGCTTGTCAAAGGTCTGCTTGACGGTGTGATAGACAGCGAGGCTCACCCTTATGAGTGGCAGGGGATACTTGCATCTCCTGTGACAAAGGGATACAGGAATAAGATGGAGTTCTCATTTGGCGATGAGTACAAGGACGGCCCGCTGGCGCTTGGACTTCACAAGAAGAACAGCACATACGACATAGTTCAGATGGATGACTGTTATATAGTGAATGATGATCTGAACAAGATAGTGAAATATACTGTCCAGTTCTGCAAGGAGGCGGGACTCCCATATTACAAAAAGATGCAGCACGAGGGGCTTCTGCGCCATCTGGTTATCAGACGTTCGGCGACAAATGGCGATCTGCTGGTGAATCTGGTGACAACCACCCAGAATTTGGCGGCTCTCGACCTTGATGCATACGTGAAGGGGCTGCTGGAGCTGCCGCTTGAGGGAAAGATCGCAGGAATCCTCCACACGGAGAATGACTCCATGGCGGATGCGGTCATCAGTGACAGGACAAATCTGCTTTATGGAACAGAGTATATATACGAGACAGTTCTCGGACTTCAGTTCAAGATATCGCCGTTCTCGTTCTTCCAGACAAATACAAAGAGTGCGGAGAGGCTCTATGACAGGGCGCGTTCATATGTGGGTGACACAAAGGATGCCGTCATATTCGACCTCTACAGCGGAACCGGAACGATAGCCCAGCTTCTTGCGCCTGTCGCAAAGAAGGTCATCGGCGTGGAGATAGTTGAGGAAGCCGTGGAGGCCGCCCGTGTGAATGCGGAGCTCAATGGTCTTGACAACTGCGAATTCATTGCCGGTGATGTGCTCAGGGTCATAGACGACATAGAGGACAAGCCGGATTTCATAGTACTTGATCCACCTCGTGACGGAATCAATCCGAAGGCTCTGTTGAAGATCATCAACTATGGTGTGAAGGAGCTTGTGTATATAAGCTGCAAGCCAACATCGCTTGCAAGGGATCTGGTGACTTTGCAGGAGCATGGATATTTTGTGACCAAGGCTTGTGCCGTCGATCAGTTTCCGGGGACGGTGCATGTGGAGACTATAATAGGGCTACGTCGTACAGATTCGTGAAAATCCTTGAATTTACGCACTTTTGCAGCTTTTTCAATTTCGGCAGAACCGATGTGAAAAGGCATAAAAAGCAGATAGTGGACAGAATTCATGTCGTTGTCGGCTATAGAGTCGACACGAGGGACACAATATTCTTTGATGAATAAAAGTGAATAAAATAGCCAATTTGGCAGGGATATTTAATTACAAAATATTGAATATCCCTGCCTTTTATTTTCTATTCAAGGAGGTGTCAATATGTTAAAGATAAGGCTTCAAGGGACAAAAAATGACATACGTTGGTTTGTACGTTTACTTCAGAGAGATAAGCGATTTGACGTGAATAATGTTTCAACTTTTTTCGATAATGTTGGAATAGATAAATATAAACGTGTGTATGCAGAAGTATCAAGAAAGAAAACGCAGTGGAAGAAATGCAAAAACAGGCGTGAAAACTGATACGATGGAGTATGTGCTGGAATGTCTGCGGAATAATGCTACAAAGGTTCGCAACATACGAAGCTATATGCTCACGACACTGTATAATGCTCCGGTAACATGTAGTAATTACTATAAAGCAGAAGTGAACCATGATTTCTATGGACAATAACGATTCATAGCTGCTGGAAACAGCAGTTGACTATATATTTTTCACTTTCCCTTCCTTTTTGAGGGGCAGGAGGGCACACATGCCTTTCGTTTTAAGGGGATTGTTGCAACCATGATTCTTTGATATAATCAATGCAACAGTTTTACAAATCGGAATTTTTGAGGAGATAGATATAAAATGACCTTCCAATTAGTTTGTATAGAACCAAAAGAATTAACGCAATACAAGGCGGATATGCAGGAAGCATTTCAGAAAGGTTTTGAAGATGCTTTTGGGAAAACAGATGCTGTTATTCTGCCTGAAAAGGACATTGACCAGTCGCTGAATGCGGAGGGTTCTGCTGTCTATAAAGCCGTTGTCGATGGAGAAATGGTGGGTGGTGCTGTTGTTATTATCAATGAGAGTACACAGCATAACCATCTTGACCTGCTTTTTGTAAAGAACGGAGTTCAGAGCAATGGTATTGGTAAGAAGATATGGTTTGAATTGGAACGAATATATCCGAACACGAAAGTATGGGAAACCTGTACGCCGTACTTTGATAAGCGCAACATTCATTTTTATGTCAATCGCTGCGGCTTCCACATTGTAGAGTTTTTTAATAAATATCACCAAGATCCGAATGATCCGGAAATGTGCTCCGAAGAACTGGACGAGCAGTTCCCGGACGGAATGTTCCGGTTTAAAAAGGTCATTCGGTAAATTCTAGTTTTACGCGATGTTCATTCGCATTTCGCTTACGCTACATGCTTATGTCGCGCTGTCGCGCTATGCATCAACACTTGAATGTGTCTGACTGTGAGCAAGCTCCCGTCAGCCAATTCAGTGTAGCTGCGCATCGCTTGTAGGAACGCGCAACTTCCAGTTTATAAGGATATTTATTAATATAGAAACAAATGATATTACAGAAGCACGATA
>ENA-OPDF01001644-OPDF01001644.1-human-gut-metagenome-genome-assembly--contig:-NODE-1644-length-12665-cov-3.328549_pt1 | contig 12665 bp, 14 predicted proteins | sample MGYA00241575_ERZ501501 | MGnify/ENA primary metagenome ERZ501501 (study PRJEB25962, sample SAMEA1972229) | human gut metagenome | biome: human gut; feature: human-associated habitat; material: faeces... | reverse complement strand
TCCGTTCAAGATTGGGAGGACGCGCAGGTCAGACTCCGCTCTCAGGGCGAGCGGTACAAGCGCTATGACCGCCGCGACAACGAACACGCCTACCTGCTCACTGGTCTGATCAGGTGCCGAGAGTCTGTGAGGCTGCAAAGGAGCACGGAATCCCGCTTAAAGTCATTCACGTCACCGACAAAGAAACTGCGCAGAACGTACCCGCGCCGGTCACGACCTATGCCCTGTTCCGGGACGGAAAATTCCTGACGCAGAGCATTCAGTCGGACAAAAAGTTTCTGGCACTGGCGGGCATAAAATGATGACAGATGCGTTTCGTTACGATTGCAAAGAGCATGTATAAGGGGGGGAAAGTGAGGAAAAGAACATCTATGAAAAGAAAAATCATCATTGCGGTGGCAGTCATCGCAGGTACACGGCAAAGAATTACAGTGGCGAAAACGGATATTGAATTACATTATCAGGAAAAAGAAAGAGGCGAACCGTTTATACAGAACAGCATGCCAATGCAAAAATCATCCCCGACGACGTTGGTGCGGTAACCGCAGTGCCGCGTCGGCTTGCTCTTCTTGTCCCGGCCTTTTACGGATTTGCCGCAGTTCATAAGGAACATGGAACGGCTGTAAAAATCCGTGTAAAGCCCCATGAATTCAGTTCCGGTTCTCCCCAAAGGTCTTTTGGGAAATGATATCTTTTGAATTCCACCTTAAAAATCGGCATGAAAAAACACGAAATCGTGAGATTTCAGTGATCTGATGCATTTCAGCAGAAATGCTCTGTCAATTTTTTGATATGTTCCTTCGCCTTTGCGTAGTATTTTTGAAACCGCTCACATCCCGTATCATTGTATTCTATGCCGAGCATAACCCATACGGCTTACAATCTCCAATAGTAAGTAGTCTTGCCTTTGGCGCTTTTGGAAGTTCTACAAAGGTGAACCGAAGTCTGCCGTATGATTTCTCATCCTCCAGGAAAGCCGCTTCAATAAGCATAGTACCACCTTCAACTCTCATCAGGGCATAGTCCATAATCTCCCGGTTGTAATAGGTTGTAATACCGCTATCGTAAATCATTCTGCCAAGCTCACGGGCATCATTGGTTAGATATTGGTATTCGATTCTTAAACCGAAAGTCTTTTCGATGATTGTTTCAATCGGCACTGCACGGGGACTGCCGTTCAGATACATTGGATCATATTCACTTAATGTACGGCGGGCAATCGTTTCAAGCGCCTGCGGTCGATAGAATACTGTTGCCACTGCTGCGTCCTTTCTGTCCGAGAGATTAGTCGGACTCCTTTGTTATGCGGCGGATAAAATCTTCCCATTGTTTATCGGTTACATTGTGCTTCTTTGCGGTTCTCAGTGCAGCCAGGACAATATCTTTTTCCATTATGTATTCAGGTAAATCTGCACTTACGGTATTCCTTGACCTTGCCGCCAAGTCGTACATCTCCTCCGTTTCTGCTTCGGTCAGACGGAGAAGTGCGGGAAGTTTTTCAAGAATATCGTCAGGAACCGGTCTGCGGTCTTTTTCAATGTCGCAGATATATACGGCTGAATAATCAAGGGCGATAGCAAGCTGCCGAGCAGACATTTCGTGTTCCATTCGCTTTGAAATCAAAAACCTCCCAAAGGTCTTGTTATTTTCCATAAGGTAGCTCCTTTCAAATTCGCTCTTTTGCGAATACCGTAAGTATATTATATCCGAACACTTGTTCACAGTCAATGCTTTTGGGGAAAGTGAAAATGAGTTGGGCGTTTTTTCACCCAACTCATTTTTTGAACCGTTCGATATTCCTTTATTTCAAGGCGTTTTCAAGCATTTCACGGTATCTTGAAACAACCGCCGACGGATTTGTGACTTTAACCTCTCCGTTAAACTGAAATACCCACGCAAAGAAGGTTTGGCTTACGGACACTTCTACTACTGCCTTGAAATGGCTGTCATCCGTTGGCGAGGTTTCAACCTCATCTCCAAATTTATCTACGATGTAGTTCATCAGCTCGTTCTTGCAGAGCAGCGTAACTTTCTCTTTTGTGCCGTCGTACATATCAAATACCTGACGGGTAAAGTCCGGTAGATTAAAGTCCTTTGGCTGCGGCACTGCATCAGAACAAAGAATGCTCTTTTACTATCATTCCGACAGAAAAGAGCATTATAGCGACAAACAAGAGCGAAATTAACGGTAATACTTTTTTACTTTTCATATAGGCCTCCGTTAATAGCTACTGTTGTGTTTAGCACGCTTCATTCCTGTTTTGTCAGCTCATAAACCTTACCGGGTTCAACGGTGCCATTACCGCCCACAAGAGTCAGTTTGTCACCGTCAACGGTGTAGGTATATTCGCAGTCGGTTACATAGTCAAGTGCGTAATCTACCTTGAGTGTGTCTCCATCTATGTCGTATGTAAATTCATAGTGATTGGTTTTATCAATACACATACATCCGTTGCCTTTGCCATCAAACTCATACTCTGTGTATTGGTCGTAATACCAAGTCCCCTGTAAAACAGAGAGGTCTTTTTTACCACCTGCGCAGCCTTTACAAATCAGCACAACAATAAGAATGACGATAAGGAGGGCAAATAACGAAACAATCACAGCCCTTTGCCTTTTTCTGCGCTTTATTGCGGCTTTGCGTTTAGGCGAGAGATACCTGCCCTTACTTGACGGTGGTTGTCTTTTGTTTGCAGTTTGATTTGTTGCGCGGACAGTCCGTTCGGCGTCAATTGGATTTTGGGAAACCTGACGAGACTGCAAATTTTTCTGCCGCATTTGAGTTTGGTTATTTCTTTCTAATGAAGACGAAGGTGCTTTGTCAAATATTCCGAGTATTTCTTCAAGTTCTTTTCCTTGTTCGTCCATTTGGTTTCTCCTTATTCGATTTCTTTCCGAAATCGGCAAAGCACCTTTATTTACCGCCTTTCGGAAAGGGACTTCCGAAGAAATCCTTTTCATAAGAAAAAGGCGGCAGCGGAAGCTCCGCCACCGCCCTCCTTAATTGGTCAGTTATCCGTTATTTCACGGAATGTCTCTTTTTACCGTAAACAGCAGTTGTTACAACGCCGAAGCCGGAAACAAAGAGGACTGCAATCCAAAGAGCCATCATGCTGTTATCGCCGGTCGGAGGAGAATCGGGATTCTCAGGCGTCGGATCGGTCGGTGTTCCGGTTGCCGGAATTTCAACAGCAGCCTTCTTGTAGCCGCAAACCTTGCATTCTTCATGCTTGGAACCCTTTTTGGTTGCAGTTGCTTCCTTATCTACCACCCACTTAAAGCTGTGTGCTGCAACATCAGCCTTATCGCCGCAGGAGCATTCTTTCCAGTGGTTGATAGAATCGGATTTCCAGTCAGAGCTGTAGTTGTGGGTATGCTCACCGCCGCCGGTTGCCGGGATAGTTTCGGTTGTCATCGTATAACCGCAGACGGTGCATTCCTTATGCTTTGTGCCGCTTGTGGTAGCTGTTGCCGGGGTGTCGGTGATCCAGTCGCTTGCGGTATGAGCTGCTTCCTTAGACTTTGCGCCGCAGGAACATTCATGCCAGTGCTTGTATGCGTCGGATTTCCATTCGGTGCCGTAAGTGTGGGTGTGCGAAGCTTCAAGTGGAGTCAGCTTGAAGATAATCACTGCAGTAACACCGTCAGATAAAAGATCTACAGCTTCAGCCGCTTTGCCGTCTAATTTGGCATTAGCCGCGGTCAAATCCTTCAATGTAGAGCCGTCTGCCGCTTTAACAAAGACAAAAAGATCATAGTCTGCCCCGGCCTCCAACTTCTCGTCTGGATCAAGAAATCTTACCGCTATTGTGCCGCCGATCCATTCACCATCTAGAATTGCAATCTGATAGCCTTGATTATATTCGCCGCTTCCTTCGCCGCTTCCAGAAAACAGTACACCCGGTGTAGTGATTTCTACAGAAATATCGCCGGCTTTGTTGCCAACTGCATAGTTATCCAGTGTAAGGTCAACAGTTTTAAGCGGTTTAGGCAGGAAGCTGTACACTGCGTTGTTAGGCTGCATAAACATAGCTACACCCGCTGTTCCGTCTAACGTTACATTTTCTTCCTTCAAACCCAAAAATGTATAGCCTTCGTCAGACTTAATGTGAACCTCGAGGAAGTATTCTACGCCTTCCTTTATAAGCTCATCCGCACCAAGACGCTTTATTGTTTCGCCTTCGAGATAACATAACACGTAGCTGCCACCTAAAGCAACACCATCCTCATCATAACAACGATAGGTATCGCCATAAGAAAAGTCTACTACATCTGGTGTAATGATTTTTACAGAAATATCGCTGGCTTTTTTGCCAACAGCATAGTTGTCCAGTGTAAGTTCGACAGCCTTAATTGATATATCACAAGGGATATAGGTTGCTTCTGCGGTTACATTACCTTCCGGCATAGTGAATTTCGCAGTGCTGTTGTTTTCAGCATCAACGGTAGCACCGGTAACAACCCACTTCTCAAATGCAAAACCTTCATCTCGTCTATCGTCCGCCAACAGCACCACTTTATCACCGGGTTTCGCTTTTGTGATGTCTATATAACTTTCATTTTTAGCCACACCGTTTGTTACGGTAATATCATACATCTGCGGCAATGTTGAGGATGTCACCTCATATTCCTGAGAATGAAAATAAGCAAGAGATACAAAGTGGGGATCATCAAAACGAGATTTCGATTCAATCTGCCACTCTACTTCATTGACGAAAAACCGCGGTCTTTCCGACAGCTTGTGGGTTTTGCCGCCTTCACCGTCTATGCGGACTTGGACAGAAAGCCTCCATGTTCCCTCTGTAAACGTATTCCCAGAGGAAACATTATCCCATTTTCCTGTCACTGTGTTTTTCTTTTCCCAGTGAGTCATCGCAGCAATATATGCAGGGCTGCCTTCTGTCACTGTAAATGCCGGATAATTGGTCGGTTCGCCATAAGATGGTACATTAATTATCGCTGTGGCTTTTATGGTGTCAACCTCTTCGCGGGTATCCTGCGCAAACGCCGTCATCGGCATCAGTCCCAAAACCATGACCAGACAGAGCAGCAGACTGAGCAGCCTATGTGTTTTCTGTTTCATAAAGGTTTTCTCCTTTTGATAATCGATTTTCCATATCTTTTTCTATTCCGTCTCCCGGCGTATGGCCTCCGGGCGGATCATGAATGCTTTCAAACCTGACTGAAAGCGGAACTCGAATCATATCAATACGAACCACCGCCTTTCCTTACAGACTGTCCATGACCGCAGCCATGTACTGCTCCGTCACGGTTCCAAAAAGGAAGGCGTCGATCAAACCGTCCCGTTTTGCCGACTTGACCTTTTCCGCCAGCTCGTTGTCTGCCTGATCGTCAACTAAAATGACGATTTTACAGTCGGGGTCAATTTTCTTGACCTTGTCCCGTATGGCGAGCCGCTCTTCCAGCATCCAGGGGGTGTAACCGGTTGCTTCCATTAACAAGGCATAGGGCTTGAAGGTTTTGCAGCGCTGCACGGTCTTGTCCGGATGCTCAGAGATTATGACCTGATAATCGTCCAGTTCCTGTGATAGCGTTCTCTGTATCGCCTTTGCGAAAAGCCCGCTCTGCATATCCAATAAGATTTTGCGCATATTCACATTCGCTCCTTCCTTGTTAGTTTACCTGCCTATGAACACAAGGCAAGGCAATCATATATAGACTGCCTAAAGCGTGTTTGTACCGTTTACCCGGTATGATTTGCATAAAGCAGCTATGCTCTGACCTGCTGAAAACCGAAGTGCTTTTCGGCTGATACACAAAAAATCATTTTGTCAAGTACATTATAAAGATTTTTTTCGCATTTTTCACTCCGAAAACGGAGGTTTTTGAAAAAGGGCAAAAAAATACCCGGTTCACCGTTGTCCGATGAACCGGGAAAATGTTTTATATTATTCGTCTTTCAGAGCTGTGACGATCAGCTTGCTTTCTATGGCTGCCGCCATCAGCTCCTCCTTGCTGTCAAATCCGCAACGGCTGACCATATCGCGGATATGCCACCGCGCAGCGTCGCCGGTAATCCCCAGCTTCTGCCCGATCTCCCCGAAGCTCATGCCCCGGATATACAGGCGCAGAATTTCAAGCTGTATCGGCTTAATCTCACTCGATAAGATATCCTCCAGCTCCACGGGCGGTGTTTCGCCGGGGAAGCTGCGTTCTCCGTTCAGAACGCGCTCAATGACCGCCATCACTTCATCGTCCCCGTGATCCTTATAGCACAACCCGTCGGCACAGCCCGTCTTTGCTTTGGAAAGCACCTCCGGGTCAACCAGTGAAGTCATAATCACCACCTTGGTATTGGGGCAGCTCTCCTTAATCCGCCTTCCGGCGGCAAGCCCCGAATGGCGGTGGAGGGTCTGCACATCCATCAGCACCAGGTCAATCCCTTTATTGCAAAGCTGCTCCGCTTCAAAGGCGTCCCGTACAGCGCCCACCAGATGAAAGCGCTCGTCGGCTGTAAACAGCTTGACAAAGTGCTCCTGTATGTATTTGTCATCCTCAACGATCAGGATATTGATCATAAATTGTCTTCCTCCTTCCTCGGAAGATACAGGGTAAGGGCAAACGCAGGGCGGTGAGAAATCTTCATATCACCGCCGGAAGCCTCTACACTCCTGCGCAGGGAGGAAAGGCCGCTGCCTTCCGTTATTTTATCCTTCGGCACTTCGCCGTTGTTTGTAATCTGTACTCGCAGTAAACCTACCTTCTCGGTGATCTTGACATTGACTCTGTCTCCCTTGGCGTGACGGATACAGTTGGTGACGCATTCCCTCACGGCAGCCGTTATGAGCTGCTCCGCCGTGGTGTCAGGCGGAATATAGCCGGAAAGCTCTACCTTGACGCCGAGCTGTTTGGCTTTCTGCTGTGCTTCCTCAAAGGTTCCTTTTGCAGTGGAACGGCTTGCCGAAAGCATCCCGACAGCCTCCTGCAAATCCTTCAGCTTTTGCTTTGTCTCGGTAGAGGAGCTGTTCTTGACATCTTGAATGGTGAGTAAGCTGCTTCCGAGGGTGTCGTGAAGCCAGACCTTCAGAGTTAGGCTTTCTTTTTCCCGCACCTCGTCCTCCATGCGCGCATACATCTTTTGTAGCCGGAGGTTTACCTTTTTCAGTTCCTCGTTATTCTCCCGCAGACGAACATTGCCTTCATAAAGCTCGGTCTCGTCATGGGCGGCAAGCTGGACATAACCTGAAAGTCCCTCACCGTCGAGTTCGCTGCGGCAAAAGCGGTAAATCCTGTCCTCCCAAGTTCTGTCGTCCCTAAAACGGTAGCAACCCGCTACATCCGTCATGGCCTCCACTTGGCTTTCCGATGGGGGCGAAGATAGGGCATCCGTCATGTCGCTGAGTGTCCGGGGAAGTCTATCTATCAGCAGGTGGGACAGTTCTGCCATCTTCCGGTTAATCAGAATGATATGTCCGTCTGCGTCCGCAAACAAAAGTCCCACCGGAAGATCGTCAATCGCTTCCTTGACCGACCATTCGTTGATTTCCCGTTTGCTGCGCCGCATTTCCGCGATAAGACTTATGACGGAATATGCAAAGGCGGCGACAAGGATACAAATCAGAGCCGGCACCGGCAGATGAAAATCACTTTGGGTAACATGCTGATTATACCCAACAAGGAAGCAAAGCAGCATAAGTAATCCGTACAGCAGAAATCCGTCCAGTACAGTATGTATTACCGACCGGCGGTGGAAAAACCGGTACAACGGCAAAACAAGCTGTGCCAGCACGCCAAGCCAAGTGATAATAATCACCGCCATCTGTGCGTAATGAGAAAGTTCGCAAAAGCAGGTCATCTTCCGGCACCTCCCCTCAGAGGCAGGATCAATTCCCACTCGTTCTCGTCCGACATCGCAACCGAAGCGTCCGGCCACTCTTTCCCGAGCGGACTCAGATCCTCCCTGCAGCCGACGGTTACACGGATACGAAGCACGCCTTCCACCACACTCACCGATACCGCGCAGGAAGTGATGCTGTCCAGCGCCGCTTCCACCGCGTCCTCGAAAAAGTCATAGGCGGCGGACGCAATCTCGCCGGGCAAATAGTCCCGTTCCGCATCTACAAACACCACACAGTGCGCTCCCATGGCTTTCAGGTAGCGGACAGATTCCTCAATGGCGTTTTTCAGTTCGCCCTGGGGAACGTCAAACCCGTTCTGGATGGAAAGCGTCAGGTGCTTTTTACGTTTGACATAGCCGCCGAGCACGGCGATCTTGGACAGAATGGCGTTTCCTTTTTCCGCGTCCCCGTCCACCAGCTCGTACTCCTTCATCAGCCGCGCAATGCGGTCGATCTGTTTCTGCGTGGAGGCGGTCAGCAGGTCATACAGTCTGTTCTGCTCCGCAGTCACCTTTCTATCCTTTTCCAGCACATACTCATGCCTCAGCATGGCGGTGCGTTCTTCCAGTTCTTCCTTGGTCTCAGTCAGCTCACGGCGCAGATTGGTAAGTTCGGATATATCCTCCGTCCAGACCGTATATCCGCCGCCGATGGGAGCCGTATGCAGCAGCTTTCCTTCGGACAAGGCTACAGGAGCATTAAGAGCTTGTTTAATTTGTTCTACTGATAGAGGCTCGGCAGATGCGGAAGCATACCGGACATTATAGTTTTCATCAACAATCTGTGCGCTGTTGCCGACGGAAGTCTCAAACATTTCGTCATACCGTGTGTTGGTGGGGAGCAGTCCGCAGTAGATACAGCATTCAAATACAGCGGCAAACAGCAGCGAACACGCAGAGGACAGGTCTCCTGCGAGAAGTTTTGTGACAGGATTCTCAACCATGTAGGTAATAATATAGTAAACCGTCAAAACTAAAGCTACAATCAACGGTGCAAATGCTCGGGGTTTACGCTTTATTTTGCCGCCGGAATACATCACATAAAACGAAGCAAATGTACATAGTGCAAACCAACCGAACACCATGAAATATCCGATTCCGTGTTGGTAATTGTCCGGCGAAAAATCATGCTGAGGGAAGGAAAAGGCAAACTTGTGAAGGTCATTCGTCATAACCATCAGGAAAAGCAGAATCGCCGGTATATACAGCAGCTTTACCTGCCATTTCAGCTTGTAATCCTCCGTTTTTCCAATAAACAGGGAGGCAAACAGCGTATACAGAGGTATCCCGACCAGCGGCAGATAATACAGATACCAAAGATACCGGCTGACATTTACATCCGCGCAAATGTAATACTTCATAACCTTAAAGTTCAGCCAAAGGATCATCAAAACGGCAATGCCGCACAGATAGTGCCGTGCCTGCTTTTGAACCACTCGTTGGTATATGGAAAAGCCCCATGCCGTAATCAGCCCGATATGGAGCAGAGAGCGGATAAAGTCCGTGAACAACACATCATCAGAGGTGTTTTGATTGTTGTAAAGCCTGATCACGGCGGCTATCACAACGACGGCAGCCACAGTAATCCAAACGGTTTTATTGCTTTTGGCTTTCACTTTCCTCCGCTCCTTTCCGAAAATTCATACTGACAGGGGTTGTTTGTTGGTTACACAGTAACCAACAAAGGGATATCCCTTTGCAAAATTCTTATTTTGTCCGGCATTTTTGTATCTGGACATAAATATACATAATAATTATAGCACATAATTTTGAATTTTTCTACCCTGCTTTTTTAATGTAGAAGCAAACTGGCAAACCGTCCGTTATTGGTCTGAAAGATTAACGATCTCTTTGTTTTTCTTTTTTGCATACTGCACGGTCTGAAAGGCACCGCCACTGTTATGTTCAATGTAGCAGACAACCAAATCGGAACGGTCAACCATCTCTCGGTTCCTCACCTGAATTGCCGCTTTATAATGACCTCCAGCAGCGTCCTGGCAGATTTCAATCTCATCATAATATTCGTGAAAAGACTGATGATTGTTTTCATATTCGGCTGTTAAATATGGCAGAACGAGCATGAGGGCACTGTTATCATCACGATAATTCCGCTTGACACGGCGAACTGTTGAAGAAACAAGTTGATCAAATTCTCCGTTTCGTCCAACTAAAAACTCAACATATTCTTTGCTTTTAAGCAGATGTAATACTATATCATAAAGCTGTTCTTCTACTTCTAAGGGGTTATCTATTTCTCTGTGTCCGAAAAAACAAACCGTATATGTATCCACTACATTTTTCTCCCAGCTAAAACACCCACCGTACCTTAATTATTTGGTGCGGTGGGTTTCCTTTAAATGACTCGACTATCTTTTTTCAAGTCCTTGTGGACACGGTAAGCCGGAAACCTTCGCATATAGCACAGTTATGCAGCTCAATAAAAATCGTGTGTATAGCGGTCATTTAAGAGCCATACCAAAACCATTTCGCGAGATACTAAAAGCACAATTATCTTTGAAATAATGCACTTTTGCAAACAATATCAATAGTCTGTGGATATAGGCATAAAAAAAGACCGCAAATTCTTTATATATGTAATAAAGAAATTACGGTCTTAAATATTTAACTTTAGTTCGAATCCATGTAGAGGGGTAGAGGATTGAATAAGAATAAAAAACGGACTTGGAATCGGGAATTTATCTTATCCCCGGTTCGAGTCCTTCCGGTCGAGCGATATATTAAGGAACCTCAGATTTAATCGCACTACCATAATGGCTTCAAATATGGTATAATAATACTATCAAAACAATGGTGGTGCAAGACAATGAATCAGGAAACATTTACGGATATGGAATACAGCTGCCGCAAGAAGAAAACCAAGCGGGAAGAGTTTTTGGAAATCATGGACGAGATTATTCCATGGGACGAGTGGGTAGGTGTCATCGCGCCCTACTATCCCAAGGGGAAGCGCGGTCGTCCGCCTATGGGTATTGAGAAAATGCTGCGGATGTATCTGCTTCAGATCTGGTTCAATCTGTCCGACCCGGCGACCGAGGACGCGATCTACGACAGCTATGCCATGCGAAAATTCACGGGCATTGACTTCATGACGGAAGCTGTGCCGGATGAAACAACGCTGTGCAAATTCCGCCATTTGCTGGAGACAAATGGTCTGAACAAGCTGTTTTTTGACGCAATTAACCGCGTCATGGTGCAGACCGGGCATATGATGAAGGGCGGCACCATTGTAGACGCGACCATTATCAACGCTCCCAGCTCCACCAAGAACGCGGAGAAGAAGCGCGACCCGGAGATGCACCAGACCAGGAAGGGGAATGAATATCGGTTTGGGATGAAATGCCACATCGGCGTAGATGCGGGCAGCGGTCTGGTGCATACGATGACCGTTACGGCGGCAAATGAACACGACATCACACAAACAGCGAATCTGCTCCGGGAAGATGACGAGGTAGTCTATGGGGATTCTGGCTATCTTGGAGTACAGAAGCGTCCCGAAATCGTAAACAACGAACATTTTTCCAAGATTGACTTTCGCATTAACCGCCGCCCAAGCAGTCTCCAACAGGTCAGCGACAAATCCTTCGATTGGGATCGGTATATCGAGCACCGCAAATCCTCGGTACGCTGCAAGGTGGAGCACGCGTTCCGGATTATCAAGAGTCAGTTTGGCTACCGGAAAACAGCGTATCGAGGATTGAAGAAAAACGAGAACCGGCTGTACGCCATGTTCGCCTGTGCCAATCTGTATGCCCTTGCGATTGCCGGTCAAAAACTTTACGCAACCTGAGGCGGGGGTAGTCTGCCCTTTTTCGGGAAAAGGGCGGAAAAGCAGCGGTATATTGGCTGTTTTGCCCCGATATTGACCCACCCGGACGAAAGAATCGCCCATATTGCAAGTGAGGACAAAAATAAAGGCGATTTATTCAGAGATTCCTTAAATTTTGTGCCCTAAAAATAAGTTATTAAAATTGTCTCTGAAAAAGCTGAAAACCCTTGATTTCTCAAGGGTTTTCGCCTTTTGTGCTTTATAGTCGCACAATCATGGGTTCACACAACAAATTCGGACCTTATATTTTTTTCTTGTTTCTCATACCTCTATACATCTCTCTATAAGCATCCAACAACCTTTCGATGTTCTCATCAGTCAGCTCAAACTCTCCTGAAAGGTTTTCTGCCATAATCTCCAAGAATCTATTTGTTGATCCATTTTTATCTAACTGATATTTAATTTGATCAGACAAATAATTTTTCATACCCTCAGGAACAGAATCACCCGGCAATATGTTAAATTCTTCCCTTTTGCATTTTGGCATATATGAAAACAAGTCGTCTATCGAGCATTCAAAAACATCTGCCATAGTTGGAAGAAAAGATATATCCGGAGCAGACTTTGCCAATTCCCATTTAGAAACGGCTTGAAAAGTAACTCCTAATTTGTTAGCAAGTTCTTCTTGGCTAAGTCCACTTTTCTTTCTGTATTTTAAAATATTTGCGGCTAATACAATATTTATGTTTTCCATATATTCAGCTCCTTTCGTTGGTTACATTATAGCACACATCGTTCATTTATACAATAAATCAAAGGTTTAATTTTTTCAACCTGCGGTCGAAGTCGCAGGTTCAAGTCCAAAAGGTCGGGGAAAAGGTGCAATGGTGAAAGGTGGTTGTTTTTCACCCATAAAAACACAAAAAGCCCTTGAAATTCAAGGACTTTTGTGTTAGGGTGCAAAATTGTTGCCCTATTATGACCCTATACATCGTAATGGCACAAGAGATATTTTGCTTA